>Ga0179593_1502204_pt1 | contig 24824 bp, 27 predicted proteins | sample CZODoug2_1_08_16_FD_185931 | JGI IMG/M metagenome (GOLD analysis project Ga0179593, IMG submission 185931) | Vadose zone soil fungal communities from Angelo Coast Range Reserve, California, USA - CZODoug2_1_08_16fungal (PacBio error correction) | ecosystem: Environmental > Terrestrial > Soil >...
AAAGGAAAAGAGGGGGGCGCGTCGCGGTCAGATTCTCTTCAAATGGATAAAAGTATTTTCCTGCTTAGGATGGTTCCGTTTCAGGACAGGGCTGGTGTGTCGCAGGAAGGCGTCCTGCGGCGTCCGGGGGACTCGTCTTCAGTCGAAAAGGAAATCTCAAGAAGGACTGCAGCGGGAGGGATTGGTAAGTACACCAACGGGGGGACGCTCATGACAAGTTTGTTGGCGTTGTTGACACCGATCAGTAATGTAAGAAAAAGAGTAAATAGTGGATATTGAGGGGGCTTACGGATGAGGCTCCAGTAAGGGGAGAGTGAACACCTCTTTTTTGATGCGGGGGTTCACGAGGTTGAGATACCCGTATCTCGGGCGAGGATGCATGGGGGGGGTTCTGTCAACTGAGACAGAGAAAACGCCGAGAACTCGGTATTTCAGGGGACTGACTTGGGGGGGTGGCACTGAAGAGGTCGGAAAAAAAATCGTAAGTGATATACTAAAACACGGGGGTCGAGGGTTCGGGATCTGACGAAAAAGGGGACCGGGGGGTTTTCGTGGGTTTGGATACTGCACGCAAAGTGAAAAGGCCAAAAAAGCCCACTTTAAATCGGGGCGGTCAAGGATGCATGATTCAGAAAGGGAAGGTCCACACCAGGAAGAGGGACACGTCAAGACAGACCTACAAATTGGGAGAAATATTAAACCCCAGCCGTTGAACAGGAAAAAGGACGACAACAGAGAGGGTTTAATTCTTTTGGGATACACCAGAAAACGAATCCTCAGAAAGGAAATGAAAGCGAGAGGTGAAATCCGGTTACATATGAAGCGAGAGCGGGGGAGGGAATCGTTGTAATAACCCGAAGCGTCGCGAATAGGACGGAAAGAAAGAAGGGGGGGATGAAAATTCACTTAACAAAATTAGCGATGAGGGAAGAATACTTGGGGGGCCCTCGGAGAGGGTCAGGTCTCTCTGGGGGGCATACTGCGAGACCTCTTCGGGTGCGAAGAAAAATGATATATAGTTTGGAGTCGGGACTCATAGGCAAGAGCGAAGAGTGGACTACTAAGGGATAAACTGCGATGGGAACCAGAGTGACAGTAGCTTTCGTAAAGGGGCGAGTGAAGTGCTATGGAAAAGGCAGTTAAAGGCAGTTTGAGTAGGTATCCTGCAGTGGAAATGGCCAGGAAAAACTGAGAAGATTTTCGTTGGTCTGGGGGGATCGAACATACCATGAGGAGAGGGCGCGGAGGGGACTGGAGAGGAACTGTAATTCCAAAATCATGTCATATCAGAGCAGGGGAAATGAACAGGAAACAGAAACTTAGGAAGAAGGGTATAAAGGGAGAGGTGAAAGAGGAGAAGGGGGACGTCAAACACATCGCGGAGACCACTAATTTACTGTTCCGGATGAATAAGCCGTTAAAAAGGGGACCGTTCTTCACCAAAAGCCCTCCGGAAGACTGTTATCACCTGTTGTCATAAAAAAGAGCTCAAAGAATGCGGGGGAAACAATGACACCAGCAAGAAGGTTTGAGGAGATATCCCATTAAAACGACTTGTCAAGGAGAAGTGGGATCGACCAGGTGGCACGGACGTAGGACCCGAAAAAAACTCTGTCAAGCTGGGACGGGAAGAAATACCTCAAATCGTTGTTTAGAGAGGAACTTGACTAAGGGTGGAAAGGAACTCGACCTCATCAGGACCCGCAACGTGTGAGGAGAGGAGAGGGCCATCCAAAGAAAGCACGCCTTCCTGAGACCAAGAGGACGCGAGGGGGCGTTGCAACCCATTGCGTGGAGGGGAAATGAAGCACCTAAGTCAAGTCCAAAGCATAAGGGCAGGAAACACTCAGAGAGCAGATACTAGGGGGGCCGCTGACGCTCCATCATGCAACGCAAAAAAAAAAAAGCATGGGGTCGTCACCGTTAAAGGGGGTGAGGGGGGGAAGCTCTAAAGGAAGAACAAGGAACATTGGGCCGGAAGGAAGTGTTAAAGACAGATTCAAAAAAAAGATCTGGCACGCGCTGAACGGTTCGCACAAAAAGCTATCATCCAGAGTGTGGGGTGCAGTGGCACCATGAAACGAGGGACAGACGAAGAGAAAAAGGAAAGACTGCGCGGAGATCATAGGCAGTCGTGGAAAATTCTGTACATTCGCGAAAAGCGCGTGAAGAACAACGGAGTAGAAGTGGGGGCCTGGGGTTGATCTGCCGGCGCAAATTCGGAGCGCATTAAAGGACGGGGAAGAGAGAAATCCAAGCGAGAATGCAAACAAAGTTATTAGTTGAGAGGCAAGAGGGGCAAAGGCGATCCTGCGCAAAGGGGGGACTCTACACAGGGAATGAAGGCCGCTACCCATGGAAGGAGGGGACTGGGGCTGTCGCAGGGCGAAGGGAAGAGGGGGCTGGGTGTAAGTGTGACCCGTTCGAATGGTCCGCTTAAGGGGTCGGCATTCAAGAATCCTCCTCGGAGGGGTCCAGATCTACAGGGATCGAGATAACAACACACAAAAACTGGAAGAAGGAAGTAGAGAGATTAAGGTAGAGAGGGACAGAGGAAAGAGGAGGCTTCGCCAGTAGCACGGAGAGAAAAAGATGGGCCAGGCCACAGCCGGAAGGAGAAAGCCTCTAAGAAACCATTGGGAAAATTAAGGTAGCGGGTATCTGAGAGAAGGGGGAGTGTAAAAAATCAAGGGGAGCGATAGAAAAAAAAGGGCCAAACTGGAAGCAGCTACAAAACCTATGATAACGGGGGTGGTGGAGCTCGCCGAGGGATCATCCGCGGGCAGGGAGAATGAGACCGTAAGAGGAAGGAGCCCATGAACACACGGTGATACTCGAATGGGGTCATCAATGTATGGGCGAACGGAAAACTGCACATCATAACATCGGAGGCGCCCGGGAGGGGGCTAAAGCTCGGAGAAGGCCCTGGCAAGGAATACACAAACTGCCAACGGTGGATCAGCTCTAAAGATGGGGAAAGACAGGTCTTAAATCTAAGGCGGAAAAGGGTGACATCGCGAGGTTTAAAGGAACTACGAGAATATACCACATGAAAGGGTAGAAACATCGGATTAGGGCTATCGGCGTGCCGCGCCCTAATCGATCGGCGAGGGGGAAAAAAGGGGAAGACCTGAACTTGCATTGAAGGAGCAAGCAAGCAAGCACAGAAATGTTCTTGCGGCATAGGTAGCAAAAGATAAATTTTAACGCGAGCAGGGAGGGAGTAAAAAAATGGGGGATAAGGAAGATCTCAAAAGTCGAAAACAATTTTCGTGGGCGGGAGAAGAGCGGCAGACAAACGCATTAGGCAAAAGTTAAGATTAAGGAAAACAATCGGCTCGAGAGTTGAGAAAAGGTAGACCAATGAGGAAGGAAGAAAGCTCTTCTAAAGGAGTGCTTATGAGATATACAAATCAGCGCAACGGAAGGGGGGGCGAGTGGCCTGCGATCAAGAATGAAAAAACCTAGGAAAAAGGGTAACTTTTTTTTCAGCGGAGGCCGCTAAAAAAAAGTGAAAAAGGCTCGATCAACGCTGCGTCTGCGACGCTGGGGTAGAAGGCAAACCCTTTCTAATCGGATTGACCTGAAGGAAGAACTACACTGGACCGAGGGGTGAAAAAATAGTTCTAGGGTGTGAAAACGCTCACCCGCGGGCGCATTTGGCGCACCGCTCCAATCAGGAGCCGGCTGCTCTCTGACAAAATCGAGAGGGTTAGCAGGGGAAAGGAAAGGACCATCCCCGATCGAAAAACTCCTGAGAAAAGTGTCTTTCAAACGTTCGAAGAAAAAAATCAACCTAGTACTTGTAGAAGGGGGCGATGGAAAACCGAACTTAAGGATGAACTCCAATTAAAGGCTCCCAAAAAGCAGCCCCTGTCTGGAAGTTATCCTCCGTTTGTGTCAACCACGGAAAAGAAACAGCAGGGGTATGCCCCGACTGACCCAGGAGGGAATCCGGACAAAAACTTTCAAGTCTCTGACGTTTGGTTCTAGGAAATCGAAAAAGAAACCGAGGGGGAAAAAATTCTCGGCTTGACCGGGGAGAAGGGAGGATCGAAAGGAGAATTTCAAGCTACGAAGGGGAGGAAACAGCAAGGGGGGGTAGAAAACTCGAAAGGTAGGCCAGAGGAGGGAAGCCACAATTCGCGCGGGATACTAGAATTGGAAAGAGAAAGGTTTCTAGGAAGAAGCTAAATCTCATTTCCGGGGGGAAGGAAGACTCCAAAGAACTCCTGTGGGGGGCAGGTAACTGGGGAACGCACTTTCCCAGCAGGGGTTTCACTAAAAAAGGGAGGGTCGGTCGTCCGGTGGAGGTGTTTACGGCAACCCGCAGGAAGGGGCCCGAATACGTACGGCAACATATGAGAGATCCGAAAAGAAAAAACCCTAACACGGGTGGCAAGACTTACTAAAAAAAATCAAATAGGCCCGTTGATAGCAGGGGGGAGGGGTTAAATAAAAAAGTGTGGCCCCGCCGAGGAAAAACGGAAAGGAGGCGAGAAGAGAAAAGGCGGAGGCGAAGTTCCCATCTGCGCGCGACGTGGGAACCGCGAATCCCATCCAAATACCAGAGAAGGAGGATAAAGGAAGTGAACCCCGCACCAAAAAGGAAGGGGAATCAGGGGGAAAGCTAGCCATTAGTCTAAATCTTAAGAAACGAGCATGGGAAGGGCAGTAAAAAAAGGGAACGAGAGGTGTCCAAACACCCCGACAGGAAGGAGCTTACTCTGGTTGTAAGGGGACAAGCCGAGGGATGGACGAAGGAGGCTTGGAAAAAAAAGTGGGGAAAAAACGAGTGAACCAAGAAGCGCGGACTCGCCCCAGCGATACTAGACATACACAGCGTCAGAACCAGACTGGCCACGGGGGGCAAGAAACGCTACCATCATTGTGATTACAGAGACGAAAAGGTAAAAAAAGGGACCCCCAAAAGCGTAACACATATCGCGACTATCTCACAAAACGATGAGATGAAAAAAAGATCTGTAGTAAAGCAGGGGATTCGAAGGCAACTGTAGAAAAAACATGATGGTCCCGCTCCTCTCCCGGGGAGTCAAGGGCTGAATAGAGGGGGCATTTTCGCAAAAAAAACGTCCGGGGAGTCCTGATGGCTGTCAAGGGAAGAAAAGGAATTAAATGCCGGTCAGCATCGAGGGGTGGGCAACAGAAACTATGCCCGTCGAACGATCGGGTGGAGGGGGGGCACCTCTACAGGGGGAATGGGTCTGAAAGTTTATCGAGGGGGGTACGGAGGAAGGAGGCGAACTTGTTCGAGGCACGCCGTGGTGGATCTTTTTGGAAAAGATGTGGGTCCTATAGAGGTGAGGGTGTTTGGGGCGGCGGGAGGTCGCTGTTTCTAAGAGGGTCGGGGGCAAAGGGGGAACGCACAGAAATCCGATTAGATGCGAGCGCGAGAGGTCACTGAATCTGGCGAAAATCAAATAAATCGAAGAAAAACAAGGGGCGATTTTTGTGGGTGAGGACGTCCGGTCTGTAACTCCGACACGGTTTCGTTTGGGGGGAAATAGGGGGGAAAGGCTCAAAGTGAAAAACCGTACAACTTTACACCTCGCTTCATCTGCCACGGGTGGGTCTACGGAAGAGGACCGGAGAGGACCAATGGGCGACAGACCTCCAGGGCGTACGCTTGAACCCCTCAAATGACGGACGACAAGGGGGGGACCCGGCAAAACCATTAGGGAATGTGACTTTCCACAAAAAGAAAAACGTAGTTACTCTCGGGCGAAAAGATTAGCTTTTGAAATACTTGTGCCCTGGGAGCGGCATAGACGCGAAGCGTGGGGCACCCGCGAGTCAGACCGGAGGCGAGGGGACGGAAAGGATGTGAAAAGTTAGGGAAGAACGGAATTAAAAAACTCTCGGGGAAAAAACTTTTTCTAGCGATAGAAGCGCTAAAAAGAGGGCCTACGAAAGCGGGACCAAGCTTCGAGGTGAGAATGAGAGAGATGAAAATTGGGGGGTTCGGGTGTTTCTCCTAGTAGGAAAGAGAGCGAGCGCCTACCTGAACGCGGCGCCTTTGGGAAAAAGGGTGACAATAACGGTAAAAGGAATAACGGACAGCAGGGATTGCCCTCGCGGAAGGAATACCGGGGGAACCACGATCGACGCTGGAAGGGAAGGCAAAGGGCCTCACAAGGAGAAATGTTATGTCCTGGAGCGAACAGATACCTGAGGTCGAAGCGCGGAGGGAAATTACGGTTTACAAAAAGGGGACTGAAATCACCCGATCCTTCAAGGAAGGGGGAGAGCAGAGATCTCAATAGGGGACGGGCGAGGGAAGCAAAGCTTAGCCGGAGGAAGCAGGTTGCAATCAACCCACGCAGCGAACCACGATGGGGGGACTGACGATGGAGTAACGTCTTCTCATGGAAGATGAAAAGTCATCAGACCGGCGCTTTGATCGTAGAAATGGCAAAAGAAAAGCGCAGCAACAGATCGTTGGTGTGTTGGCGAAGCGGGAATAAAGGCGTCGGCGAGCCCACAGGGGAACCCACCAAGAAGATTGGCGAAAAAGAAATAATTTGCAAAGAAAGGCAATGCACCGGACGCACAGGCATCAAGACATGGTCACCTCCTAGTACATGAGCTGGTTGTTTATATTACTGGAGCAAGCAAATCAGAGGCTTCAGCCGCGCATCTGCACAAATTGGCGAAAGTGGGATAAGGAAAATACATCCACATCAGCCGTCTCAGAAAAACGGAGCGGCAAACCAAATCTGGCTGCCCGAACGAAACTGGTTCTTACGCAGCAGCAAAAAAATGCACCGTCGGAAAAACATAAAACACTCCAGGAGCTCGGGCAACATTCCCGTCTCAGAATGGCACAACCGATGGCCATAACAATGAAATGGGGTGCAAGAAAGATGGACTGTAATGAAAAAAGATTAAAGTGTAAAAGCAGTCATTTCCGACAGGAATCAATCAAAAGGACGAGAGGAACATTTTCCAGCAAGCAGGGAAAAGCATGCGCATACTGTGGGGTGGGGCTTGCCGCAGCCAAAAAAGGGCGTCCGCATCGAGGGAGGGGGGAGGAAGGTCAAAATGCAAGGAGGGTACCGCAAGGGAAGCAGGGACCGAAAGTCTATTACGGAACCGGAAAAATTTGGACTGGCAAGGCGAAGATATTCTGCGTACAAGAGCTACTAACGCGGAAAGAGACCTGACGGCTACCAAAGGGTCAAAAGTTGGCGCGCCATCTTTGGCAAGGGGATATACAAAGACAAAGTCGGACAGAAATTCCCGCGAAAAAGAAACGGTACTCGGCGTCTTCGAGGGCTCGGTACGGGGCCGAGTGAACGAACTTTGCCCGGGCTCTCGGGGAGGGAAAGCCAAATAATCGGGTCTCTGGAAAAAAGACGCCAGGGGCCAAGCGAAAACACAAAAGAGATTAGGAAATAGAGAAAAAAAAGAGTAGGGTCTAGTCACATAACCGCGCAAGGATTTCGGGACCAAGCCACAAGAAAAGGAGGAGCAAGCGTTCCGGAAAAAAAAGATACTGGACAAGGATCCCAGGAAGGACAGCGTTTCTAGCGGCAAGGGGGGACGATCCCACAACACTGGCTCTACAGGGTTCTCGGGATTCCGCTGGAAGGCTCAAATCGAGTTAACGTGGAGGGACGGTAGGACCCGGGAGGGGAGAGGTCGTCGTCGTCATTCAGCCCCATCATAGAAATGCTAACGCAGCGGCCATTTCAAAGGGAGGGAGGCGTTATACATTTAAGAATTTCACGCCCCGCAGAACTATATAAAGAATGACGGGGGTCAATACCGCTCGTTCCTCTCAAAAAAGGCAAATATAAAACAGTCGCGGCAGTAGGGGCACTCCAAAGAAGAGAGAATTAAATCCTGGGAAGCATCCGGGGAAGGTGGAAAAGGTCAGGGTTCAAGAAGGGGGGAGTGTTGAATAGAACGTAGACATACCAGAGTACCACCGTGTAAAAATACTGATGGTGTTTTCCAAGTAGCTTACCTACATGAAGTACAAAAAACAAGGGGGGGCGCTTAGGACAAAAGTCGGAAAGGTCAGACGGAGGGAAGCCTCCTATGCTTTGCATGAGACACAGTCAATAAAAAGGGGACTTGCAACGCCAGCAGGGAGTTAAGCTCTTTCCGATCAGGGGTGGCATCCTGAAAGATGGGGCCTTGGAGGAATATTAGGTCAGGAAATCAAATCTAAGACAAAGTTCTTGTACAGCTCAACGGAAAGCGCTCGGGGGTGGAACGGAAAGGCTACTTCAAAAACGATCAGGCCTTCGGTTGACCAGGGGCTGACAAAATCGCCGGGGAATATCGGGGGAAGGAGTGACGTGCCACTATGAGAGAGAAAAAGACGGACTTCTTGCGGGGTAGTACGAACGACAAACTTATGGAAAGCGCGGGAAGGGGGAGTGCGAGTGCGAAGGAAGGGCAAACGAGCACCGCGGACGTGGGGTAGCAAAGTTTGGGGGAAGAAACGGGAAGGGCGAAGGCTTTCAACAGACGAGAGGAACATCGGGGTAAAACGGGTGAAACGCCCCTCAGGCGCAGCAACCAAGACCCTTCTTAAGGAGCAATCGACTCTTAAAATGCGGACGTGAAGTAACTAGCACACAAAACCGGGAAAAGACCCGTCTAAAAATAATCCTTAGAACGGGAAAAAGGAGAGGTTAGTATAAAACATACAACTACACTCTTCGAAGTGAAGGAATTGGACATCAATATCAGCAGACCCAGGAGTGGTTCACGAGACCAGTCCCAAGCGTTAATCCGGACCAAGTTTTCAGGGGGGGGGAGAAAAAGAGCAAAGCTCAGCGGCCAAGCTGTGGAGCAAAAAAAACAGGGAAGGAAAAAAAATTTACAAGAATCTCAAAGGTGTTTAAAAACGAGCGAAGCGGACGGTACGGACGAGACAAGAAGAAGAGGAAAGTCTTCTCAGAGAGAGAAGGTCCGGAGAGCAGAAGTAAGGGGGCGTCAACCGAGAAGATGGCGCGCGGGAAACGAGTCGCGCTACCGAGAAGGGACGAAGCTTTCAAAAAAAGGGTTTCGAAAGGGGGATCTATCCTCGGGGCGGGGGGGGGTGAGAAAGCAAAAAGAATGGGGGGGCCATTGTCGACCTTGAAAGAAGGGACGCCAATGGAGGTAGGGTCTCGCCGTGTCAAAGACGGGTGCAAGAAATGGACCGTCGACGAGACGACGCGGGAACGTGGAAGGGGAAAACACGTGCGCGATACATGCAAGCAACAAGGGCGGCGTTGAGAGAAGACTAGTCATAAAAAAGCGGCCAAATTAGAGCGTACGCGGCAATTACGAGTGCACCCAGATCAATGAACTAAAAACAAATCTAACCAGAAAACAATTTCTTAGGAGACGGGGCAAAATAATCCGCCTCCAGACAACCACAACCAAATAGGGGAAAAAAAGCAGCAAAACGTTTCATCAAAGTCGAAAACTTAAAGAAGAAACATCCGGGAGAAAAAACTAGAAACTAGAAAGAGCAGTAAAGGAAAGAGGTTCAAAAGGGACAAAACCCCTGCTGGCATTAAGGGGCTTCAGGGGGGGGGCAGGGAAAATTCTGGTGAGGCGGTGGGGAATTTTCTTAAGCAAAGGACAGAAGAGAAAAGGACTATAGAGAAAATCGAAGAACTATCAGCAACTGCTTGGAAAATCTTGAATATGTGTAGATTGCAAGATATCTGCCCAAGAAGCGCAAGAAGGAAGATCTCTCAAATGGAAAAAGGAGAGAGCTGAGAAGGGCAAGGAGAAGGAAGAGCTGATCAACATTATGGGCAAAACTCCTGCTAAAGAAAAGCAGGAGCTGATCGCGGGTAGTTCTCTTTCATGTGCTGGGGGGGAGGGTGAACGGTACGTGCGTCGACACTTAATTCCCAAGACTGGCGGCATCGGGGGTTGGGGGAAACAAGAAACGGTCACCGCTTCATGAAAGAAGAGTGTGTGGCGGGGGTGGAACGATCAGGACTGGAAAGTGTATAGGACCAGGGGGACGTTCGGGGGATTTTCTGAAGGGATTTGGACACCCTCGGGTGGATGAGGGTGCACGCTTTTGCTTATCGGGAGTAGCGCGGGATGTCGAGAAAGAGATCCTGAGATGCCAGCCAGTGCGCGAGAGTCGCTAAAAACAGGAATTGACAGATACTCTACTCTGGGAAGGGTTGTCAGAAGAACTTGGGGGGAAGAAGAATGTTATTTGGGAGGGGGGGTGATTTGCGGGCGCAAAAGGGCGGACTAAACTGCCGCGGGAGGACAATATCCGCGGGGAGAAGGGACAATAAGAGAAACCGTCTATCGCAAACGGACGGGACAGTGCTTACCTCGTTAAAAAAAAGAAACGGGAGAAAGACCCCGTCAACCGAGTGGGAAGGGCTGTGGAAGTACCCCACAAGATTTTAGGAACTCTTAGGAAAAATTAGTATGAGGCTCAGGGGCGTCTAGAAAGCGGGGGGGGATAAAAAGACTTGCGCGGATCAAGATCGGCTAAGGGGAATGAATCCGGTTGTACGGTCACGGTCGCTGAGAAGACTTTTAAACTATGGAACAAAAGAGAAGTGGGACTCCAGCCGCTGGAGGAGAAACGGGTCTTCGAGGAAAAGAAAAATAGAGATGAAGTTGTTTCAGGATAGATTCTTCAGAAGAAGGCGTGGGCCTAAACAGCCAATCACCTTAAAGAAACTGGGGGTACTTTAGAAGGAGGGGGGGGGGCCATGGCTGGAAACGAGGGAAAAGCAAGGGGGGCGAAGAGGCCTTGACATTACCGATCAAAAAGGGAAGTGTGGTGGATGCGGACAAGCGACAGATAGGTCCATGAGGTGATTAGTCGGGGAATCGGGACTTGTTTAAACTTCTCAGAATCACCTAACAAAAAACCGAAGAAGAGGAATTGGCGACAAGAGTCTCAAGGTAGAAAGGGGAAGGTAAACAGACTCGGGTCTAAACCCCATCGCAGGCAAACTATGATTTCAGGGCCGAGATTCTCTTCCCGCCACGCACCAGCGAGACAAGCCAGATTGGGAGAAACAGTTCCTAATCACCGATATACACAGGCACGGAAGGCATGGGTTGGTATAACCTCAGAACCCATCAGAAGTCCGAAAAAGGGGGTAGATACCGGCCCACTCGGCTGAAAACCAATAAGGAGTAACGGCGATTCTTGTAAAAAATGTCAACCTCGGCTAAGGCTTATATGAAAAGGCAAGAAGAAGCGAGGGTTATCCTCTTAAGCGAAAAAAAAATACAAAATCAAACTTGAGTCAGGGATGGCTTCATAACAAAAAGAAAGCAGCCGGCGATCTGAACAAAGGACATAAAAAAAACACCGGAGTGACAAACGAAGAAAATGGTTGTCTGACGCGGGTTTGTGCCGCAGATAATTCCCAATCAGTCGAAGGGGCGGCAACAGGAAAGCAGCCAAGATCGCTTCCTGGGGCAGAGAGAATCGAATGGGCAAGAAGGTTCATACACGGGAAAGTTGGGTTAGAGGCGAATGGGAAAAAATAAAAGGTGGGTCACGAATAAATGCCGAACGGAGGTACAAAATCTGAAAAGAAGGGGGGAAATCAACATCCAGCGATGCAGCGTGGGGGGGTCTGGGGGGGGCAAAAGGAGGATACTATCTTCAAGAAGGAGGGATTAGAATTTCAATCTTTCACATTAGGGTGGGAACGGAACTAAAACGCTTGACATAAAAAGGAGAAGGAAACGACACTTTTCCTATTGGGGAGAGTCAAGGCTCAGTCGACTGCAAAAAACAGAGAGGAGAAGCGTTCGAAAGGCAAAAACGGGGAGAAAAAAACAGTCAGCACTCTTTATAGATACAGTCGGTTTCCTCGGGAAAGGACTTCAGAGGAAAAATACTTACCCGGCCACGTCGATACGAAAGAAACAAGAAAAAGTCGTCGAATTTTCTTCGAGAGGGCGAATCGAAAGGGATTTTCGATTTACGGACGCCTCATGGGGGGATTCTGCGGGGAAGAAAAAGGGCGAAGTTAGCCAAGAGAAATCAGACGCAACAACAACGGGATGAGAAGGAGATTAACAATGTCGCTCTAACGTCGCGGGGGATGGGGAGGGGGGCACACAGAGCGCTTCGCTTCAGGTCAATATTCACACCTACCTGAGAAGACTATAAACCTCTAAGGGGCTGAAGTGGTCGCGGACAGACGGTAATTATCCAAAGAACGGTAGCAGGAGAAGAATACGGGGAACCGAAGGACGGAGGGGTGGTCTCCGGAGGAGGTCTTCGGGGGAAGACTCTGAGTCGTCTGAGGACTAGAATAGCCAGGCGCAGGGAAAGTTCTGGACTCGGAGGGTCATGCAGAGTGAGGGCAAAGGGAAGATGAACCGAGATCGAAAAGTAGTGGAATCATCGTCTTAAAAAGTCTGAGGGAATGAAGAACCACAGCGATGAAGGCTAAAGAAGAGGTAGTTCTTTTTGACACTATCCCGTAAAGAAGAGAAAAAGAGGAACGTGACTCGCTAGGGGTGTACCAAAAGAAGAAAACCAAGGTAGAAACAGAGGCGTGGGGGCGAGGCGCATGAATGCAAAAAGACGCAACCAATGGAAAAAGGACGAAGCGGGGGAAATGGGAACCGGATCTTGTGGCGTACTGAGGAAAAAAGCCACGCAATTGGCGCAGGACAACGACATCGAGAGTAAGCCGCGTGTGACGCTCGGAGGGATGTAGGTTGGGGGAAAAAGGAAGCATCACACATTGGGCGGGGGACTATTAAAACCAGGGCGAGCTGAAGAGGAGAGATGGGCGACACGGGCATCTAAACAAAAGATGCCTGGAGGGGAAAAAAAACAGCGCAAGGAATAAGATGGCTTTTTTTGTTAGTAGGATCAGACGCTCAACTTCAAGGGTAAGGTTTCGGGGGGGAGGGGATCTCAATGAAATGATTGGCGGATCTGAAAAGTTTAGTTCAGATGGATTAGCGTACAGTGGAACGCACCGCTGCCGGATTCTCTCTTTTGGGCAGAACGGTCAGGAGAGCGCAGGGGGGTAAAAAACCTCTGCAACGAAACTTGGAAAGAGGGGGGGGGGAGACAAAGCTGGGAAAGAGGTATCACGGTCGATGGATCGAGAGAAAGGACTGCTCGAGTTAAGGGTAAAATAAAGGAAAAGCAAAGGATCTAAAGAAGGCTACCTGGGGAAGGTGAGCTGACGAGCCATAAAAAACCATCTTAGAGGGGGTGGTGAGACGCAGTCCCGAAAAAGAGGACTTGCCGACCCAGGGGAGGTTAAAAAACCTATCGAAACAAATCCGCAAGGGATTCCTTGAACTGTGGATTTTGCAAAAGGAAGAAGGAGCGTCGGGAGGCAAACTAGGTCAGGAGAGATTAAGTCGGAAGGGAAAAAACGTTCATCGTCTCTTTTTAAGCGTCCCCGAAAGAGGAAGCATAGGAAGGTATGCCAACGAGAACGACAGAGGGAAAAGTATCCTAGAAGATTTTCCGTAGAAAGTGGGATCCATCGGTCACATCTAGGAGCCTGCGTCACCCCTCTTGGACGCAGCAAAATGACATAATGACTAAAGTTAAAAGAGAGAAGGTCTAGGGTCTTAAATAAGAGGGAAGATCTCAGGGGGGAGAAACGAAACTTCACAATCCGTGTCAGTCAACGGTTAACAGGTGTTCCCAGACGGGGTTGGAAGAGGGACCTCATGTATTGGCAAGACTCATAGACGGGTTTTTGAATTGGGACCAACGGGGCTAAAGGGCGGGGAATTAGTCAATCACTTAAGAATGCCAAAATAACGAACCCGTGTCTTAGGTGGGAAAAGAGGCTCAGACAAACGGTGAGCATCTACGGGGGCGTTTGGGAAGACCGTTAAGGGGGGCTAAGATCTAGTAGTGAGATAGGAAGAGAGTCTACCCTAAAAGAACCAAGTACTTCCAGATGAAAATACAAGCTTGAACCCCTCAAAAAAAAAAGCTAAATATAGGAAAGGAGAAATCGAATCAAAACCTAAAAAGGGGGAAGATCTTAGTAAAATTTTGAAAAACAGACCAAAACAATAGTTCATGAGCGGGGGGGGGGAAGAGCAAAGTGACAAATCAGCGATGACCGTTCGTAAGGGGGAGGCGACGTGAACAGCAGCGAATAGGAATCTCAGAAATGAAAGGAAAGGAAGAAGAACGGGGGACTTTTCCACGTCAGATAAAAACGGACAGAGGGGTGATCAGAGATAGAAAACGCGCAGTTCCAAATCTCAATTCGACCAACAAAGGAGGAAAGGGAAGAGCTGGAAGGATCGTGTCATCTCTGAAAGTAAAAAAAAAGGATGACGCGTCTTCGAAGTGGACCAGGGGGAGGAGGGGCGGGGGGTCAGAGTTGAATGGGGAGGCCGGGGCCTGTACGCGTGCTGTTAAAGGAGGAAAAAAGGGGGGAATTCTCCGGGGAAGGGATGTGGAAAAGTGACACCAAGAAGTCAAAAGGAGAGGAACACCGTGGTGTTGTATTAAAGCACGAAGGGCAAGATACAGAGGTTGAAAGATGGGGGAGACTATGGAAGGGGAGAGGGATTGGTGCGCAGCTGTTTGGGGCGGAGGGAATCTTGGATTAGGAGCGGGGGGCGGATGTCAGCGGGTATCTCGAATGACCCTCCTCAGTTAAAGGAAAGGGGGGAAGCGTAACGTGATCGGAACTTAAATCATTGGGGGCTAAAGTTTGAGATTTCTAGTCAAACGCCACGGTTCGGTGGAATAAGGGGAGGGGGATCGCTCAGTGAGGCCTCGAAATTCCAATCAAAGGGTCAATCAGGGGCATTCGAGGGAAGACACCAAAGTCTGAAGATGAATGCTGAAGGGCGGGACCCCTGGGAAACGGATTGCCCAAGGAGTGGAACTTCGTTGCCCTCGACAAAAAGAAACTACGGGATTCCGAGGAGAGTATAGAGAACGAAAGCAGTCTTTGGGAGGGGGTGAGTGAACAGAGAGAGAAGCGTGGGCTTAGAGCCCATTCGCCGCAAGGGGAAAAAAATTAAAAAGTAAAGGGATGAAAAAAAGGAAAGGACAGTGTCCCTCGATGAGGGGGCAACGACTTGGGCAGAACCGCGCTGCGCTCAGTCAGAAAAGCGAGGAAAGGAAGAAAGGGAGAGATTTCAAGGGGGGAAAAAACGATTAGTGCGAAACTAGGGCCTACCGACTGCTGAATTTAGTGACAAGGAAAGGATGGAAAAGGGAGACAGGAGAGTTGAAGGGAATGAAAGGGACTGAAGGGCGATCAGAAGGAGGGCGGGATGCACTGTCAAGTCAAAGGAGAAGATTTGATGGGGGAAGCAGAACGCACAGGGCGGTCCTATTGAGGGTAGGAGTATCTGACTGGTACCAAGGAGTCAAACGTATAGGTCAGAAAAGGTAAAAAGGACGCTAGGAGAGAGGGGTGCGCGGTCACAGAGGAGAAGGCGCCGTTTCACCAAGCCGCGGAAAAAAAGGGAGCAGGGGGGCCAGAGGGAACGAAGCTAAAACTGGAAGCCCGGGGGCTTCTGCACCAACGTCGCTAAAGCAGATTTTGATAGAGAAACTTGGGTCAGAAAAAGAAAAAAAAAAGGACATCAGAAGAAGTGATGAAGGGAAATCCTACCATATGAACCAAGAACAATAAAAGCAGGGGTGCGATCTCATCCGGGACAGAGGCTAACCGTCAATATCGGATAAAAGTCTATTCAGTCTACAATGGGGCAATAGGGAAATTGGTGGGAAAGGTAGAAAGTTGACCAAAAATAGATTTTTAGCAGGGAAAAGCGCACTCAATAAACACTCAAGGTTTAATAGTTGGAGCAGGAGGCCAAAAACCTGATAAAATTGAAACGTATGGCCAGCGCGAAAAAATAGGTATTATTTAAAAAGAAAGAATGGGCTTGGCTTCTCTTTCATCATCTAGTCAGGGAAAGATCGAGGCTTATTCAAGCTCAAAAGGAGCTATAAAATCTTTCAAGCGTCACTCTAGGAAGCTACAGGGTTGTGTGAGTGAATGTTGAGGGAAGAATATCTATTACGGTTAAAACCATAAGGCACTGTCAAGTTTCACAGGAAGAGGGAATACGGTATCTTAGGGTCAACAAAAATAAAAGAGGGACACGATTTATTCCGGTACATTCCGAAGAGGGGAAGCTGGGACTGCCAGAAGGAAAGAAAATATGTCTTCTACAAAACTAGTTCTAAACTACGGAAGAAAGGGTATAAGTAGAGGACTAAAGTGGTTTGGGGGGAAAAAGGGGGTTCGGAAGGCGAAGTGGCTGGCGAAGAACGCACGAACCCGTAGACTAAGAACTGGAACGTTAGAAGTGTAAGCGTAAAGTAAGGTAATAACTGGAATCCTACAAAATATGGGTACACTGCAGAATTTCCGAAAAGTAAACCTTGTGTACTTCTTGGGTTCGGGGATCATCGGCTGTGGAAGGGGGACCAGTGGGGGGCAATGCTGGTCGAGCTCGGCGAAAGGTCGTCGAAGGGGTAGTTAATAGCGGACACAACTGGAAGATAAAAAGGAGAGGGAAAGAGAAGAAAGCGCTAAAAAGGACGCCGAGGAGTCAAAGGAAGACCGAGACAAGGAAAAGCTCCATGAAAACGATCCAGGGGGAAGAGGCGGAAGGAAAGGGGGGGGCCAGTTTGTCGAGAGGAAGACTGCAGGAGAAGTGTAAGGACGACTACTCCCCGTACATGAAAAAAAGTCTGATAAGTTGGGGGGAAGGGAGGGGGGGCAGACTCTCCGGATAGAGATGGAAAAAATCTCAGAAGGAAGTCGCAAGGACAAATGGAAAAGTTCGCTAGACTGGGCCATTCAAAGCCTTCGTATAAACGACTCATTGAAGGTGTAGCGCAGAACAGAAGAATGGAGGGAAGTCGTGAGACAGTCAGGCTGACGGGATCCAAGAGACATTAAATCGACTTAATGTCATAGGAAAAAGCGTTCCTAAGGGGAAAAGAAAGCGAATAAAGGCCGGCGCCAAAAAATAAATGTTGGGGGTGAAGCGAGCGCTACCCTAAGGGAGGGTAGAAAAACGCGGGGATCTGAATGAGATCGGAAAATGCCCTATAGCGGAAAGAGTTTCTTGGAATATGTCGATGAAGAAAAAGGGAGGTCTGTCTTACCACAGAATGAAAGGGGGAGAGACTTTTAAGAGAGTGGGTGAACGCGGCCGCGTGGAGACTCAAGAATGAAGCACAGTTGGGCTGGTGAAGGAGCCTATCAAGAGGAAACAATCTGGGCGGCAGTTCAACAACCACCACTAGACACTATTGCGGGTGAATGTCTGACAGGACGCTTGTCGCGATTACTTGGGAAGAAGGTAAGAAACGAGTGTAAAAAAGCGTGACAACGTCTTGGGACGGGGGGCATGGGGCGAGACGACGATCTGAATCGAAGGTCATCAACCTTGGTAGCGAGTACTGATTCTCGGCCAGTGCAAAAATTGAATGAGGCTCTAATTTTGGGGAGAAGTCCTTTTCACGAACGGCATCCGACAGTCAAAGGGGTAGAGGCGAGGTTGAACCTCGACCCGCCGGATCGTGATAAAAGCTCCCTTGATAGGAAAGGGGAATCATTCCAAGGGAAATTGTACTTCGGTGAAAAGCTAAATGTACTCGCAAAGACTATAAAAATAAGCGACCGCACGTTTGAACACAGAGTTAGTAAAGAAAACTCCACAGATTATCCTTGGAGTTTAAGACGAGGGGGGATCGCCCTACCACGGGAGTTTCGCTCTCAGAGCCAAAGCAAATAACCCTGTCGAAATTTAAAAAAATCAAGTTGGAGCGGGGGGAACGAGCAAAGTTACACAGGGTAGCAACACGCTTCCAGCTCTGGCGGCGACAAAATGGGTCTCTCTCGGGTTTTCTTCTGCCACGATTACAGAAGAGGCGGCCACGCTTCTAAAATACAGGGGGAGGGGGGGGGAAGGGAACAAAGGAAGAAGAGAGAAGGTCCGACGCATGTTATGCAGTTTTTCGGGTCAGGATCAGCTGGATCTGGAGCAAAAAGCGATAGGGACAGTGTCAGAAGGACAGTGAAAAATAAAAGGGAGAGGGGCTCATAGAGGACTCCCTCGATTTTGTTCGGAAAGAAGAAGGAAACACCTCAAGTTGGGGGCATTGTTTGTACTCAGGTGCCCATTTGGTAGAGTAAACGCAGGGTTATGTAGCCTTTTTCCTAATAAGGGGGAGGGGGTGAATTTACACTGAAAATGCTTTCGGGAAGACACAGGATTTTTAAATGATTCCAGCGTTGCGCATATCCATGAAGCAATATAAACAGAACCCTGTCGGAGTTAGACAAGAATAAATAACCATAAACGAGGGGGAAAATTGTATTATCAAAAGGATTTTTCCAAGGCCATAGTCTGGCCTAGCAAGAAGAGAGATAGAACTTCGTCCATCTCTTAGATTCGTCTGGTTGAGGAAAAAAAAGAGAATCCTCCTCAAGAATCGCGGGATATCAAGGTAAACAAAAGAATGCATCAGAAAACAAAAGGAGAAAATCCTTACAGAACGACAAGAACTGCGGGATCTGACTACGATCTTGGAACCAACCTCCACGCTGAACAGCATTTTAATGAAGAGGCTTGGTACTGTAGGTTTTCAAATTTTACTCATCCTCCTCAGGCCTCTGATGGGGGTGCAATGGCCATAGAAGTACCTCAGTCTAAAGCATGACTACGGAGCACCGGGGGCAAGCATACGACCCCTCTAGAAAACCGACTGAAGCGGCAAACTTGCAGACTCTTACCATGCAGGATCCCTGGGAGAGCGACGAGCCTCGTCCATCCATACTATGCTATCTCAAAAAAAAAAAATAGTAAAAGGAGAGAGATTCACGGGTTACACTTGGCTGTGGGGAAGGATATCTGGGTGAAAAAAATGGGTGAAGTAGGAGTCGCCAGGGATAGGAATTTTGCGTGTCAAGGGAGAATGGCGATTTTCACTGGAAAAGAGGATGTTGTCGAAAGGAAGAATTCCGGTGCGGAAGAGAGGGATTGTGGGGAAAAGAAAAACGACGCTCAAGGGAGCGGAGGGGGGGGGGGCTGGGGGGCACAACTAAACGGACGGGAACTTATAACACAGGGGGAAAGTGTCGGGAGGGCAAGGGGGAGCTATTTTGGAAGAGGAAGCGCTTTGGGGAGGCAGGGTTTAAGGAGGTGGTGGTAAGTAGAGGCGGGGCGCATTCGAGGGGACAAAATCTTATCAGGGAGCAGGAATAAGTCTTCGAGCATGGACAAGGCATTCAAAGAGGAGTGTAAAAAGAGGGCCGGGGGAGTCTATGGAAGGAGTTTTCGGAAGTGGGAAGTCACTGTATGATAACATGAAAGGGGGTTCATTTATATGGAGGGGTGGTTCAGAAAGGGGTGCTTTATAAATTCCAAAGATTCAAGTTCCCGCGGCGTCAAACCGGGGGCACCTGAAAGGGGAGAAAAAAGAACTCAAGGGGGGGAGGACATCTAAAACAGGGCGGGGAAGTGGACTGCAAGAGATGGGGGGGGAAGGGGGAAAAACAGAAACTATAAAGACTAGGAAAATATAAAATTAGATCGGGGAAAAAGGAGTCCAAAGAGTTCAGAGGGAGGCGTGGGGCAACTTTACATCGGAAAGAAAACCTCTTCGCAAGAAAAGTGTGAAAAATGAGAAGGAAAAAATTCTCTATGGGACTTTGGGGGGGGGGGGAAGAAGAGGTCAAGAGGGAGAAAGGGGGAAACAAGCGATTCCATTCGAGGGGGGAGAAATGAAAAAGAGATTCATTGGTCTTCAGAGAAGGAGGAAGAATAGTAAGCTTGTGAAGTACCTTGCGAGGAGAAGGGGAGGTTACAAAAAAGAAGGAATAAAGGGCTACATTGGAAATCCTGGGGAATTCTAGTCACAGAAGGTTCGTCTATCATTTGCGGTGAAGGGAAGGACAATTCAATATAAAGGTAGTTTTATTGAACGGGGGGAGTTAGCCTGCTCTTTGAGAAGAGGGGGCTTCGACTGGTTCCCTGGGGCAAATAACCGATATCGACGGAAGAATGGAAGAAGGGAGGCTCATATAAGAATGATCAAATGCCCGCGGGGAGACTGTTACCACAATCTGCCTCTAAAGAGATTTCTTATCCTGATGAAGAGAGATTCTCGAAATAGCACCAAACTCTCAGAAGACAGAGGCAGACGGGTATCTCCAGGGGGAGAATAGACACCTCATAATACGAAAACAAGGGGAAGGTAGAAAGAAGGGGTTAAATCATTCGTTCACCGACACATATTTGTATCCACGTGTTCAAAAAAGACGTTTGGGGACCTTGGGCGAAAGGCACGAAATCTTAAATCAAACAAAAGTCGAGGCGTTGCATTTTCAAAGGGAACTAGAGATAGTGGGTTTACTTACTCCCAGGGTAGGAGAAAATCCACTCATGGTTATGACCTTCAGAACAGAAAAAGGAATCGTCCCCGCAAACTTAGAAGTAGGGGGGGGGGGGAAAAGAGGCGGGTCATCCAAAAAAGGGCAAAGGCGTGAGCTCTAGAAAATAAGGCAAAATCTATAAGAAAAAGCCCCAACTGTCTGGGTTCGCTGAAGTCTAAGACAAAAGGCCAAACATCTCGGCGTCACACTTAAAGCTCGATATAGTCAAGGCGGGGGAACTCAAATGCATGCTCGCAAGTTTTCGGAACGTTCATGTGCGTATAGGCGTATGTAACACAAAGGAAGATTGACTCAAAGGTTCCGCAACCTCAAGATGTACAGTTGGGGGCGGAAAAAAGAGATGCAGGAGGAAGGGGGTAAAAGCAAAGGCTGTCGTGGGGAAGAAAAAACAAAGGAAACTTTCCTCATCTGTTACAAAGAAAAAATCGAGGCGGAATTCGCGGAGTTCACTGGAAGGAGGTGGGACTTCCCAATTGTAAAACCGTAGAGGAGGAAGGGGGCCAATGGGGGGGATTGGCGCATGAACCTTTCTGCGAAGACTAGAAGAGAAATAGAACGAGGGAGAAGACATCCCTCTTCGAAGACTAGTGAGCTCCAGTACTAAAGCAGGCGCGACAGAGGGGGTAAATGAACGTCTATGACTCCCTAAAAAACTTTATGGGGGCCTTTGACGTCGCGAGTGCGAAGAAGAGGTGCGGCCAGATGGTCTCTGGAAAGCCCGTTCAATAGGGGGGGGAGGCATGCGTAACCTCCGGAGAGAAAATGGGCCATAGAGAAACAAGTAATCGACTCGACAAAAAAAAGAGGGAGGAAAACGAAGAAAGGGCTGCCTTAAATAGGACCCTTCCGAAAGTATCTGGTAGCGGGACCAAATTCGGGTCTCTGAAAATGATGAGGGAAACAAGAGGGCGAAAGGACTAAGTAACCGGTCATGCGCATAGAGTGCATCATGTCGCGAAGGAGCGAATGGGGGGGGGGAAACTAAGGAGCTATCAAATCGGAGAGAAAAGTGAAAGGAGCAGTCGAGGCCGATGTTCGTAAGTCTTCTGAGGAGAAAGGAGGGGCGAAGGAAGAGAAAAAAATGGCAACTCGCAGTGGTACAGGGAGCGCTTTAGGTACAACGCCTTTCCGATATGAAAGTCTTCCTAACATTTCGTGAATATAGGAGGCACAACTGAGTGCAAAGACACAAAGAGTTCAATGAGAGAAGGGGAGAAGGTCATCAGATCAAAATATTAAACGGACCCGGAGGGGGGGACAGATGAAAAAAGACATGACGGAGAAAAAAAGGGGTGTAGGAAAGGATTCACCCCCCAACACCCACCACACACCCCCCAAAACCACCGGGGGTGTGGGGTGGAACCAACAAAAAACAAAAAAAAGAAACCCCCCCCAAACCAAGACCAAAAATGTGGTTTGGTTTTTTTTGGTGGTGTTGGTTTTGTTGTTTTTTTTTTTGTTGGTTTTTTGTTGGTTTGGGTGGTGTGTGGAGTTTTTGGTTTGTGGGGGTTTTTGGGTTTTTTTTTTTTTTTGGTTTGTGTGGTGGTTTTTGGTTTTTTTAAGGTGTTTTTTTGTGAATGGGTTTTTTGGTTGGGGTTTTTTGGGTTGGGTTTTTGGGTGTTTTTTGGTTTTATTTATGGGGGGTTTTTGGGGTTTTGGTTGTTTTTTGGTTGTTTTCGCAATGGAGCACTCAAGCCAAGCACCCACCCAGCCCCCCAACAACCAGCAAAGAAACCCGTTGTTATTTTGTTTGGGGGGTTTTGTTGGGTTTTGTTTTGTGTGGTGTTTTGTTGGGTTTTTTTTTTTTTTTTGGTGTTTTGGGGGGGGTGGGAGGGTTGGGTTGTTTTGTTTTTTTGTTGTTTTTTTGGTTTTTGTGGTTTTTTTTTGGGTGTGTTGTGGTTGTTTTGTTTTTTTGGTTTATTTTTTGTTGATTTTTTGTTTTTTTTTGGATTGTAAGTTGTTGTTAGTATTTTGTTTTTTGATTTTGGTGGTTTTTGGTGGATTTTTTTTTTGTTTGGTTTTGTTTTTTTTGGGGTTAAGGTTTTTGGTTTGGTGTGTTTTGTGTTTTATGAGGGATGTGGGGAGATTAGATGGTATGGGGGTTTTAGGTGTTTTTTGTGGATGAGTGTGGTTTGTTGTGCGATTTTGTTTTTTGTTTGTTTGTGTTTGTTTTATTTTTAAAGGAGTTTATTAGTTTTTGTTTTTTTGAGTGGTTTGTTTGGTTTTGTGGTGTGGGGGGGGGTCTTGTTATTTTTTTGGTATATGGTAAAGAACCCCCCACCCCGAACTGATAAACACGGAACGAGGTCCATAACAGCAACCAACCCAAAAATCATACCAAAAAAACCCCCCCCCCGCCCCACCCCCCCCAGATACCCCAAAAAAAATAAGAGCAAAAAAAAACCACCCCCCGACAAAGCCATAAACCTAGACCCCAAGCTTTCATTAAAACGATAACGGCCCTCTAGAAGAAAAAAAGAAAACAAAAAAAAAAAAAAAAAATAAAAAATGAAAAATAAAACCCAAACAAAACAAAGAAGAAAGAAAACCACAAAACAAAAAAAGAAAAAGAGAAAAAAATCGGGACGAGCTGGAACAAAATATTCTTGGAATTTAAATGATAAAGAAAAAATGTTTAGGATTGCACGACAGAGGGTCTCGAGGTTCCGTCTCCGGGGTTTAAATCTATAAAATAGTGCTGTCTTTTGGGGGAGAAGAGCTCAATCTCTAGCACAGATTGGGCTTTAAGGAGCAGGGCTAGCGTTAATCGGCTACAATCGAGTTGAATCTACGTAACATCTATTCAAAACTATACCGAGGGGGAAGTTTACCATGTACCGGCATAGGCTAGAAAGGGGGAAGGTGGGGACGTCAGTACGGGACAAATAATATCTACAAAAAGATAGAAACTTTCGGGGAGGGGGTGGGATACAGACTATACCTGATCTAGGGAAGGGTCAGGTCAAGGAGGCGGTGCTCCTTATCGGCCCACTGAAGAAAAGCGTCAGGTCGAGAGATTTGTTGAGAAGGGGAAAAGGGCGAAGCGCGTCAGCCATCCTACCTGAGGAAATCGTGGGTTATCTGGGGCGATGGTGTGACAAGCCCCAGGCTAAGAGGGGATAACCGGGAAGAAGAAGAAAGGAAGACATCGGAACCAGGGAATGAGCTACGATATCGGGTTAAAGGATTCCGAAGACCCCCGAGCTAAATGAAGCTCCTTTACCAGTGTCCATGAGAAGGAAAAGGACAAACCACATAGTGCTCTTTATCCGTACACTGAAGTTCACTTATCGCAGAAACGAGTTTCTTCGCAGGGAGGAGAGAACCGCAAATAGGGAAAATGAAGTTATAGGACGTTGATGTGGGGAACTAAACGCAAAGGACGCTCTCTTGAGGGCAAAGAGGAAGCAGTAAAAATTTACTCAAAAATTCGAAGGCCATTTTTTCAGGAACCAATCAAAGAGGATCTAGCAGAGGCGTGACAAAGAGGCTAGAGGGGAAGACCGTAAGAGGACAAGTCTTTCTCAGAGAGTTGAGCCTGAAGGGGTCATCCTCTTTGGGGGTTCCTCGAATATGACTCGCAGGGGGAGGTAACTACCCCAGGAGAGGGATCTGGGAAAGAGGGAAGTCGCAAGGTCTAGAAAGGGAATACCCTTCGTTCAAAATGGGGTCTTAAGGATGAAATATAAAGGTGTTGCAGGGTAAAACTTGTCGAAGTTTTCCAGGCGGGGGAAGCGGTAACTCAAAAATGGATTGTAAGGGAGGAATTTCCTAGAAAAGGTGCAATGTGTAATTGAGGGTCGGGACCAACGAAGGGAGGGGCGGGAGGCCCAGCAAGTTGCTCGATCAAGGGAAAATAATACAAGCAAGGGGAAAGGGCAGTGAGTCAAAAGACATAGGAAGATAACGAAAATCTAAACCGAGAAGCAGTCGCAGATTTCCGAAAAAAGGAAGTGACGGGACGCTGCGAGCTGAAGTAAGGAAGGGGTTCTGAAAGAGCTTCAGAAGGGGTATCGGGAGGAAAACCAAGAGAAATCCGCCGACAACCCGCACGGGACTCTCAACGCTATGTGACCTCCGCCAAAAAGGGCTGGTGCAGAAGTAAAAAAGCAAAAAGGCCTCAAAAAACAAGGAAAGACCGGGAACTATCAACCTCTGAAGAGAAAGTCCATTACTAGATGTGGCAAAAACAGCCAAAACCAGAAGAGGGTAATTAAAGTCGGCGTGAGGGACAGGTGGGGAATCCAAATGACTATTCTTGGGAGGGAAAGGGGGGAACGAAGCGCGTACAGGAAACTCCCGGAAAAGGTAAGAACAGAAGCATGATCAGCAGGGAAATGGCCTACTTCACTAATAGCGGGGACAATCATTTTTAGCCCATTTGACTGATCGACCCGCGCCGCGTCATCCATAGCCGAG
>Ga0179593_1562276_pt1 | contig 24822 bp, 24 predicted proteins | sample CZODoug2_1_08_16_FD_185931 | JGI IMG/M metagenome (GOLD analysis project Ga0179593, IMG submission 185931) | Vadose zone soil fungal communities from Angelo Coast Range Reserve, California, USA - CZODoug2_1_08_16fungal (PacBio error correction) | ecosystem: Environmental > Terrestrial > Soil >...
CTCCGACTCTGAAATTCTTGAGACAGAATTCGAGGAAAAAAAAATGAAAAAAAGGGGTCCAGACCCACAAGAAACACACAGTCAAAGGGTCTATGAAGCAAGGGGAAGTCTTATCAAACAATACCGATCTGAAACGCCGGGAAGAAGAAGAAACATCAGGGAAGGGGGGTCCTTTGATCACGCACTACTAATCGCCAACCAGCCTAACAAGAAAGGGGATGTAAAGCCATTGGGGGATGAAAGGGAAAAAGTTGCCTGCATAGTTCTCTGGGAAGAAAGAACCACTGTATTAAAGGGGTAACGGGAGAATCTTCGAAAGCGACGCCACTGTAATTCACCAGCCTCATGAAGAAGGGGGGGGGGGGGTCCAAAAAAGAAAAGGGATAAAGAATAGACGACCTACATAATTAGGGAAGGAGAAGAAATTTTTTACCCTCATCGCGGTTTAGGGGGGGGGGGGGGGGCGCCAACTTTCAGCGTTTTGAAAACCCTGGGTTGATTTTCGTGACACGAGTCCGGGTGATTGTGAGGGGAGGACATCGAATGCAAAATACTGTTCTGTCAGTATTGGTTCTGAGGGGGGAAGAGGATAGGGAGGAGAAAATTCTCGGCGGAGGAAACTGGGTGCGAAAACTACCATCTCCCTTTGGTTTACGTATACAAAACAAGAATGACTTCACCATGGTAAAAACAGAAAGGTTGGGTGGAGCGGAGAAGAATCAGATGGGGAAACATCGGGAAAAGCAGCGTATCGTATAGGGGGCGACGCCAGAATCAGGGGGGCTTTGTTAGGAGGGAATCCATGAGCGTAAAAGAGGAACATCCTTTCAAAGGGGCAAAACAAAAAAAGTGTTGCTTGAATTACCCTGGACAATCGACGAGAGGGCTCCAGCGTAAAAGGGAGATCCAGAAAAGCGAGAAAAAAAGTCGCAGATTGTGTCATTGCAAATTTAAAAGGAAAAAAAGGCGAGTTACACCGCACCCTTCTTTTAAAACAAAGGTTAACGAAGGGAAACCGAGGGAGGGGGGGTGGGAAATTAAGGCACCAGGGGAAGGGAAGATCCACATGTGTTGGGGTTCATGGTTAAAACGCAGTTGTCCAGAGAATTCCAATAAAGCTGGGGTATAGGCGGGAAACAGAGTACCATGGGGTGGGGGGAAAGGGACTCGTGCCCCCAAGGAAAGGGGGAAGGTCCATGGGAATGTGAACTTAAACCTCGACCTTCAAGGGAAATTTTTGAAAAAAAAAAAAAGGTAAAAAGAGAAAGCATCACGACGCACTCTTATTAGCGATCGTGGGCCGGGGGGAAAGAGCCTGGGGAAGCCCACGCGTTCTGGTGGAACGCGACATGGTGTGGGGACACCATGGCGTCAGGGAAAGCCAAAAGAGAAAAAAGCCGGGAGCTCCTCAAAGACCTTCGAGGATAGACAAAGCTGCGACCCATGCAAAGCCAATAAGAGATTGTTTGGCGGGGGGGGGGAAAGGATCCACGATCCGTCCGCAAACGGGCGAAAGAACACGAAAAGGACGACCTGGAAACGAAAATCAAGGGACTTTTTGGGGGGGGGGACCAGTCCGCAAAAAAGGGGCTCAGAATTACCTGAAGAGAGAAGACAAGCGGGGAAAAAAACAGAAAAAAACGAGCCCCCGAGGCCGGTCAATGATAATCTTGCCCTCGACTGGCCTTTCAGGGGAGGATAATAAGGGTGTGCGCCTCCTTCAGTTTTTTTTGGCCTTTTCAAAAAACCGAGTCCAAGGGGAAATGGAGTACGAGGCGCAGCTTCAAATTTTTATATCGGATCCCCGAGCACAACAGAATTCAGTCATTGAGTCGTATAAAACTGAGGATGAAAGGCGGGAAGGAATTAACTGTGGGGGCGAGGTCAAAGAAAACGGGGAGAGTCTGCTTGTACGAGACGGGTGAAAAGGGACCACCGGAAAAATTCTGGAGGGATATTGACCCTGGGGGGGAGTACCCGCGGAGGAAGGAAGAGGATGTTGAAAAAAGCTTCCAGCAGGTATCTTCTTAACAGGGTTAAGGCCCCTAAAAGTTTAGATTAAAAGAAAAGCCATGAATTCAGGGTGGGGACTAACAATCACCTCCTACGAAAAATCAGATGTTTGCCGTACTAGTCATGGTCAGAAAAGGGATTGAAAACGAAAACTAACCAGCTCATAAAAAAAGGCAAAAAACGTGACTCTGGCTGGGACTAGAAAAGAAAGTAATGGATGACGCGATATTACACCCGGACAGTCTGTGAGTCAGGACCAAGGGAAAGGAAAAGGATATAGTGTCGAGCCAAGAGGACCAAAGGTATTCCCAAAAGGGGGGGGGTGGGCAAAGGACATTGGAAGCTCGGATATTAGGGAACCACACCAAATCTTCCAGAGGGAGGGGAAGAATCAAAGGGGGGAAAAAAAAACTGGTCCTCCACTAAGAACAGTGAGCGGAGGGCAGGAAAACGCATGGGGGGGAGGGAATTGGGAACGAGACGAAGTGTCCGACGGACTACCAAATCACTTTTCCAGGGAGAAGACGACTGCTGTTTGGCCATCAAGGGGCTCAGGTCAAATAAAAGGGTCCCAGTAAGCGGTCATCAGCCTAGGCGAAGAGGGGGGGGTTTATCGAGAGACACAACAGAATAAAAACTCCCCTAAGAAGGTCACCCAAATCCTAGAGTGACAGCTCTTGGCAAGGTTAAAGGGGGAGAGGGAAAACCCGGAATTTCTGAAGATAGAGAGGAGGGGGAGCAACCGGGAGAGATTTTTGAAAAGGCGGAAAAAAAAGCAGTTTTCTGTGATCTCCCAACACTTTGTCGAAAACATTGGACGAGAACAGGGTTTTCTTATGTTCTGGGGAAAAAAAGGGTTGGTACAACCATCTGATTTCATTTGGGGTTTTTTGAATCAACCATCTCAAGTAAGAAGGGAATTATGACGAACTTGGCAAAACAGTGTTGGTGGGAAAATTTGGGGCGAAACTGGGAAGGGAAAGTACGGAGAGGAAGAAAACCTTGGGTCGGCCTCAGATCCCAGTTAGGGGTGTAAATAAAGCGGGGTCCGGAAACAAAATAAAGGCCGCAAAACAATTGGGGGGATTTGGACACCAAACCAAAAAAAAGGGCGTAAGGGGTCCGTTTTGTAATTCCAATCAATCGGGGATGGGAAGATAAAAGACGAAGTTCCAGTCAAGGAATGAAAGTAGGAAGGTGGGCCCGAGGTTCTACAAAAGTGGGGGGGAAATGTAGTCTCTCTACCCGGGGGGGGGGGGAGGGGGCCCCGGGGCAAAAGTTGTCTTTAAGGACATCCCTTGAGGGGACAACGCGAGGGTCATAAGGAAAGCTAAACGTCTGTTCCCAGGGTAGAGAGGGATCTGACAGGCGGAACTGTCACCGTAAGGCCCATCAAAGCACGGGGGGGAATCGGAAAAAGGGGAACAGAAGTACCCCATAAGCTAATACATGTAGGTGTAAAAGGGGGGGGGGGATAAGTAGAAGAGGGGGAAAAAAGGGGGAAGATGTGAAACTTTGGAAAATGACCTGAAGGGGACTTCTCAAAAGATCTACAAGAAAAAAAAAAGAGCGTCTGAGGTTGGGGGGGTTAGAAAAAAATGACAAAAACTAAAATAAGGGTCTCAACCATGGAGGAAGAAAATTGGGAAAGACGAATATAATTCATTTCGGGGAGGCAAGACTGTGTCGCTCGGAAATCAGGGTCCCTGAGGGGGTGCTCGGTGGGAGTGTGCTTGTTACGATAAGGAGGAGGCATGAAGTTTTGCAAGAGGGTGTGCTCTTAAGGTTCAGTCAGAGGGGGGGGGGGGAAAGGGGTGATGCTGCAATCCGCGGTAGGAAGTGGTCTTATATCTTCCGCCAAAAGAGTAGACTTTACTGATCGTGTAGAGGGATGAACAGACATCAAAGGCAAATGAAAATAATTGGGGAAAGTGGAGGTGGGACTATTTCGCGAAGCGGGGATCCTGAGAATGGGACCTGAGGGGGGATACGAAGGGAGCGTTTGGAAAACGTCCGGGGAGGAAAGGGTTACAAGAGGGGAGGAGGCACCAAACGCGCTTTGGTAGCTTATAAGGGGGGGAAGGAGGGGGGGGCCCCAAAACCCGGGATATCGCTAAGACAAGGAGTCGTGGGAGGGATTGGTGAAAGTTAACAGGAGGGTGGAAAAAACATTTTGACGGGATGGGAGGAAAAGGGCGGTTGAAAATACCCATACTTCTAACGAAATACTCGGGGGGAAGGCACGAGTACACGTGGAAACAGTGAATGGTAACAAAGAAAGGCAATCAAACATGCGGGGGGGGCAATAACTCGGACACTGGGGGTTCAAAAAGGCTGTTTTGAAAAAAGAACCATTTCTTGCCCGCGTGAAGTATAGACGGGCTTGACACCGGGTGGGGGGGGGCGCTCAAGTCAGGATTGTTGCTAAGCCACAGCACCGGAGTTAGGAAGAAAAAAGGAGGGGGTGGATGGATCTAGGATTGGCACCTGGAAATTGGTAACCATGCAGTTTAATGGGGAAAAACTCTGAAGGGGAGAAAATTAAAAAAAATAAAGGGGGCCAATGGGAGAGAAGCTCAAAAAGGTCCAGGGAATCAACTGAATTGGGGAGGGCAGGGCAAGGAACGAAGAGTTGGAGGCAAAAACGAATGGAATGGATCCCGATCAAAACAAAGGACACCTTCTAATTCGGGGAGTCGGCAACACTTAGAGGGGTCAGGAAATTGTCCTGACCTATGTTGGGGGGGTAGACGGGTTATTAGGGGCGGGAAAGAAAAAAAGGGGTCTGTCAATGGGAGAGAAAGAAGTCGCTGAGCTGAAAGGGAAGGTAGTTGTGTCGGACACGTGACTCTTCGGGCAAAGGGCAGTAGCGGGGAGACCAGAAAGGAAAAAAAAAAAGAAGGGACATAAAAGGGAGAGTGGATGTCACGGGGGAGAAAGAAAACTGGTACATGACGACCAGTGCGGAAAAAAAGGGTGGGGGTAAAAAATCTGAAAGACCGCAGAAAATTCAAGAACCCATCAGGAGGGGAAAGGGAGGGAACGTGCCAGCTTGAAGGTGGAATTCTTAAGTCAATTGGGGGGAACTATGGGGGGGGGACAAATTCACTTAGTCATAGTGGTTCACTCGTGAAGAAGGGAGAAAGATAGTAAATCTTCACTCAGTCGAACAGTGAGGGGTAGTTTATCACCGGAGAAACTATGGTGAAAGACGACATGGGTCGATCAAACTGGGGGCGTCTCTTGTTAGGGAATGAAGCGAGGAAGGGCGTTTAGTTGCGTTTGATTCAACACATGCCCCTTGTTGTGAGGATTGAGTAACAAACAGGACAAAGGCGGTGCAGAGGGCTAAAAAGGGGCAAAAAGGGGCTCAGCTGACTAGATAGAGGAAAAAGGGGGGGGAATGGCAAACGCGGCTCGGACTGTGAAAGTTAAGCAGGTAAAGAAGTGGATGAGGGTCCCCTCACTCAGGGGCGAAAAAAAAGTAGGAGAAGGAAGGGGAAGAAAGGGGGGGTAAGATGAGGGGGATCTGGATGAAATGCTTGGAGACACAGTGCTAAAGAACCCAAGAACTGTAAAGCAAAAAAAAATTAGTTCAAATCACGCGGGAAAAAAATTCCCCAGTGCGATCTGTACCTGGTACAAGGAACCTACCCGTGTTCCTGTGAAACCCCGAAGGAAAATCAGAGAGGGAGAAAAAATAAAAGAAAGACTTCAAGGAAAGGTGCTTACCCAGGGGGCAGACCTAGTTCAAATGACTGCAAATAACCCGAGGGGAAAGGACGTGAGTGAAATTATTAAAATAGGGGGAGGAGGGCTCGCCCTGGAAGTTAGACAGCCATTAAGAAAGTTAGGGTCCAGCTCTTAGGAAAAAAAAAAAATACGCGACCAAAATAAGAAAGAGGTAAAGTGGGGACGACCGTTGGTCGGCCTGGGGAAAAAGGTGAATTTGAGGTGCTGCCGCCTTGAGAGGGGTGACCTGGTGTGCCCTTTTCGTGTCCACGGGGGAGATCAGGGAGTCTAAAGGGGGATCTGAGGCCAATCTGTCAGTAGGGGGGGTTCTCTGGAATTATGTGACACCATGCAAAGCGAGGGAAAAACAGGGTGCGACTCCATAAAGGAAAAGGGGTTAGAATACCGCCCGTAAAAAACGTGGGGACTGGACCAAGTTTTAAAGCAGCCCAGGTTTGGGAAAAAAACACGAAAGAATGGCTACAAACCATCGTTACGGGGGAAGAGCCCGAGAAGGAGGGGAAGGGGAGACCCGGATAGAGGGGGGTTCGGGGATTATCCCTTAAGGAGGGGGCTCAAAAGCCGTTTCCATGGGGAAGCTTGTTCTTCGAAAACCGGGGCACTGGAACAATCGGGGAGGGAGTTGGCTCAGCGTCAGGAGAACAAGCAAAGGAGGAGAAATCTGCTACTTAAGTGGATGCCGTTAGGGGGCGGTGGAAGGGAAACATAATCGAGTAGCACGAACATTCATGAGTATTCCCGGGGGTATAGGGGGAGGTTAAAAGGAGTCCAATTGATCCGTGGTACATAAAAGCAAAGGGAGGTCAAAGGGCAAGAAATTGTCTGTTTTGGGGAATGTGCGGAAAATAAGAAGTTTACAAGGGTCCCCGATTAAAAAACCCTATTGGGTTAAGGGGAAGAGCTGGTGACGTAGAACAGTCTGTCCACTTGGAAGCATTAGGTAAAAAAGGGAAGGGGTAATTTGAAAAAAAAAGGAAGGGGACCCTTGGGACACTGTTTGGAGAAAAAAAACCCTCAAAGTAAACACAGAAACGCATCAAGCGCAAAATACAGTTTACCTCGTCTCGGGGGAGGAAAAAAAAAGGGGGGGAACATTAAGAGAAAAAAAGCGTTTGTTGGGGGGGAACAAAGGGGGGGGGGGTTGGAAACACATGCTTCAAAGGCTCAACAAGAAGGGAATAGGAAGTCTCATTTAAGATCAAAGCTGCGTCCACCAAGAAAGACAAAGAAAATAAGAGAGATGGAATCGTCAAACTCCACAGATCGGTCACCCGGGTTACTATAAAAAAACAAGAGAAATCGGGGAAAGGGGGGGGCAGCCAAAAAATCCCGCAGGGGCTTGCACATTCAAGGCTAAAAAGGCGGAGCGCAGAATAACGGTTACATCCGTAAGTACAATGGAAAACATACAGATCAAGAAAAAGGAAAACACCTGCCAATTCGTCTAGAAGGAAACAGAAGGGGCCCCAATTCTTTCTCGAGTGGTGCTTCATCTCATGGCGCCTCAGGAGGGGGGGATTTTTCTGGGGGGGAACAAAAGACGAGGGATTTCGCTCGCCACAGAGGCACAAAGTTTTGAGTAGACCATCCCAATAAGTCGCCATCAAGAAGTTCGGTACTGTGTACAGTTGAGAAGTAACTATCGAAATGACGTAATGTAGAGGGCAGTCTTTGGGTTCCCTTTCACATGGCGGCTGGGGGGAAGGGATGACATTTGCAAGAGGTGAGGGAACGCTGCTATGACAAGGGGCAGTACTAAAAAGCTTGGGGAAAATTGAAGTATCACCGGGGGGACAAGAAAAGGCATGAGGACCTTCCTTGGAAAGAAAAATAGGGGGCCAAGAACCAGGAGGGAGAATCCTAACAAAGAATTCAGGTGTGACAACGAGAGAAACGAAATCACAATCTAATCTCTTGATGTTAAAAGAAAGGGGGTCATAAAGTGAAAAAAAGGGGACACTACGCCAGCAGAGATGGGGGTGAAGGCGATCATTGACTGAGCAGGGGGGAAAATGGAAATTTTTCATAGCACATATGAAAGAATGTGGAACAAATGGGGCCCGACCGCAAGCAGTAGGAGGCTCCGTTTCGAGTCCCAAAGGAAGGGAAAAAAAAGGGAACATTCAAAAAAAAAAAACATTTTGGAAGGGGGGGGGACAATTACTCAGCTCTTAGGAAAACAACCAGAGGGCCCGCTGTGCAAGAAAAATACCGAAAGAAAAAAAGAACCTAAACAAAAGGTAGGAGTGGTCACAAAGGGGGGGGAGAAGGGCGCGTCAAGAAGATGCGGGTGCCTAAATTTTCTCAAAGGTGAACCCGAAAAAAGGTTTAAAGTAAAGCCATGCAGGGGGGGGGAAAAGGTCAAAAAGAAGCGACTCGGTCAAAAAAAGATAAAAAAGAAAAAAGGAGGGAGGGAGTGGGTGATCTCTAAAACACAACGTAGTAGTTAAAAGGAAAGCGGGGGAAAACAAAAAATAATAATTCAACAAAAAAGCCAGGGGGGGGGAGAGGCTTGTCGTGGGGCCTGAGTGACAAGAGCTTCACCAGGGACGTTCAGTGATCTAAGAACGTGATCACCCTGGAAAGGGAAGTGGGAAACAGGGAAACACGACGTAAAGTTCTTTGGGCCAAAGGTAAACACTGGGGGGGAAAAAGAGGGGGGGAAAAGAGCTCAGTTGGTTTCTTAGTGGCTTTCTGGGGGGTTCCGATTGCAAGAAAGGAGCTGTGGGGGGGGTCACCTCAGAAGCACCGAAAGACCTGTCACTTCACTGACACGGGGACAACCTTTGTGGAAGGGAGGGATCCGAAAACGGAGAAAACACGCGTGTCTCTTAAAAGGCCGGGGGGGAAATAACTGTGTCCCGGGATAGGAGAATCCAGGGGGTAGATCCTAGCAGCCCGCCAGAAGTGTGATCGTGGGGGGTAAAAAAATAGAGCTGGGGTAGGCGTTTTGACACATCACGTAAAGGTTGAAGGTAAACCAGACATGAATATTGCTCTTGAATCTAAAAAAAAGAGGGTTGGGACCTTGGAGAACCTCTACCGTTGGGATGGGGTCAAAGCCCGACCCCATGGTTCATAAGGGAAGGAGAAACATTAATTGAAAAGGAACCGGGAAAACGGGAAATCTAAAAAAGATGGATTACGAGACAGGGCAGCGAAATAAATCTTACCTTAGGGAAAAAATCAAAGTTGATACTAAAGAAACTCGTCGCAGAGGGGGGGACATGGTAACCAAATCTACTGAAGACAGACGGAAAAATTCTGGAGAACCTGTACAAAGACTTGAGGGTGATTGCCTTACGGAAAAGCTCTCAAAAAGAAGTGAGAGAAAAAAAAAATCCAGGGGTATTAGGAGTGCGGGGTCGGCCAAACCTTAAAAACCGGCCTTGAAAAAAAAATCCTGGGAAGAAAAAAAAAACGCAACACTCAGAAACAGGGTCTGGTCAATGGAAGGGGGGGAAAAAAATCCAATTGACCGAGTGGCCTCGGGTTCATGAAAGTTCGGACAATAACGAGGATTACTGGGGGTCGATTTAGTGAAAGGAAGGACAGGGGGGGGAGGGGATCAAAAAAGCATTAAATGGCGGTATGCGTGACACTGAAGATTCAAAAAGGTGGTCTGAGGGCGCCGGCGGGACGGACGGTTCCTTCTTAGGGAACAAGACTCGCAAATCACTACGAATGGACTGTGTTCTAGTCGCCGGGATCTAAGCGTAATGGGGGGAAAAGGAAGATAAAGTTGACGTCAGTTACAGGGGGGGGGGATACCAAAATCTGTGTAGGGGGCCCACCCTCTCTTTGGTTCAAAGGGGAGGGCGGGGTTACCAGACCCATATAAAAGGGAAAAAAGCCGGCGTGATGCTTTCGTAGATGGTGGGAAAAAAATGTGTAAATCATAGGTAAAAGGGGTAAAAGTCCATATTAACTAGCCAATGGGGAAGAACTAGGAGAAAAGAGAGAAACATTGAATCAACCCATGCAGGGTGGTGAAAGGGAAAAAGGGACCTCTGGTGGCACAACAAAAAAAATTTGGTTGCCCGAGGAGGGGTCGGGAAAGAACGGGGGATGGTCACCCGGGGGGAAAAAAGCCGCAGGTATTAAATGATAACCGATATAAAGGGAGCAATACGGTGTTCGTTGTATCCCCGGATTGTACGCAAATGGAAATTGGGGAAAGAAACTGGGTAATGAACATTCGTAATACGATCTTCACATGAAAAAGGAGAACTCAGGAAAAAAATGAAAAAAAAAGGTCTCCAAGGGGGGCATGTAAAGGGAAGAGGTACATTGCCCCAGGAAAGAAAGGGGTTGGACGTTCACTCACGAGGCCATTTTAAAAACAATCACACCAACCCTGGATTAGTGGGGGATCGACACTATAAGAATGGAAAAAGGGAGGTGGCGTTGCAATTACTGACTGGTGTAACCAGAACTGAGGAAGAAATATTGGAATAAAATGGATGTCACATTTGATCTGCACGACCATCGTCTAATAACCTTGACAGTCGTCGTCGCAAGAACACCAAGGGGATCGTAGAACGTGGGTCTCGAAATCAAGGGAGGGAAAACAAGAAAAAACAATACTGACAGAACGGACAGGGCATGTCGATGAAGGAGAAATAAAGAGCCAAACGCTCGTCACGAGGGGGGAGAACAGGAAATTGGGGGTAGAGAAGGGGAAAAGGAAGAAAAGTAAAATTAAAAAACAAATACTACGGAAAAAGGAAGTGGTTATCACGGGGGGAACGCGGAATGGGGGGATATTTACCTTTGTGAATTACGGAAAGGAAAAATTAGTCATTATGATGGGGTTGAAGCATTGGAAAGGAGGGAGTTAGAAGCTCAGTCGTCATAAGTGTAGGTCAAAAAGTCCCGGGGAGAATAAGGGTAAGAAAGGGTAACGAGGCAAAAACTAAAGAGAATTCTGTTTAGGGGGAACTATCTGGTAGGAAAGGGAAGGGCTGTTGATAAAAACCCTGTTTAGGGGGGGGGGGGACGCGCAGATCGTGGGGGGGACCCAAAGGGAAGGGGTCGTATCAGCTTACTATGAAAATTCGACCGGGTAGCTGGGGGAAAAATGGTCATCTTGAATTAGAGGGGGGGAACAAAGGAATTTTCAGAAGGGGACACCTCTCCTCAGAGCACAACAAAGTAAATAGATAGATACTTGGGGACGTGGAAATATTTCTAATTCGGGAAAAAAGAAAAACAGGGATACAGTACCGAGAAGGGGTAAGCTCAAAGCGGGGAGAGCCGGGGGAATATTCATCTGAAAGAACAAGGGAAAATATAGGAACGTATCGGTAACGCTGTAAGAAGCGGGCATTGTTACGGATAACGAAAGAGAACGGAAAAAGTGAACTCATAACAAGGATTCTTTGCCACTATACTCATTGATGCGGATAGGTCTAGGGATCTTGACCTCCTGGATGAAGAAGTAGTGGGGGATAACTTTTTTGGGAGGAAAAGATCCCTGGGTGGAAATGACTGGAAGGCAGGACGAATGATTTCCCCGCCTCGTGGAAAAGAACCAAATAAGACCTCCAGACAGGCAAAGCTGGAAAGTGTAAACCACCTTTTTTTCCGGGAAGCGGCGGGGGGGGGGGGGGTGTTGTTAGGGGGAAGTGGGTGGGAAGGAAAGGGACCTTCAGCGTTTGACACAATCGTCCATTTGGGGAAAAGAGGGCGGGGGAATGGGTTCTTCGAAACCAGAAGAAGAAGAAGGGCTGTAAAGGTATTTTTGTCAGGGGCGGGGCGCGGGGGCGGGGCCTAAACAGGCCACGCGCAGGACGGGTGCGAAGAAAAAGAAAAAATAAAGGGGTTTACTGGAAAGCCCGATCGGGGACTTCCCGACCGTGAAACGGGGGGAATAAAAAAATCCAAAAGCGCTGGCTACAAAAGTCGGGAAAAAACGCATCGGTCGGTGGGGAGGGCGTCCGGTGGGGAGGGGTGGGGAGGGGAAAAAAAAAACAGCGGGCGGTGCAACGAAAAAGTCGCGTTTTTGACAGGGAAGTAATGGGGGACGAAAATATTACCCAAGAAGGGGAGGGGGTAGCCAGGGGGGAAAAGAAAGGGAGGGAAACCAGGGGCCGTATGGTATCGTGCTTTTGGATTAAAGGGATTTAAGGTAAAGGTTTGGAACATAATCGTAGTACATCCAAAAGAAAGAGAGTTGCCGTAAAGGTTAGAAGGGGGAAAAGGAATTGGTCCCAAGGTCAGCCCGGCCGAAATACTTAAGAATGTTCTTTTTAAAGGTGGGAGTCAAAAAAAAAGGGGGAAAACCTAAAACAGAAGGGTCGTTCAAACCCGCAGGTAGATGAGGGGCCAGTGACGCGGAAGAGAAACGCGGGGGCACCCAGGCCCCGGTAGCAGGATGTAGAGGACATAATTTTCAACAAAGGGACACTTCAGAAAAGGGGGGACACATGGTGTCACAAACTAAGAGTAAAAAGAGCACCCCCCGCCCTCTGGGAGTACCTCGGTACCAAGCGCCCTTCAGAAACACCAAAGGTTTTGTTTACTCAACAGCTGGGGGGGAACTCACTTTCGGAAAGACACAAAAAACTGGGGAGACAGCCTAATCCAGAGATAAAAAAACTGAGGAAAGAGGAAAAGCAAAAATCAACAAATCGTAGGATGAGGAAAGCCTCAAGATAAAGGGAAAGGGCGAATACGACCCTAAGGCGGCGTTATGGGAAAACATCCCTCCGTAAGGGGGGGGACCTGACAAGAAAAACAAACTCCGACGCCGCATTGAACCGGCTACGTATCGAAAGTGAGATTCAAAGAAAACGGTATAAACCTAGGAACAGGGGGAGCTTATAGAGAAGGAAAAAAAAAGTATGGGGGAAAATATTCAAGGTCCTCGAGTGTGAGCATAATCCATGCTAATCACGGGAAAAGTTAAGTTTATTGTCCGCATGAACAACTCCCGGTAACACATTGAGGGCCGCATCTTCCATCTTTGGGAGCATAAGGGAGGCATCACAAGAAACTGAAAAGGGAAACAGGGGGTTCATAATGAAAAACTAGAATTCAGTAAAAGGTCTTGGAACGGGCCCCGGGGTGCATTCCCTGGTTTCAAGGAGAGTGCACTTGGGGGGGAAAGGGGGAAGAGGGGGGGAAGGGTTGACAGTTACGCGGGAGGTTCCTTACTGAATGTCTTGCTCCGCGGGTCGAGTAATTAGCCCTGTGGAATCTGCCAGGGCTAAATTGACAGAACAAAGAAGGGTTTAAGGGGGGAAAAGACCCGGTATAGGGAGAACATTAAAGGACGATCAGGTGGTTTAGAAGACCACCAATTCAAGCTACTTGAGGAGCTAAAGGGGTCAGAACGGGAAGGGGGTGTTAAGAAAAACTAACAAGCTCGTAAGGGGTGTATTGTCACAAAGGCGGATGAAAAAAAGGGCTTCAGGCAACTGGATTAGCGCCTCCGATGGACAGTAGAAGGGGAAGAAACCATTAAGAAGACAATATTGTCCGTTGACGTAGGGCAGGGAAACAAAATGGTTGTCATTAAAGGAAAGCGTTGACAGATCGAAGGGGGGAGGGGGGGAAACAAACCCTCTTAACCGTATGGACAATGTTTGCGCATACCGGAAAGAAAACACTAAAAAAAGAAAAAGGAGACACGGGGAAGGGAATCCCTTTCATTGTACAAAAGGGGACCTCGGTCAAGAAGGGGGAGGAAAAAAACAGAACATTCTGTTTCTTCAAGTGACCGCCAAAAATGTTTTCTAGTAAGGAAAGACAAAAGTCCGGGGGAAAAGATCCAAAGGCAAAGAATCGTCTCAAAGAAAGGTGATTCGTATGTGAGTTTGGGGGAGAGAAACAAACAACGTAGGGGGAATAGAGAGGGAAGAAGAGCACTCACAAAGAGAACTAGGATGGGGAACACGCTTTCAGTTGCCCGGGGGTGAAGGACTTTCATAAAACCTTTGCCCTGATATAGAAAAAAACAGGAGGAGGGGTCAAAGGGGTGTTTCGGGGCTGATCATAAAAGTTTTGGAGGAAGTAGACACTAGGTGGAGGGGGGCTTTTGCGCGAACAAGAAAGAAAATATAAGTGGGGATCGAAGAAAGCAAAAAGGTGGCTAGTTGCTTTCTGTTGGGGGGACAGAGATGGGGCCTCCAGCGGGAAGAGGGGGGTGTTACCTAAGCTAATCCTGTCAACCGGTCAAAACAACAGGAAAAACCATTTGGAAAAGTGGGGCTAGACGGAGACCCCGTGAGGGTAGGTAGAAAAAGAAATGGGGTCGAACTCAAAACGGAGTTTAGCTTTGTAAGAGATAGAACAGGGAGACAGAAGATCATCCTCGTAGGAAAGAAACCCCAAAAAAAAGGGCGTAGGGTCAGTTTAAACTCCAAGACGATGAACCATTGCTAGTAGGCATTACGTATACTGTGGGGGGTAGAGGGAGTCTAAACCTTGAGGGTAAAAAGTGATTCCCGCCGACTGGGGGGGGACCTCCCCAAAACGAAGGGCAGGTCAGGAATAAAAAACGTAGTCTAAGGGAAAAGCGAACAAGAGGAGGTCCAAAGCTGAGCTGACCTCGACGTGAGAGCCATCCAATCGCTGCGGGTAGGGAAAGAATTAACCCTAAAAAGGGAAAGTCGAATGTGAAAGACGGGGAATTCTGGAGAAATGACATAAGGAATAGGGGGTGCCTTAAACGGGTAGGGGGGGGATAGCTCTGAACAAGTGGAGCTGCCAACGAAAAAAAGTTGGAGATCGTGTTGGAAAGGAAAGGAAAAAGATGGAGACCTGAACCTGAAAAGAAAGAAAGAGCAGAAGAAAGGAATTTAGGGAAGAAAGGTAGTCTACCGAAGCATTTAATGTCAAGGAGAGGTTTCGTGATCGCGGAACAGGTAAGACGATGGGGTCAGAATCTAGGGGGCCAGTGTTCGATGAGAATGAATAGGGCCGTGAAAAGGAGGAAAAAGCCGAATGTTACTGGGTCTTCTCGTAGACCCGAAAGGTCGGGGGTTGCTGCTGACCTACGCGAAAAAGAACAAAGAGTTGGGCTTTGAAGGCGTGTCCAATATTTGAGAGCAGACGTGTATAGTCGGGGACTTATTAAAAAAATTGTGGGACCGTCCTTGACCTGAAGGGGGAGACAAAAACTTGTTCACCCGCTTTGGGGGGGGGAACTGGTTAAAAAGGGCGCTTGGGGGGTCACAGCCCTGGGCGCTAAGACACAGAGCAGTGGGGAGAGTTTTATCGTGGACAGGGGGGGGGAAACAGTGTGGAAAAAACAAAATTGAAAGGTCGAAATGGGGGATTGAAAATTCCCAGGAAAACAGGAAACAGGGGGGGTAAAAACGAGTTATATAGGGACAAGGACGGAAACCATGGCGGGGGGGGGGGGACGAAGCGACGGAGCTTGGGACAATACAATTATTGCCCGAGGTTGAAATCGCCCGGGGCGGTCCCTTGTCCGTGTTGGCTCACTAACACTCATTGCTGAAGAGACGCAAGAGTGGGGGTGAGGGACGCGAGTAGAAAATGGGAAAAAAAATTCCCTTCCCTTTGAGAAATCTGGAACAGTCTCCAGAGGAAAAAAAAGGAAACTCTGAGACAAAATGGGATACCCTCACCTCTCACGGATTGCGGTTAATAGACTGAGGATGTAGAAACATTCCATTTAAAGGAAACAGAGTGGTCCGGGCCAGAAGGATTCCACTCAATCACCCGACACCCAGTCTATTGTGGGGAGAAAAAAGATCCTACTTAAGTGAAAGCCTTGAACAGAATTGGGACAGCCCCTGGAAAAGGGAGTGGAAGGGGGACAACCCTGGGCCAGGGAGACAGGGAGGAGTGCGAGTTCCTGCAGGGCCCCGTTCTAGCCAAACAATATTGAAGGGGGGTATTAATCAACCCCATTTTCAAACCTTTCTGCATAGTATGTTAGCGCAGGAAATAGCCAGACATGAAAAAACTGAAAGCGTACGGTGCATTTCCTGGTTTCGGAAGAGACAGGGGATCTAACGAAAAGGGAAGGGGCGGGAAACATAGGGGGGAAAAAACCTGAAGACTGAGAAAGAAGGAAAAAAAAACCTACAAATATCTTAAAGTGGGAGGCACGGGACCCAGCTGAATGTATGGTTCGTCTATGGGATCTTTTAGGCAGCAGGATTTTGAAAAGGTCAAGGGAAGATAGGAGAAGAAGTATGAATACTGGACGCATTCTTCACCAGGGGGTTTGGTCAAAGAAATAATAGGGCGGCCATGGGGTGGTAACACTTGCTTAGTCTTCGTGTGGAGGGGAAAAGAGGGAGTTCGGTAAGAAAGTGGGCCAACGGAACACAATCACTGTTGAAGGTGCAAATGAGGGTAAAGTTACTCGGGGACAGGAAAAGGATGGGGCGATAAGCTGAAAAACATAAAGGGGGAGGGTCAGGCAGATCGGAAGGGGGGGCTGTCACCTAATCAAATGTTGGATGTAGAGCAGTAATAATTGCAGAAGAAGGCGAGCAAATTAGGAGAAAAAAACAACGGATTGGGAGGAGGAAATGAAAAAGAGGAAGTGGAAAGGGAACATCTTTCTGAAATCTGGGCACTGCTAATCCCACTCCAAAAAAAGGGCCCTCTAAACAGGGGGGGAAGCATCGTAAGCTTATCAGAAAAGGGCAATATGAACCTATCTTTAAAAGCTACGAAGGAAACAGTTGAATTTCCTTTTGGAAAGAAAAAAAGAGGAATCATCAGAGGAAGAAAAGAAGCTTCAAGCAATGTTCATAGACCGCATTGAGGACGAGGGTCCTCTTGAAGGTTGGGGGAAAAACCCGGACGAATGAGGTGGGGAAGAGTAATTCTTCTAATCTCGGAGGGAGTTAAGCCATCATAAATAAGTATGAAAAAACAGTCAAGGGGGGTAAGACCACCTAATAACCCCATAGAAAACTGAACGTGATAAAACACCAGGGATACGTTGGGAAGGTGATTAATTGATGCCGTCCCAGAGGGGAACTCTGGGGCGCACCTTGTTAAGAAAGAAGGAGGTGAGATGTGGACCACTTAATACCAGGGGGAGAGGGCCTCGCGTTCGTCAGTAAGGAAGGGGGCAAAAAAAAAAAAAAAGGGTAAGAGCGGCGAAAAGGAACTGCAGAAGAGAACGTATTGAGAAGCTACAGGAGTCCACGGGGGTGTTACGTAGTACCCGGGGTTGATAAAGGTAAAGAAAAAAAGGCCAAGTGCGACAACAATCCTCAAAGCGGGAGGTAAACGGTCAGGAACCAAACACGGGGCAGGCGTCGTTCGGCCCTACTCGGGTCGGGGAATTCCAGTTCGGGTGGATCAAATCGAAAGGTTGGGAAGAGGTCAAAGCCTTGTCTTCGGCTATTCCATGCAATCGGGGTAGCGGATAAGGAGCAGCGTGGGAGAGGGGCACTTATCGGATCGGGCTCAGGATTGTTCACATTAACCGGGCATGGCAAAAAAAAAAAGTTACGCATTTTTCCACAGAACATAAAACAAGGGGAACGGAAGGGTAGGCCGAAAGGGGGTCGTGAGGTAAAAGCAACCTGCAATTGATGTGGACAGACAGCAAGAGAAATACTTCACTCAAGAGAAGGGGGGGGGGTGGCATGTTGTGGCAGCACAAAGAGCCCAGTGTACCTCTATCTTGCCACGCCAAAAGGAAGGGGGATATGCGTGGGAGTTAACATTTTCGCTTGGGGAACGAGGTTGCTTCCATGAAAAAGCGGATTAGAATGTGACATTGAAGGGAAAACCTGGACCAATTTTCATGACCCGACAGTGGGTAATGGTTGCCCCCAAAAAGCAAGGAGGAAAACAGCATCACTCCGACCGAGGGAAGGCGTGCGGGGGAGGTCCCAAGGCCTGAAAGAAAGGCCACGTTTGGTGGACGCGACCGGGGGGGGGGGGGGGGGAAACAATGGGCGTCAAAGACGTAACAAAAGAAGGAGAAATCAGTCCATTCGAGTAATAAAAGAGACCATAAGACGAAAAATAGCAGGGTGTCTAGGGGGTCGGAAACACCTCCAAAGAGAAGTTTCTGCACACTATGGATATGACTGGTGCATCCTCAACCCGGTGGAATTGTGTGTCCACTCAGAAAGAGGGACAGGAACTCGCGTCTGGATGACCTTACAATCGTCAGTTATATGAAATCAGAAACTAACACCGCAAGGGGACAATTAAATGGACTAAAACAGTATTGAGATACAAGGACTTGCTCGTGGAAGAGGTCCACATGTGCGCCTCCGGAGGGTTTAAGTGGGTCAGCTGGCCCAAAAACGAAATTCGAAAAAAAAGCAGAAGGTTTGAGAGCTCAGCCGTTCAAGGGAGGCATAACCAGGGCAGGTGTACAGGTACTAAAAACCTAGAGAAAGTTCAGGCGGGGGCCTGAGTGAATTCCCTGTTAAAGACGAGAGGACTGAGGAGGGCAGAAGGGGTTCCGCAGGGAAAGAGTGGAAGATAGTAACGCAAAGGGACGGTGGCGCGTTTACGAGACAGGAAAAACGGGAGGCACATTCAGGAGGACTAGAAGGGAAAGGGGGGGCGGTGAAAAAAAAGGGAAGGGAATCAAGGTAACCTACCATAGATTCAGGGGGGCGAAATCCGCTCCAGGAAGGAGAAACTGGACAAGGCAGCTTGGGGTACCTACTAGAGGCAAAAGATGGTGTGGCAAAAACAGAGAAAGGAGTAATGGTGGATTCGATCCACATGAATCTTCGGCTCTCGGAAACGGGCAATGGATATTACAGGTCGGAAGATCGGTTAGTCCCGGAACACGGTAATAAACAAGATGGGAGGGAGATTCCAAAGGGAAAAAAAGTGTACCCACCCCACATGAAACAAAGGCGGGAAAGGGGAGGGAGCTCGGCGATCAACAAACCTCTTCCCGCTTAGTAAATCAAGGGAAGAAAGAAAGAAAGAACAAAATGATCGGGTGTCTTTCGAGAAAAGGGGTTTCTTGCCACAGTGGGGAGAAAGAAAAAAGGGGGAACGGAGTGTCCTAGGAAAAAAAAATCTGGGATACAAGGGGATCAAAAAGACGCTGTAAAGAGTCCTTTTTGAATCTAAGGTCAAAAAGGGAAAGACGGTCATCGAGAAGAGGGGGGACTGGTGAAATGTTGATTGTTGATCGATCAAAAACGGATGAGGTATGAGGGATCAACAAAAGAGACAACAAAAAAAAAGAGTAGGGTCGATGAAAAGACTAAGGGGTGGGGAGTGGGACCCTTGGAGGTGTGGGCGGATATGAAAAACAGCGAGGCAGGAAGAGGTTAGTCCCTGAGAAAGGGGGCACTCGAGGGGATTGGGGAGCCGCGCCAGGTGAAAAGTGGGGGGAGAGAAAAGCAAACCTCTTAACCCAGTGGGTGGGTTCTTAGTGGTTTCAGGGGGGGGAAAATCTTATTTCCCTAAAGTGAAAAGGGGGGGTTTGACCTAAATAGCACGATATCCAGGTAGGGGAAACCGGTGGGTAAGGACAACTTTTGGGTGGGACTCGAAAAAGGGGAGTTAATATAATAATACCGACGGAAGACCAGACGTCCCGCGGATGGGAGGGGGAGGAGGGGCCATTTTAACAAAACCAAGCAAAGTGGGGTGCGAAGTTGGGAAAGCCGGGTAGTTTCGTTTACACATAGAAAAAAGGCCATTGGACTAGAGGGAAACTACCAAGGCATGGAAGTGAAGGGGTCGAGAGGGGATTAAAAAGAGGGGGGAGATAAAGCTACCGGGGGTTGATACAGGAACCCCTAGGTGTTTCGAAATGAGATGAAGGAAACTTGGAACATCGTTGACTAAGAGAAGAGTAGCCATCAGGACAGAAGAACTCTGCCTGACTGAACGGTCCAACAGGGGACAAGTACAATCCATAGAGAAAAAAAGGGTGGAAAGGTAATTAACCCTGATAAACGGGGGAATAATTGAGCAAGTGTTGATCTTAAGAACTTTACAAAGAAAAATGCCGACAGTGGAGCTCAAACGATGGAGGGCCGCTCTGAAGAAAGAGGGGACAGGGGTGGGCAAAAGAACTTAAAAATTAATTAGGCACAAAGGTAAGCACAACTCAGGAAAAAAAGAGTGGGGACAGCAGTCGACCATGGGGAAGTCCGGGATAGGTGGGGATCGTGGGACGATAACTCTGACTAGTATGTCAGGGATGACTCGGATGCAATTGGGTCCGGATTGGGGCAAAAAAGCATTACGGAGGACCTGGTGGGGGGAAACCCGTCCCGGCCTAGGGGGAATTGGAGGGCTACTGCTCCCGATTGACGGAATCAAAGTTTAAGGAGCACTGAACGATCTGAACTATCGTTGATGGGGAAAGGAGTTACTAGTTTCCGTCAGGAAAAATTGAAAGGAAAAGAGTCGTACGACGGGCGTTGGAGTTGAAAAAGGGGGTGTGAAACACCAAAAGAAGAAATAAAAAAAACCGCTTGTGGGCTGATGGAGGCATGGTCCCTCCCTATAGATAAGAAAAAAAAGGGCGAGGGGATGCGTTTAGGTGGTAAAGGAGGAGGGTGGGGGAAAAAAATGGGTACATGTGGTACTTTAAAGAGGGCAGTTGAAACCGGAACCTTGCTACTAAGGCAGATTCTACGTCACAAGAGAGAATCAAAACAGACGCATCTACCAAAATATTTAAGAAAGGCGAGGGACTGGAGACCGAACAGGACCAACCAGGGGCTGGCAATTGGGGTGCCGGCCACCCTTGGAAGGCCGGTTGAAAAAAAGTTAAAATAGAGATAAGGAGGGGTCTGTATAAACATATTAGGGGCACAAACCCTGGAATTTGAAGCAGTTTAATGAAAAATAAGAAGGCAGGAATACGGCCCTGAAGGAAGAGGAAGGTGCTCTCACAGCCAGCAAGGTCCTATACTTTAAAACAGTGAGTCGGGAATACGAGGTGAAAAGCCGAGTGGAGGGTCTCACGCAAACCCTACCCAAGAGGTTATGAGCAACGATCCGAATAGTGTGCGGACGCTCGCAGGGGGTTGGTTATCCATCAGAAGGTTAGACACCCTGGGCCGAAGTGAAGGAACTATCCTGCGGTAGAATAAAAAAAGGGGGTTTGGGGAGCACAAATGATTGCAGATTAGCATACGTGGGGGTCCCGACCTATTACCGGGAAAAAACAATCTACAGACCGGGGGGAATTTGCGATGTCCTTAGAAAAGACACTGGAGGAGTCGTGCAGCTAGGCGGAAAGCAAAGGATGAGTTAAAGGCAGAAAAGTAAATAAAAGAGCTTCCTGGAACTGGAGGAACAAAATCCAAGAAAATTTGGGGGGTATAGATTCTTGGGTTAAAGGAGGTGGTTTGAAAATGAGGCTGTTGGGCATTGACGCGAGCTTGCGAGAAAGTCAGGCCATGAAAGCCAGTATGGGGGGGGTAAAGAGGAGAAACTATTGGCGACGAGGGTGATGAAAAAACCTTAGTGAAAGACTTTTGGAGTCTACTTAGGATGGAGGGGCGTTGATTCAAACGACAAGGGGGAAAGGGGGGGTTCTGGGGGAGACAGCGGGAAGGAAGCAATATAGGGATATGGGAGGCAAGCTGAATATGAGAGAGACAGGGGGGGTCAAAGGAAACCGCTTCCGGAAGGGGATTGAAGCAGTGGAGAAGGAAATTGAAAAAAGATTCCAAAAAACGGGGGAGCCTCAACAACAACCGGGAAAAAAGATCGATAACGATTGGGAGGCTCGTGTCTGAATGCACTGATAATCCCATTAGCGGTGCCAGAGGCAAACCGGTCAGATATCCTAAGTCGCTATAACAATTGAATCTAGGGAAAAATAGACTTGGAAGAGAAGGAACGGGAAGGGGAAGGGGAAAATAAAACGAACCTCAAAGGGGCATCGGGTGAACTCCAAGGGATCCAGCAGTGTGTGGAACCATTGAGGCATGGGCGTCATTGAAAACCTAACCAGAACTGGATGACGAAGGGGATAAGCTTAAGAGAGCAGGGGAAATGAAAACAGGGAATCATCCTGAAATAATGGCCCGCCCTTCGTTAAAGACTACTCAAAGACAAAAAAGCTGCCGGGGTAAACGCAAGTGAAACTCAAGGGGGGGGGAAAAAGCGGAAAATTAAGTTGGGAAGTCCTGGGTCACTGTTTCCGACATGTGAGGAAAGACGGTGAGTAGGGTGAGAAAAAGGGGAACAGCAAGGGAGCACGGTGAGGGATAATGGTTTCAGGAGGGTAGCGCGTCGAGAACGAATGACAGAAAGGAAACTGGGGGTTCGACTAAAATAAACGGCACTGGGTAATATTAGACGCCCTAGATCGGTAAGTAAAAAACATCCAATGAAAAAAAAAAGTGTTTAAAGCATAATCCGACATACCAAACATCAGGAAGGCCGCGCGAAGCTAAAATTTATCGTTAAAACACGATCGGGGGGGGGGTTCGGGGGGATTTCTTTAGGTAATGCAACTCGGCGGCAAAAGAGGGGACCGGGGGGGGTCCTTTCCCTGTAATGGAAATGGTTTCTTCAAAGTCACCCTGGAAGGGGAGTGGAGAGGAGAGCAATTGGGGGGGCACAAGTCGTATCGGAAGGAAGGGAGGATCGTCTAGGGATGGGGGGTAAAAGGGCATGGGCAAATTGTTAGGGTAGAAAGAATAAGCTATGACAGCCGGTTCAGAGCTATGACCTCAAGTGAGGGAAAGAATTGGGGGCTGGGGACCAAGGAAAAAGAAGGGAAATAAGGACACGCGGGCAAGAAAATGGGAGCAGGGGTTTCATGGACCACATCGGAGTTGTCCCTCGACGTCAGGTTGACAAAGAAAAGGGGGGTGATTCGGACTGGAAAAGGAAAAGGGCGTGGTGACTTAAATCTGGGAAGGAAAGCTTGATCTATTTCAGGAAAGTTTCAACCTGCCTTTGTTAAAAAGGAGTTACAAAAATGTGGTCAACACATCCCTGTAAACACAGAAAAAAAGACATAAATCACAAGATGGGGAGAGCCGGAAGCCGGAAGGACCAGCGCCCCTTCAAATAAGAAAATAATGGGGGGGACTCGACAGCCTTGGTTTAGAACGGGGTGGCAAGACGTCCAGAAAAGAATTTAGCGAAGAGGAAAGTCTATAGATCAAGCGGAACCTAGAACGACCGCAAACAAAGGGGGAGGGGAAATTTGTCGATTGGGGTGAAAAAAAATAGGACCGTCCGTCTAAGGGAAACGGAACAAAAGGGAAAATCGTCCTGATTTATCACATCCAGCAGGGGGGGGATGTTTCAAAAGGAAAAGCGAACCCTGAATAGCGACTAATGACAATGAATCGCCGCGATTTCTCTAAAAAACCGAAGGAAAACCAAAAAAAATCAGGGACCGTGGGCGAGAGACAAAAGTCTTGCGCTCTACAGTGGAGATGTTTGCGCATAAGGAAAGGCGCCGAAGAAGGTCAGGTTAAGGGGTTCTGCGAGTTGGGCCAACCTCTAAAGAACCTTTCGGGATGTTAGCGTGCGAAAGATTCCCGTGTTTTCAGCACCAATCCAGAATACACTGTACCTTTGGCCAAAGATCCTTGGGTGTTGTCCATTCTCACTTTCCGAGAGAAGGGGGGGGGGGGAGGGGGGAAGGGGAAGCCCTATCTTGGGGTCGCCTTTAGGTGAAGGTTAACTGGTCTTCAGTTTTAGGGAAAAGTTTCAACCTCAGGAAGATAACTGTGGACTTGGTCTCAACAGGGAAAGGTACATTTTCAGCAGGGGCCCTTAAAAAACTGTGCGTACTCCGGAGGGGTCTTGTCCAGGAGACGCGTGGGAATTCGGCCAAAGTATGCTTTAAAATAACTAGGGCGGTGCCATGGGGGACAAGGGGGGTAACCTCTCGGGTGGTTCGAAGAGGAAAAAAATCCCAGAGACTGTAAGGAAAGATGTGCCGTACTATTAAGGGGGGTCAGAAAAGAATTGGATGGGATGACACTACGCCAGCTGGAATGGGAAAACAAATAAAGCAAAAAAATTCTGGTGATGCCTCGAAGGGTATTGAGAAATTACACACTGCCTCCGCTGGGCAGTATGGAGCAGACAATTCTATTCAAACAAGGCTCCGTGTCAGTAAAGAGGGGACACAGGTGTCATTCCAAAGGGGGGACCACAAAAATTGGACATTTACGGGGTCTAAGAAAAAAAAAAAAACCACCAGAGGACATCTGAGAATGGAAAAACTACCTAAATCCAAAACGAGAGGGTGGGATACCCAAGTGGGCGGGTGGGGGAGGAGGCAAGACTATTACGGGGTGTTAACGACTAAAATCTTGAGCGGGGATAGATTCTATATTAAAAGCAGGGAAGGAAATCAAAAAAAAAAAACAAAAAAAGGGGGGGGGGGGGGGGGAATCAAGAGGCGGGCAAGAAGATTCTCTGTGCTTCTTAGGTGAGGGGCGAGAAAACAACAACACGATAGGATCGAAAACCCTCAGAAAGAAGTGACAAAGAAAAGGAAGGATTGGGAGGGTAACGCTACGTGGGATTGATGTTGTGGACCTTAGCGGGAGACAAACTTCACTTGAAAGGGGGGAAAAACGGAGTCTGCGGGATACCGAGAAGGGAAAAGGCATGTAGGAGACTAAAAACTTAAGGTCACTCTCCCACTTTGGCAAAGAAAATAAAATCCTCTCCCGGTGGGGGGTGGGAGTGGCTTTCGTATGCATCGGTGACCTCAGCTTGATGGGTGGGATATAGAGACAGGTCACTGTCAATAAAAGGGGGGAATTACCCCCTTGGGGGTAAATCTGGGGGGGGGGGGTTGAGTGCGAAAAAGAAATTAAAGGGTCTTCTTAACTCGGAAAAACGAAAAAGAAATGTCCCCGGATTAGAATAGAGAGGAGAAATATCAAGGGCATCACCCAAGATTGGGGGCAACATACTAGGCTGGAGGGAGGGGTTGAACACAAGAGAGCAAATTGACAGATAAGGCACAAAGAGTAAAAGTAGATTTGTTAGAGGTCAAAACCTAATCTAGGAGGGGGGACTTGATTCTCAAAGAGAGGGGGGGGGGGGGTTGGGGAAACGGGGACCAAAATAAATGGGGGTCAAGGAAGAAAACATAGTGGAACATCGGTCTAAAAAGTATAAGCC
>Ga0179593_1572082_pt1 | contig 24822 bp, 41 predicted proteins | sample CZODoug2_1_08_16_FD_185931 | JGI IMG/M metagenome (GOLD analysis project Ga0179593, IMG submission 185931) | Vadose zone soil fungal communities from Angelo Coast Range Reserve, California, USA - CZODoug2_1_08_16fungal (PacBio error correction) | ecosystem: Environmental > Terrestrial > Soil >...
AAGCGTCCAAGAACGCAGAAAAAAGTGAAAGAGGAAAATCCTTGAATTGGCTTATTATACTCCCGTGAAGACGTTGAGAAGGAAAAAGGAACCCAGAAGTATTCAAGGGGGTGTAAAAAAAGAACACATCTAAAGAAGTTTACAAATCGAACCCCTACTGGGGGTCAGGAGAAAGTACTATTGACTGTGAAGCAGAGTATACAGGGAAGACTTTGACGATTATCCTGGAGGACTCTTGAAAAAAAGAAGGAAGGAATTTTACGGAGGAAAGAAAACCGGAAAATGTGGGGTGGGGGAGAGGGGGATGAGAGGAGGAGTTCGCTAGAGCGAAATGAAAAAACTCCTTTGCCGAAAGGGATATTTGGGGAACAAAAAGTTTGGGGGGGGAAAAAAGAATGGTGACACAGCGCTATGAGATTCCGCAGGGGGGAGGGGATCAACGACAAACAGCCGTAACTGAAAGGGGATTTGGAAGGCCAAGAGGAAGGCGAAAAAAGGGGGTTATACGAAGAAACTTCGCCACTGATCGAAAAGAAATCTCAAACCAAGAAAAAAGTGCGTAAAAAAAAGAGAGAAATTGCACGGCTCTTCATTACGAAAGGGGGGGAAAAAAAAACGGCACGGTGCTGAACCCAAAACCAGACGGTCTCATGGAGGGCTTAGGAGGAAGGGTCCCGCAGGAGCCGAATCAAACCCCTCGGGAAGGGGATGGAGGGGGGCAAAAAGAAAATTATTACAAAAGAACTAACCGGAGAATCGGAAAAAAACCTTATGGGGAAGAGAAGTGTGAGGACCTTCGGAAGACTTATCTGATTTGCCTTCAGAGGAGATTCGTCGGGGGGGGGGGGTTCCCGACCGGAATGGTTGAGGAAGGTTCTCGAAAAAAGGGGTCTAAAAGACTCAACAAAAAAGATCGAGGCGGCCTTGAAAAACTCGAGAAGAGATCGAGAAATGGAACGGTTTGAGTGGAAAAATCTCGGAAAAGTAACCCCGAAATAGATAAACAGAAAGAAAAAGGGAAAATGGGCATACCAGCAAGGGTAAAAAAGCCAGCGCGCAAAAATATGTTGAAAAAATCCGATTTAAAGAAGAAACAAAACGAAACTGGGGCTAGACCAGAGTCTTGGCAAATAACGGCCGGAAAGAGCGCATAAAGGCAAAATTCAAGGAACAAAAGTGTGGGCTACCATCTAAGCAAACGGGGGGGTCAGTTGACAGGAAAATACGGGGAAAAAACTACAGACGTTGCAAGAGCTAAGGGAGAAAAGGGTTAGACGGTATAGGAATCATTTCTTCTCCATGAGGGGGGGGGGGGAAGGAACTCTGAACGAAAAAAAAGGGGGACTGTCGCAAGAAAAGGGAAAAAGCCCTGGAAAATTTCTGGAGGAAAACGGCGCGGCGCCACCAAACACTAAAAAGCCTTCGGGGTAAAACACTCAACTCGTTTCTCAGTCCCACGCAAGAAATACAAAAGAGGCATTTTGGGGGGTCTCGAGGTCACAGTTATTGTTCATGAAGAGAAAAGACGCTAGAAAATGATCCTGGACCGGGATTAAAAAGAAAAAAGGGAAAACCGAAAGGCCTGAACGGGGTGTGTTCGAGTTTGCAGAACTTAACAATAAAGAGGGAAAAAAACAATATCAGTCAAGCAAGGGCGTCGGGTCTAAAAAAAAAACGGAAAGGGGATTTTGGGAGAGCATGCTGGAGTCAAGGAGGGCTGTGCAAGGAAGCGTGGGGAAGAAATGGGTGAAAAGGGAACGGTTCTAAGAAGACAGGGGGTAACTTCACGCACCAGGACAAGGGAAGAAATCATGGGGGGGGAGTCGGTGGGGGGCGCAGGAAGCACAACAAAAACGAACTCTGGCCCCTCTGCGTCCTCATCCAATACGATGAAGAAGAAGACAATACGAAAAAGTGTCTGCTTAAGTAAAGAAAAAGGGGAGGATATCAGAAAAAGACTATATGAAAAAAAAAGGCTTCGGAGCCAAGAAAAGGTTGCAAGCACCCCCGTCGAATTAATCAGCGTATTAAAGAAGGAGAACGACGCGACAACGAAGAGGTATTTCACTGGGAGAAAGGTAGACTCAAAAGCTTGAATAGAAACCGATTGGGGGAGACACCCTGAACCGTCATGGCGGACTGGTTTGGTACTTGCCATGAGCGCGGAAAAAAATCTTAGAAGAGGGAGGAAATTCTGACCTATGCAAAAAGGAAAAAATGTGGGAAAACCGGTGAACAGTAATTGGTTTAGGAACCCCAAGAAGGAGGGGGGGGAGGACACCGCTAGGAGGTCCGAGACGAAAGGTATCAAACAGAATCATCCTCGTCTGCTTTGAGGGGGGGGGAGGAAGCTTAGAAAAAGGGATCATCTCGGGCGCAAGTGGGGTTGGAAAGAGGAAATCACTAAAAGAAAAATTCTCTAGAAAACCACACCTGCTTAACGACGCCCTGATGGGAGAACAAAGAAAAAAAAAATGTCGCGGGGGAGGGTGAGAAGGGGGAGGAGGGATCTGAGGGAAGTAAAACTGGGAAATTGGGGCCGCTGGTCACACCAATTACGGACGGGCTCATTAGGGGGGTTCGTGGAAAGGGAACTCCCCGGGGAAAAAGGCATGCGAAGAAAAAACCAATACGTGATCACCCGGTCTCACCGACTCGTGCGGAATTGCTTGAGAGGAGCCTTCCGAGGGGAAAGGGAAAAGTCCTCACTAGGGGGGAAGTGGAGCGGCAGAGGGAGGAAAATATCGGAACCTCGAAGTGGGACGCGTCTGGTAACCGCGCGATGCAGATCAGTGTGGGGGAAAGAAAGGGGAAGGGATTAAGGTCTCGAAAAGGGGCCTCGAGCAAAAAAAAAACAACAACAACAAGTGCTCGCTTAATTAAAATCCAGCAGAAGTGATAAACACAAGATCTGCCTCCTCGCTGTCTTGAACCAGAAGGGGAGAAAATGAACGCATCCCGGAAAAGAATCCCCTTGGAGAGGAAAAACAGGAAAGGAAAAAAGCAACCTCCGGAAAGGGGTCCCGAGAATTATGTAAAATCGGCAAACGACTGTGGGCCTATATTTTCATCATCCGAGGGGGTGGGAAAAACCACCTGGCGAGAAGGGGGGGATCTCGGGAGAAGACCGCGAGGTTAAAAAAAATCAAATAAAAAGTGGGGTGCTACCAGCGGGAAACGTGCCTGCAGTTTTTGTTGAATTTCGGAACAGAAAAAAAAAACGCCTCAGGGCGAAAGAGAAGGTCTTTTGGTGGAAAAGAAAAGAAAAAAGTTTGAGAAGAAAAAGATCAAATGGATTACTTGTCGCGTCTTCTTCTAAAAAAGAGTGGAGGAAAACTTCTCAAAAAGAAGCGCAAAAAAAAAAGAAAAAGCCGGAAGGGACAAAAAAAATCATCTCTTGAACCTCCCCACCATTCTTTGGGGATGTCATTGGGGGGGTGGGGTGAGGGGCCCAAATCGGTGGAAAAAAAGGAGCACATATGAAGGAACGGAATCTCTATAGCCACGAAAGAACAGGAAAATCGCGAGAGGGAAACTAAGAAAAAAAACTGAGACGAAAAAAAGAAAATCCTTGGGGGAGGTTCGAAAGGGGGGCAAGAGTTAACAATAAACTGCTCATCATGGAGGGATCAAGCAAGAGCCCGCAGGTCAGGAAGGGGTGCTCGGGAAGAGAAAGCGCGATGAAAGGGGGACGTTAAAGCGTGGCATTCCGCGGGATTGTCTCTTGCAAAGGTCCTCATCCCTAATCGGAGGCACTAGGGGGAAGATCGTATCAAGTATAAAAAACGGGGAAGCCCAAATCGAGGTCCACGGGGGCCCCCCCCCCCCCCAAAAAAACCGCGAAGAGAGGGGGAGTTGGAAAGACTGGAAACTCACAAAAAAAGAGAGAGACGTCCAAAGAAAAAGCTCACAATACTGACCTCTCGAGGGGAAGGGGAAGGGTTGGAAGGAGAAACCTGAGAAGGGAGGGTATAACCTTGAGAAAAGAAACCAGCAGGAAGTGAAAAATTGGGAGCAGAGCCCCGGCACGAAAGACGCTATCCAAAAAGATTAACACCGAGGGGAGAAGTGACTCAAAGGCAGGAAACATCTTAATCATAAGAGACACGACGGGAGACAGCTATTGAGGGAGAAAATTCGCTGCAAAAAGAAAAACTGCGAGGAAAAAGGATGGTTTTAGTAATGTGCTCGTTGCGGAGGGGGGTCCAGGTAGGTTTGGGGGCTAAAAACTTCCATCATTAGAAACAAAAGGGGGAGGGGCCACAGATTAAACGGAAGTTTTTTATGTCCTCCAAAAAGGGAGGGGCGGCGAAAGGAAGGTACGGTCAGGGGAAACTAGAAAAAAGGCGTAGGTGGAATGCACGCAGGGGGCAGAGCCAGAAGAAAGCCCTCGCAAGGAGTCCGCTGGTGGAGAAGCTACCGAAGAAGAAAAATGTGAAATCTAAAAAGCCCTTGGAGCTGGAAAAAAGAAGAAGAGCTCTTTCTTACAGAGAGAGGAGCGAACGGTAGAAAAAAAACTCAAAATAAAGATGCCGCTGTTGTGGGGGAGGAGGGGGGCGAAAAGGGACACATAGACCACCTATCTCCCGATTTCCGGAACAACCCCGAGAAAGGGAAAACTATCTGCCACGAGAAAAAGGAATTGCTGAAAGAAGCCGGAAACCTTAGTGAAAGGAAGAGGAGGTTGAGGAAGTCATCGAAGTACTTATCTCGTACAAGCCTTTCGCCTTGAGCCAGAAAAAGGTGTTGTGAGAGGAAACTCTATTAAATAGGGGGGCTCAAGAAAGGGGGAAGGTCGAAGGATCTAAAGATTCTCAACAAAAAAGATTCGCAGGGGTCCTTGCTCGTGCCCTGGCCAGAACTAGGAGGGAATTCCAGCGAACTGGATCAACCATGGGACTACTACAAAAAAAAAAACGCAATCTCGGGGCGAAAGAAAAATAATGTTCAGGGCCCCCACTCATCAACCTCAGCAAAAGGTATGGGGGGGGCACTACGAAACTTCTTATTTAAAGAGGGGATCAAACGGGGTTCTAACAGGGGAATAACCATCATGCTAATAGGGGAGCTCGGCGTTCATTGTTCCCCAAAAAAAGGAAAAGAGACCAAGGGTAAACCATCGTCAATCAAAACTGAGTGGGAAGGGCCTTCCGTGGGGGAGAAATTCTCGAACCTCAGAGAAAGGGGACCTCGAAAGGGGGGGGCTCCAAAACAAAGAAAGCCACGGTTTTAGAGGAACTTTAAGAGAGATGTGCTGGGAGGATCTTCCCAAAAAACATTCGCAGCTGTGCAGAGAGGAAGAACGCAAAGAAGAAAAAACCTCGCCCACCGAAAAAGGAAGGCGTGGAAAAAAAACTCAACTGAAAAAGGGGGGAAAACGCCACAAGGTTGGGGGGTCAGGGTGGGGGTTAACCACAAGTTGTCGAGACCTTTATCCCCTGGAAAGGGGGAGAAGACCGCTATAACGACTGACAAAAACAAAAAAGGTCAACAAGAAGATGACGATCGCAGGATGTTGCATCGAACTTACATAACTCGTCTCATCAAGGAAAGCCCGTCGTAGGGGGGGGGGAAAAGTCTATTCCAAGCTTCCAGCAGAAGAAGGCGTAAGAGGAGGTCCTCAGGGGGAAGCTCATTCCGCCGGGAAATTCTATGGGGGTAATACATCAAGAGACTAAGGAAAACCAATATAGGGAGTTCTCAACAACGGGAAGGACTAGAAACAAATCCTTCACTCTCGAAGTATTTTAGAGGAACGTATTGGAGAGTGGAGGGAAGACTGGAAAGGACAACAAAAAAAAAGAAGAGAGAAAAAGCTGCGTCCAGAGAAGACGAGCGAAAAAAAATTGATCCTGGAGCTTTTGCGTAGAAGAAAAGTAGAGGGGGAGGTTTATATAAAAAAGAAAAAAGTGTATAAGAAGGAAAGCTGAAAGGGGAGGCCAAGAATCAAAGGGGGGAAAAAATATCCCCAGTCGTAATGCTCTAGCCAAATCATGAAAAAGGAACTGTAACAGAGAGGGAGTCTCTCGGGAGAGAAAAAAAAAACATCGTAAGCGTTCGTGAAGGTGGAAAAGATTTAAAAAGGGAGTTTCAAAAAAAAGGAACCTTCTATGCGAGCGCACTCAGGCCTAAAAGAATGGGGGGGGGGGGGGGGTTTGGCGTGGGGGGAAATCGTTGGGAAAAAGCTCAGTAGGGGGCTGTCTTAAAAGACACTGAATGATCGACAAAGTCCAAAACATGCATTAAGGTTTGGGGGGGGAAAAAATAATGCGGGGGGGGGAGGGAACCTGCGGAGGAGGGGAAACGGAGGAACGCTGCTCATAAAAAGATTTGGGGAAAAAAACAAATTGGGAGGAAAAATGACAACAGAACTTCAAAATCCTCTTGGGGGGGGAGCTTCGAAAGGAGAATCTAACTGGGCAAAAGCTCAAAAAGGGGGGAACGCCTGGAGGACAAAGAGGAAAAGAGGGCGCGCAAAAGGGCGTTACATCGTCGGGATGAGAAAAAAAAAAAAAAAAAAACGGCAGGAAAAAAGAAAAAAACCCTCCTGAAAAAGGTATCAAAAAAAAAAAAAGCGTGGAAAGAAGGAAACTGAAGAGAGCCCCATCTCAAAAAGAAATGACGATTGATTTGGAACCCCTCTACCTTAAAGGAGGAAAGGAGGAAGCTCGTTTAAAAAAACTTCACAAGAACGGAGGGAAAAAAAAAGTACCTATGAAAAGCGGAGGGGGGAGAGCAGGGGTCCTGACTTGGGGACCGAAAGTCAAAAGCTTGATTCTTCAGTGGGTTACTCCTTCTGTAAAAAGGGGAGGGGAAAGCGAGCAAATGGGGAAACACCCGTAAAGGGAGAAAGCAGGAAAGGCTCGAGCAGGAAAGGAAAAAAACTCAACAACAACAGAGAGAGCAAAAAAAGCGGCTTATCTCCTCGTCGATACCTGCAGGGAGTGATCCAAAAAAGGAAAGCGGGGAAAGAAAAAAACGTAACACAGGAAAAAAAGGAGGGAAATCACGTCGAAAAAAAAGTCAAAAAAAGGACGCGAAGTAAGAAAAAGGGGAGATGGTCACTCGAGGCATAATCCGCCAGGAAAGGGAAAGCCTTGAAAAAGGAAAAAAAACGATCAAGGGTCGTAAGAAGTTTGTGAAAAGGAAAAATGCCTGGGGGAGGAAGAAAGGGGACTGCTTTCAGAAAAAAAGAATCAGCATGAACTTTCCACTCCCAGTCGGGGAGAACCGACTTCAGAAGGGGCATTGTGAATGAAAGTTCAATAGAGGAAAATACTCCAGAGGAGCGAAAATCAGGTCGGGGATAGCTTTGGGGAGGAAAAAGATACGCAAGGGAGAAGAATGTTGGGGGGGATCTGAAACAAGGGGGAAATTCTTTCAAAAAAAAAATACTTCGGGCATTTCTTTGGCCAGGCTTCTCAAGACCGGCGGGGAGGAAAAATCTCAAGAAGAGCGTGTAGAAAGCTACTCAAGAAAAGACACAAATTCTAAAACAAAGGAATTTTGGGGGAGAAAGGACTTAGGGTTTTTTGGGAGAAAAATCTGGTGGAAAGAAAATAGAACAGCTTAGTTTTCATGAAATGGAACTCTAAAGCCCGTAACGAAGGGGAAAAAAGGGTCGGGAGGTCCGAAAAATACTGAAAAAAAGGCCGGTAGGAAAAGGGGGGGTGTTGACGTTTACATCGAACTTAACAATCTTCATCAAGAAAAGAAAAATAGTCAACAAGGGTTTCCCGAGGAAAGGGAAGGGTCTGCAAAAAAAAACGAGTCCCGCGTAGGAAAGGAGGGGGGGAAAGCGGTGTGCAGGTGGGGAAACTTCAAAGGTCCTCCTTTACTATGTGTCGAGGAACCATCCGACATAGAGAAGAGCTTGTGGGAAAAAGGGCGGTTTGGGAAGGGAAAAACGATTCAAAGGAACCAAGGAGAGGGAAAGGGAAACGGGAATGATGGTACGAGAAGGGAAGAAGAGCTCTCGAAAAAAGAAATAGAAAAGAGGGAGGTGCCCCGCAGCGGAAAAAGAAAGGAGTCGAAGACTTCAAATCCTTGAGAGAGGGCGACCAGGGATCGGGGCTGTCGTTGGATATCAGGTAGACCCGACCGGGGGAAGGACACGCAGCGTTGAAAAAAGGGGGAAAAGATTTTCAGGGAAGTGAAAAGGGACCACGCCCCTGGAAAAAAATCATGCAAAGGCATACGAGGAAAGCGAAAACCAAAACTAAGACGTGACTCTTGGACAATATTTATTCGCGATGTAAGGGGGAAAAGGGAAGGGCAACCTGAACACCATAAAAGGAGCTGCATGCCGGGCAGGGTAATCGGGAGGTCTGAGCAAGGTAGAGAAGATATAGGGCGAAAAAAAAGCCGACACCTATGTTCCTTGGATCGACAAAGAGGTTCCCAAACAAAGTTGTCGGAAAAAATTCGTGGGGAGGAGGAAAAGAAGGACGCTGCGGAAGGAGGGGCGAAGCCGAACCTTGGCGAGGTTGCCTCGGGAAAGGGAGGGGTGTAGCAGAGAAGAAAAAGCCAGAGCACTAAAGAAAGATTTGGGGGGGAGGAGGGAGGACAAAAAAGAAAAATCATCTAAAAAAAATGCGTATGAACTTTATCAACATCTCTAAAGAAGGAGGAGCTTGCAAGGGAAAAATCGTGCGACAGGAGGTAATGAAGAGGCACTCACATAAGAATAAAAGTATCAAAGGGAGTGACGGGGAGAGGTTTCAGGGGGGGAAGGGTAAAACCCGCAGCGAGGGGAAAAAGGAGAAAAAATCTTGCCGGGAAAAGGCCCCGAAGAAAATCGCCCATCGAAGGCTTTGAGAGGCCGGAGGAAAAGGAAGGTGCGGGTTTAGTGCTCTGGAGCTGCGATCGAAAGGAGGGGGACTTTACAATGGGGGGGGAAATGAGCTCTGAAGGAAGAAGAAGGAAAAAAGGGAAAAGACGGAAGCAGATCAGGAAGTATTTCGGGGGGGGAAAAAGGACTGGAGCAAAAAAATGTCAGAAGAAAGAAAACAACAAAAACTGAGGAGAAAAAAACCCAAAAAAAAAAAAAAAAAAAAAAAAAAAGATTGCAAAAGAAAGGGAAAAAAAAAAAAAAACTCTTTCTAGAAGGAGAGGGTGATCGCAAAAACAATGTAGGGAGCATCACTGGGGAAGAGGGACGAACTTTCTCCGATAACAGTACCTCGAGGAAAGAGACCGATCAAAAAAAAACTCAGGATAACTCATTGAGAAGAAAGGAGGTTAAGGGTGAAAGAGAAAACGAAAGGGGAAAAAATCATCCGGGAAGCCACTCGCAAGGCCGGAAAGAATGTATATAGGGGGAAGAAACCCTAACAGTTCAAAGGAAAAAAAGCCTTCCCCTAAAAAAAAAGGGTATCACTGAGGGGAGTTTGGGGGGGTAAATCAGAATCCAATTAACGCAAGTTTGCAAGCAGGGGAAGAAAACTCGTAGGGAAGGTTTTTGGGAGAAGAAAAGGGATTTTAGAAGGAACAGGGGTGCTGTCGCAAGGAAAAAAAACTTAAGGGGAAGGAGTTCCAGGCTTTTCCAGGAAAAGACCCGTCCGCAGAAGAAAAGAGCACAAAGGTCACTGGGAGGGGAATACCGGCGTAAAAATAAGCGTGGGCGAGCAGTCTTGGGGGGGGGACCTCGAAAAAGGAAGCAGGGGGTGACCTTGAAAAAGTGGTCTCGAAAAAGAATCGGTCCGTGGAAAAGAGGAAGGGAAAAAGGACGCGGGATTTCCCCTCGCAAAGCAGAGGAAAAAGAACTCCAAGAAAAGGGAAAAAACCTCACATTGAAAAAGCTTCGAAAGTTGGGGGGGAAAAACAGCCGAAGCAATAAATCGGAGAGAAAAAAAAGAGTCCAAGAAAGAGGGGGAAAAAAAGCTTGGATGTATTCTGAAACTTTCAAAATCGCGAGAAAGGTTACGGGAAAAAAAAGTTCATGGAGCTCAATTCAAAAAGGGAACCAGAACAGGAGGGAAGAGGGCACTATTTGTGACAAAGATCTATCAAGAAAATCTCGATAGAAAATCACTTGGCGGAAAGCAACCCAGAGGAAGAAGGGAAGTAGGAGGACTCTTAAGGGGGGGGGGGACGCAGAAAAAAGATCAGACCAACCACAACGGAGGAGTAGTCAAAAGCGTCCCCGCTGGAGGAAGAAAAACCAATCCTGGAAAAAGGGACAAGACTGAGGGTCCTTATCAGGGACTCAGGTCTTGTTAGAAAGAAGGGTTTGGACCTCGTTCCTTCGTATTAAAAGTGGGGAAGGGATCCCAGGGGGGAAAAATTTCCAAAGGAAGAAATCCAAAGAATGAAAAAACTGGGAAAGACTCGCGAGAGAGACATCTGAGAGACGCGTGCAAACGACTGGCGTGGAAGGGGACAGCTATTGAGAAATTACGTGAGCTGAAAAAGGATGCTAAAGAGAGTGCGGATGGGGGGTGGGGGGGCGAACGTAGTGTTCCCTCAGTCTGGGGTGGATAGCGGTCGAATCAAGGAAAGGAAATGTAGAAAAAGTATGGCCCCTAAACAACAGGGTTATGAAACAAGAATTGCAGGGGGGGAGGCTCACCTCCTATGTACTAGAGGAAGAAACTCAAGGAAAGAATTTCTGAAGGGACGGGGGTTGGTTATCATCTCGACGGCATAATGCCCTATAGAAGTCTTTGTAGAGGAGAAATCACTCTTATCGAACGAAAAAAAGGAATAAAAACCGGAAAAGAAGCTCTGTATCACAAAGGCTCTCTCGAAATAAAGGAGGAAAGCTTGTATTCAAAGGGCATTCAACTGCCATACCCTCCTTGTCATGAACACACCAATGACCAGGGGGAAGGGGGAGCAATTTGCGGGGGGGGAGTACTTTCAAAGCAAGGGATCGCCAAGAGAAGAAAAAAAAGCTGACGGGGGTTGACACGATGACAGGGGCCCACCTCGTGGGGATAACCTTGCTGAGCTTAAAAAAAAAAATAAGAGACGGCCGGATTGGAAAAAGACCCTCACATCAAGAGTGGGAAAAGGCTGAAGAAGAAGAAAGTCCGGGGCAAAAAAGAACGGCGATGAGGATCAGGTTTTACGCATTCTGGGGAAAAAAAGGGGAGCAGATAGGGCCGTATTTCTAGGGGAAGGAGAAGTGAGTCAATTAGAAAAAAAGAAGAATCACAAAAAAAGAAGAGATGGTATGAAGAAGGAACTGCCCCAATCCTGACCGACTCAATACGGTTTTGCTCCAACAATGAAGGAGAATAGAGCGGGAACCAAGGAGAAAGTCTCACTGAGAGCGTCCCCTTTAAGGAAAAGCAGGAGAGAAAAAAAGACTCCAGATCAGAATGAGGGAAAGGAAAAACTGCCTGGCCGTATGGGAAGGAATTGCGCAACCAGGGGGGAAGGGATGTTCTCAGGGAAACAAATCCAAAGCCGGAAGGGGGCGGGAAAAAAGTCCCCAAAGAAAATACGGCCTCGTCCTCCCAGGGTGTGCTAAAAGCATCCAACCTTATGGGGGAAAGGGGGATTCCGGTGTGAGGAAGATCAAAGGAAAATGTCATCCCCTAGGGGATATCGTTGGCACTTAAGGACAATTTATTCACGTGGGTGTGGGCATATATCATGAGGAAAAAGAGTCCTTCCTAACCATCCTCCTCAGGAAGAAAAGACCTTTAAGGGGAAGAATGCTACAAAAAAAAAAACCGCGGACAAAAGAATCGCAAAAAGGGGGGAGGAGAAGCTTTTAAGAAACCAGGAAAAAAAAAAAAACACTGCAAACACTCATTCTTTGGGTTACCTCAACAAGTCAGGGGGGTTTGGAAGGAATGGGGAAAAGGGGAACAGTGAGGAAGGAGGAAAAAGAGATAAAGAAAAAGAACACGAAAGGAAAGACCTCTCTTCTTCCTCCGCCACGGGGGAACTTTCGCAAACCAGAAAAAGGGAGCCCTGCTTTGGAGGAGAAGGAAGGGTTTTCGGGAAAATTCACAGTAAAAGGGGGGAAAGCTTTCCAAGGGAAGATTGCAAAAAGAAAGCGGCGAACAGCTCACTCGCCACAAAGGGGGATTCGTCTCGTAGGGGAAGGGAGACGCGCTTGAAGAAAAGTGAGGGGGAGTGGGGGAGACCCATCAGACTAGGGCGCTGGGACAAATATCTGAAGTAGGGAGGGATATCCAAGAAAGAAAAGAAGAGCGGAGAAAAAAAATCAAGGAAAAGAAATCTTGAGAGGGGGAAGGCAAAAAAGGGGGGGTGTGCGCACGGATACCTTTATCTAGAGAAGATTAGAGGAAAGAAAAAAAGAGAGGCCCCTCTTCGTCAAAAAAGAGAAAAACTAAAAGGAGAAAAAGCGTACAATACTTACCGAGAAGTATTGGAAAAAGAGGCGTATAAGGAAGGGAAGTGTGTTGATAGACACCGGCCGAAAAAAAAAAAAGGTTGTTAAAAAAAAAAAATTGTATTCAGGAAGGATCAAGGAAAAAAAGCACTATCCAAGCTATCCAAGACGAAACGGAAGGAGAGTAGTGTCATCCAGACTCCATCGTGAGAAAAAGTTCTTGGAATCGGAAAGGGACCTATTAAAAAAAGAGGATGCAAAAGGGAAAAAGGGAGGGAATGCGATAGGGAAAAAGGAAGTAAGAGGGTTTGAGACTTTCCTCGGGGTCTTAGCAGGGAGGGAGCTCATTCCGTGGAAGATATCGGGAAAATTCGGCAAAGATGTGCGAAAAAAATTGGGGGATGCATAATGGGTTATTCACACAGTGGGCGGCGCAGTTAATTGGGGAGAAAGGTTTGAAGCCCTTCTCAGAAAAGGTGTTCTAAGGGTGGAACTTTCTCAGGGGGGGGGACTCTTAAAAAAGGAAAAATCTGTCCGGCCTAGGGGAAAGAGCTTACTGAAACCTGGGGTCAAGAAAGAAGACTCTGATATACTCAAAAAAGGGTATCGGGAAAGGAAGCACAAAAGAAAGAACGAGTGCTAGAAGGTTCTGGAAAGTCTTCAGGGAAAAAAAAAAAAAAAGACTCAACTCGTTCTGCCGATAGAGAAAAAAGAAACTGGGGAAGGGGAATGCGAATTTGGAGGGAGGTTACGTGCAAAGGGCTCAAGACATGACGAAAGTGAAAAAAAATACAGGAACCCTATCTGTCCAACAAAAAGTGTTCGAAGGGGTAAAATACGGGGCAAAAAAGGGGGAAGGAGTGCCGAAAGAAGAGGGGGAGTTTTTAGAGGAAAGGGGCCTCCTTAAAGGGACGATAGGGAGAGGTGTCCGCGAAGTAATGCTTCATGGGGAGGTTTCCAGGAAGAAGGAAAGATCATTGTTGGGAAAGAAAAAGGGGATTAGGGAGAGGAGGTACGATCAAAAAGAAAAAAAACAACAGCGCACGAGCGAGGAACCACAACCCCCCCGTGCTCCATTCCTCAGGTACTGAAAGGAGAGAAGTTTGAGGAAGAAAAGTCTGTAAAAAAGAAAAAAGTGCGCAGCAAAAAAAAAGGGGGATCTCACGAGAAAAGAAGTAAAAGCGCGCCAAGACATTATGTGAAAAAAATCCGGAAGGGAGAAGGTAAATCCGAAAGGAAAAGATCGTTTCGAGAAGGGGGAACGGTATCGAAAGAAAAGATGACCTTAACGCTGCGGGAGAAAAGACGCAAATCGCATACCGTCCACTCAACCAGGTCAAGACTAACCAAAAGGCCTGGAGGAGGGGAAAAATTTTGGGGGTGAAAAGGGAAAGAAGACGCACAGGGGAGCATGGAGGAGGGAAAGCGGAGAGGGAGAAGCGCTCTCCGCCGTTTGAGATGCAAAAATCAGAGGGAAAGGAGGGAAAAACATCAAAAAAAAAATGTCGCCGGGAAGAAACCGAGCATGAGTCCCGAGGACCGAAAAAAAAGGACCAGTTGATGACACGGAATAAACTTCTCGGGAGGGGGGAGGGCGCCCACAAAGGAAAATCCCAAAGAGGGTTTGGGATGGGAAAAAAAGAAAGGTCTAGAGTCATGAGAAGATAAGAACTCAATAAAGAATAAACCGAGGAGGATTCACTAAAAAGGCAAGCAAAAAAAACCCTAAAAATTGGCGGAAGGGTCTGAAAAGGGGCATTGACTAAGCTGAACCCTCACTAAACGAAAGGAATGTCAAAGAAAAGGAAAACGTTAGTGAAATAGGAAAAAAATGTATTAGAGAGGAAAAAAGACGAGTCAATCGGGTCAGTAGTGAGGGGTCTTTGGGATCGGACCGCCGGGAAGAAGAATGAGAAAAAATACCTGTGGCGCTGTGTGAAGAAGGGAAATCAAGGAAAAGGGATCCACTACAGAAAAAGGAGTCTGACTACGCAACGCTCAAATTAACTAAGGGAGTAATTGTAGGAAAAAACTAATGACAGGGGGGGGGGGGAAAGAAGAAATACTGTATGAAGAGATCGAAAACAACTGAGGTTAGTGAAAAAGAGGTCTACAGAAGAAAAAATGACCGGAAAGAAAGACTAGTCAAGAGAAAGATCTGAAAGATGTCCTGAACGGGGAAAGGGGGAAACTCCCGTGATCGTTCTTCGGGTGAAAAGCCTTGATCAAGAGTTGGAAAAAGGAGGACCTGAACGATGTTAATTGGAGAAAGAACTAGCCAAGGAGGACAAAGGGACAACACACTCTAACGAAAAGGGAAGAGTGACTCAGAGAAGGGGGGAGGATACTACCGGAGGAAAAAAGCGACTTGTCGTGGGAAGGGGGGAACTATTGAGGGAGAAGGAGGGGGGGAAGTTCAGAGAAAAAATGGGGACAAAAGGCAGTATTGTCGGATGGTACAGTAATTTGGAAAGGGCAGGAATAAAGGAGGGGGGGGGGGTTCCTTCGAAAAAAGGCATTTAGAGAAGGAAAAATTTCCGGATTAAAAGGAATATTGTCGCAAAACACAGATGAAAAAAAAATGCGTTTGGGTATTCAACCAAAAGAGGCGACAGGGGAAGGAGTGAAAGAAGGAAGACAAACGACCAGGAAAGTCGGAGGGGGGAGGCGGGAGAAGAGTGGGTATCATCTCGCCCAGACCTTCCCGAGCTAAGGAAAAAAGTAGACGAAGAAAGGAAAAGAATGCTCGAAAAAAAGGGGACGCTTCAAGAAAAAAAAAGGCCGGGAAAGCCTTTATCAAAGAGAAAGAGGGAGGGAAAATGCTTAAAGGGGGTTCGCTTCTTACTAACTGGGAAAAGGTCAGGCGAGGAAAAAGAAGAAGGCTTCCGAGGGGAAGGACCGGTGTTTAAGAAAAAGAGGAAAAATTTGCGGGGGGAACTGGTCAAGGACAGCTATGAAAAAGAAGTGAAATTCGCACATAAAAGGGAGAAAGGTGTATTGAAAACGAGAAGGAAGGAAAGCCACAGTGCAGCTGCGATCTTTAAATATGCCCTCCTGACTGAAAGGTCACTATAGGAGGAGGTTGATTCGCTGGGGAAGAAACCTCTTTTCCGGGAGGAAAGAAGGGCCTTTCGAAAAGGGAATGATTCAAGGGGGGTCCGACAGGAAGGGTTTTGAACTCAACCGTATCGTCTTAAGAGAAGAAAAGCATTCTAGGAAAGAAGAAAGACACAACAAAGACGGGGAGGAAAAGGATAGAAAAAGAGGAAGGCTCTAGAGGGGACTATGAAAGGAGGGGAAGGAAAAAACCGATCTTACCTCGCGGTGGATTAAGCCCTACTTATAAGGAAATTCTCTTAGAAGGGAGGAAAAGGGGAAACTTGGACCAAGGGGAAAGCCCTTAGAGAGGGGAAAAAAAAAAAAACTCAACCTAAGAAAAGGGGAGTCACGAAAGAGCCTTCTGCCGGAAAGACAAGGGCTCAAACTATCTTTTCCTGATATTCAGAAGGAGTTTCAAAAAGGAAAAGGACATTCCTTGAAAAGGTTCTCATTCTTGCGGAGAAAAATTGGAAGAAGGAATTATAAAGAACCTGTTTCTACCAAAGGCAGAAAGAAAAGGAGGGGGATGCCTTCCTTGGGGGGAAGACCAGTGAAGGGGAAACACTATGCAGCAGGTGAAAAAAGTCCTTCCCTAAGTCGGGGCTTTTTGGTGGGCAAAACAGGAGGATACAGAAGAGGTCCGCCGAAGGGGGGGGAGGAAAAAGAGAACTCTGAAGAGGGAATGATGTGAATCTCTTCAAACAAATATTCCGGAAGTAAGATTCTTGTCATGGAGGGGATCGGATAAAAGAAAAAATTCGAGAGAGCCAAACTCGCACTCCTAAGGAGCTTCTTTTGGAAAAAGAAAAAGGGAAAATCACCAGTTAGAGAGGACCGCCCACGCATTAGGAACGAATGAGGGGGGGGGGGGGTTGGAGTTGACCAAATCTTTTTCTCAAAAAAGGAAGTTAAAGGAAAGAAACGTCATACAGAGGGAGAAAAAGCCACGAACGGGGGGAAGAACTCTCTCCAACCGCCACGAAAGGAAGGAGATTTATGCCGGATGACTATCGAGGTTTTTTTCAGGGAAAAAATTACAAGTAAAAAGAAAGCCTGTCCAAAGAGAAAGGGCCCAGAGATCTGCGCTTCAAAAGAGTGGCTTTCTGGTCGTGCTTCTGCGTGGGAGATTTGGGAGGGAAAAAAGCCAGGAGGAAGGGGAAAAGGGAAAGTCCAGAAAAAAAAAAAAGACGAAGGCACGAGGAAAATATCAGGGGAAATCCAACAAGAAGGACGGGAGTCTACCAACCGCAATAAGATCAAGGAAGTAAGGAGAGGGCTAGGGGAAGGATGAGGGGGGGGGAGACTGTATCAGCAACAAAAAAAAAGAAAGAAGGGACCCACCCGTCAAGACAATACATTCGCGCCCTCGACACTACGGACCAGCAGGGATGTAAGGGATAGATTAGACAAAAGTTGGGGATGGGGGAGGGGGTGAATCTGAACCGCCTTTATCAGATAGTGGAACCATCAGGCCGGGAAAAAAGTTCCTTGAGGGAAAAAGGGAGAGCACTACACCAAGAGGGGGAGAGATCCAATCAGGAAAAAGAGGGGGGAAAAAAAACCTCCGAAGAACGCTGGAAGGGGAAAAGAGACGCAAACTTCTTTGACTCGGTGTGTACACTAGGAAAAAAAAAAAGGGAGTTGTTAAGTGTCGGGGGGGGGAGGAAACAGAAAACCTTTCTAAGGTCGAAAAAAAACCCTTCATTGGGGAGAGGGTGTCCAGGGAGAGAGGGAAGAGGAATCAGGCGGGGAGCTAATCTTCCTGACACGTGAAAGGGTCTCAAAAAGAAAAGATTTGGGGGGGAAAAAAACTGTCAAGGGTATGGAAAAATGCTGAGACGCTATAAGGGGGGACGATGTAGTTATAACTCCGTAAAGATTCGTTTCGAAGGGGAGATTGCGGAGGGGGCAGACTCGGGCAAAAAGAAAATCGAAAGGAAAAGTTTTGAGGGAAAAAAAGAAGGCATCAACTCTGAACACGGTGTCATCTCAAAACTGACTGGGGAAAAAAAGGCTTATAGGAGAAAAAAGGAGAAAAAAAGAACTCCCGGACAAGCCTGCAGGGGAAAGGATCTTAAGGGGAGCTTCTGAAGGAAAAAAGAAAGCATCCGGTGCGGCCGCTGAAAAAAAAGGAACGGGGGGGGGGGGAAAGTCTCAGAGATGGAAAGTTTCGGGGAGAAAAAAAAAATGCTCCCTAGCAAAAATTAGTGGGAAAAAATATACCTCTCTTCCACCTCTTTTTCGACAGGGCTGAAAAAAAAAGGCGGAAAATAAGGGGGCAGGAAGGGGGAAGGGAGTACCGTGGAAAGAGAGAAAGAGGTGTAGGAGAAGGGAGCAGAGAAGAGGGGACTTAGAGGAACCGTGAGAAAGAGACAACAGATTTTCCCGAGCGACTGATCATATCAGGGGTGGAGAAACCGTATTTAGGGAAAAGAAAAAAGGGGGGGACAAGGGCAGAAAATCAACCCCAAAAGGAGATGCGAAAAGAAGGAGGCTACAAGATCTACGACCTTCCTCAGAAACCGGTTTTCCGGGACAAAAAAAGGAAAAAGGGGAGCGGGAGGGAAAGGGGGGTCAAAAGGGGGGTAAAACCTTAAAAAAAGAGAAACGGCGGGAGGAGAAACCGTGGGAAAGAAGAAGGGATCGGGAGGAAAGAGAACTCAAATCCGCCCAGGATTATTTGGAAAAAAAAAATCCGGGAAGGGGGGGGGAGAAGTTTTAAAGCCGGAAGAAACGAGCTTGGGGGGAAAAAGTATCTCCCAAGTCGCAATCAAGAGGAGGGAATATTTGCGAGAAGAAAATCCCCGAAAGGGAAAGAATGATACCTGAAAGAAGTCCATTGGTAAGAGGTCATCAAAAAAGAAAGGTTGCCTGCAAGTTGGGAAGATCCAGTCAGAAGCACGATGTAATCATCTCTTGGGAAAAGAAAAAGAAAAGCAAATCTCTTTTTGGAGAAAAAAAAATTTAGGGGGAGGAAGTGAGATGAAATTCGAAAGGTCCGCAGCGAGGAAGAAAGGCATTGTCTGTCCTTCCTCCCAACTCCCTGAAAGACACCGAGGAAAAAAGTCCGGAAGGACGGACAGAAAAAAAAGGCGGTGCCTCCCCCGAGGCTTTTTGGGAATCAAAAGGTTTGGGGGAAGGGAAAAAATCTGTGGGAAGGAAAAGAACATAGAAGGGGAATATCGGAAAAAGGAGGCAGAAAAAGGGGACCAACGAAAATTCTCCGCCCTAGAACTAGAAAAAAGACGCACAGAATGCTATAGAAGGAAAAGGGGGTTCGGGGGGGGGGGAGAACAATAAATCGGGAAAAAGGAATATTTAAGGAAAAAGAGTAAAGATGGAGCGGCGCGCTATCTCTCAAAGCGTATGCGGAAGGGGGAGTCGAAAAGAGGAGGGGGGGGGGACTGAACTTAGGAAAAGCAGTGAAGGGGAGAATACAGACATCGTGGATCCTCATTGCAAAGGGGGACAACTAGAAGGGAGGCTGGGAAGAATAGACAATTGCGTCTACTAACCGAGAAGGAACTAGGGGTGCAGATGTCGCTACCTAGTGGGGAGGGTACTAACAGAAGGATCTCCACAAAAAAGGGGGGAGGGAATAAAAGGGAAGAGAGGAAAAAGGAACCCGCATATAAAGCTCTAAAGGTGAGGTAAAAATGATCTGGTTGCTTATAAGTAAAAAAAAAGGATCGGAGATATCGAGAGAAGGGATCCTAGAAAAAACCCAAAAGGGGGATCTTAGGGTGAGGGGGGGTCCCATTTCACACGCACGTATCCCCTCTGAATGGAAAGAGAAGCTCAACGAAAAAGAAGACTCAGAAAAGGGACTGCATAAAAAGGTTAAGGGGAAAGGACTAAGGTACGACAGGGGAAGGAAGTGATGAACTATTTATTGTTAAGTTCGCTGGAAAAAAAACTTCGAAGAGGAAAGGGAAAAGAGCCCGTCCAAAATGGGAAGGGGGGAAAAGGAGGGGGGGAAATCTGGGCTTATATCTGGGAAGAAGAGTCGTGGCAGGGGAGGGGGTCAGGACATATCTCTCAACACTTAAGGAGCAAGAAACTGTTGAAAAAAAAGGGAAATTCCCAAAAAGGGTGGGGGAAAAAAGAGTGGGGACCAGAAGGACGCGGGGAGGGGGGAAGAAAACGACGCTGACTTCGGCGTGGGTTTCTAAGCGGGCGCGTATGTTTGGGGATACCCAGAAAGGAAAAAGGACTGGGAAACTAAGAGGCAAGCTCTTGGAAGGATTCCTATCAAAAGAAACCCCTTGACGTATATGAAGGATCACAAAGAAAGAAAACGATGGCTCAAAAAGCCAACTGGAGGGTAGGCCTCTTGGAAGGAGTAGATAATTAAAAAAAACTGAAAAAGAAAATGGACCTGGTAGGCACAAGGCCCCTGGTGGGGAAGGGAACAATTCGAATTGGGAGTCGGGGAGGGAAGGGGAAGACGCCCAGGAGGTTAAAGTATTGGAAAAAAAGATGAGGGAAAACCACATCGAGTTGCACCCTGCTGAATTTAACTACTTACAAAGGCCCCAGGAGCATGAGGAAGAAACATCCTGTTGAGGGGGGGGGGAGGTATCTTCTCGAAAGAAGAAAAGAAAAACTTATCTGAAGAAGACGCACGGGGGGGGAGCATGGAGGAAAAAAAAAAGAGCAGGCAAGGGTTTGATCACACCGTAATTTTCGAGGAAGGTCGAGATTACTGGAAAGAAGGGAAAAGGAGCTCGCATCTAAAAAAGGATTAAAGGGAGAAAAAGAGGAGGAGCTCTTCTTGGAAAAATCCAGCTTAGAAATAACTGGGGAGGAAAGGGGGGCGGCTCATCGATTGTCGGAACACGACTTCTTACAAAGTCCGAATATTGCGATACCAAGGAGAAAAAAAAAGGTTTTGGAGAGAGTACCAGGGGAAAAGAAGACAGCGCCAAAAACCTAAGAAGGGGAAAAAGCACGACAGGAAGGCGTGAATCTTTTAGCCTTCCTAACAAGGTTAAAAAGATTTGGAAGGAATATCCAAGGGGATTGTCAAAGAAAGAGGATTCCCGTAAAGGGGGGTGAGAGAGAGAAACCTTCAGATGACCTTCCACCACCCGGGGGGGAAGGGGTTTCTAACACATAGGAAGTGTATTGGAGGAGTTGAAGGGACAAATGGTAGAGAAGGCGGCAAAGAGGGGAGGCGTCTTTATAAATTGTGGGTGCCCTAAGGAGCAGATCCAAGGGAGAAAGGCCGTTTTTTGAGATAGAAAAAAAAGATAAGCAAGTGTGAAAGGGGAGAAACTATCGAGTCAAGGGTCTCGGGGGGATGAGCTTCTAAAACTCGACATCTCCAATCACGCTTTCTAGAAGGAAGGGAGGCACTACTAAGGGCGAGGAAAAACGTCGAGAGGGAGCCCAAGAATGCTTTGGGGGGGGAAAAAGTAGCATTTGTTTTTGAATTTAAACCAAAATAGGGGTGGGAGAAAAGGGGCACATAGGGATAGAAGAAAAGGAATAGGTATGGACTGAAGAAAGCAGATTCCACCTCCACGAGCAAAGGAAACATCCTCAGAGTGGGGGGAAGGGAAGGGGCAGAATCGATTAAGGGTTTTAAGGGGGAGACGAACTTAAAGAGACTGTCCAAAGAAAGAATTGCAAAGAAGGGAAAGAAAGTATTCAGCTTCCAGCTCATCTCTAAGTCAACGGTATGAGGGGAAGGAGCGTCGGGGGGGGGGAAGGAGGGGGGAGGGAAAATCATTCCGAGGAGGGGGAAAAAAAGTTTATAAAGATACGAAGGAAAAATATCGGAAAAAAGAAAAAGAGACCAAGCCAGCACACAACTGTGAGTCCTACTTGGAGAAAAGCTCAAGGATGAAAAGAAAAAAAAGAGAGGGATGGATTAGGGAAGGGGGGAGAGACTCTGTTGGGGGGAGGTGGAAGCAAAGGGGGGACTTGGAAAAGAGGATTGATGAGGGGGAAAAACACTACCGCTGCCGTCACCTCAGCCAATATCGAACGCGATAAAAAAAGAAAGATCCCCTCTCTGTGAGGGGGTGGGGGGGGGAACGCCGGAAAGGGGGGAGGGAGTGTAGGAGGAGAATTGGTCAAAAAAGTAAAAAACAGATTGTATGGATCCCCTTTTCCAAAGGAAAAAAGTGCAGCCGATCAAAGAAGAGCTCTAAAACAGAAAGGGAAGGGAGCGAGTGAAGGGAGGGAAAAGACTGACAGAAAGAAAAGAAGAAACTAAAAGGGGGGGACAGCAGGGGGAGGGGAGGCTCTGCAACTGACACAAACCTTAAAAAAAAAGCGGATCGTCAAGAAGAAAGGGGGATTTTTGAGGGGGGAACGTGGAGGGGGGGGGGAAAGATCCATCGCAGGACGGGAAAATTAGTCGCTGACTCCTATTTGAACAGAAAAACAGATTTGGGGGGGAAAAAAAAACAATGGGGAGGGGGGTGGAGGTAAAGGGGCGTGGGGGACAGGAGAAGAGGTCGCAGTTCGTTGCAACTCTGATAAAAACGTCGTCGTGGCGGGGGGGGGAGACGCTTGAGAGGGGGGTTGAGAAGAAAATGCCCGACTAGGGAGATGGACAAGCAAGAGAAGAGGCGGTAAATAAAAAAACCTTCGTCGACGCCTTGAGGAATCAAATCCTGAGAAAAAAGCTCAAGGTCAGAGAGGGGAATGATGCTTGGATTGAGGACTGGTAGAAAAAAAAGCAACACTCCGGTCTTCCGTATCACCCAAGGAAGGGGTACAGGGGAGAAGAGGGGGGTCGGAGGGGTTTCGGAACTCAGAGGTGACCCTCTTGGAAGGAGGGAGGTGTTGCCCAAGTCACCGGATACCCTATCTGGCCAAGAGGGGGGGGAGGGACTTGATAAGAGGGGAGTCCGTCCGGAGGGGGAAATCAGAAATAAGGAAGGGAGGGATTAGGCGGCTGGAGAGAATTCTTGGAAAGGGGCAGAGGAAAAAGGATCTTAAGGGGTTTGTTACATCTTTTCCCGCCGAAGAGTAAGCAGGAATGTTGAGAAAGAAAAAAGAGGGAGAGGGGAAGTTTCTCGAAGGACGAAACGTCTATCAGAAGGAAGAAGAAGGAGAAAGAAAGAGGTCTGGAAAAGGGTTGCGCAAAAGAACATCTGTTCGGACCTTCCTCTAATACTGTGTGATCCAACCAGGATTCTCCTCGGAACCCTACTGCGAAAAAAAAGAAAGAACTTCGCGAGAAAGACCACTTGTCAGAAGGAAGGGAAAGAAATCAGCGCACATCCGCCAGGAAGAAAGGAGTTAATCCGGCCGCTTTCCTGCTGTTAAACTTACCTAAAAGAAACCTATCTGGAAGGGGGGGGGTCATCCTTTAGAGGTGGGAAAGAAAAGGAATTAAGTTACAGAGAGGAAAATCGTCGGGAGGGGGAAGAAAAGAACAGGACAAACAGAAAATTCTCATAAACCTTCCACTCACCAGAAAGGGGGGGTGTGCTAATGCTGACAGAGAAGGGGCATTTGGAATGTGGGCAGAGGGGAGGCATAAAAAGAATCAGCAGGAGATCGCCCAGCGTCTCCTCTGTGAGAAAAAGTCATAGAATAAAGGGAGAAGCCTCCGGGGGGGGGAAGAGCTTAAAAGGGAGAGCTGTCCTCAAGAGGGAGGAGAACACGGGGGCATATCAGAGGGTCTGGTCGCTGCCTCCAACTCCAAAAAGTCGCGCCCAAGAATCGCAAGGGGCCTAATTGGAGGGGGAGGGGTAACTACCGGAAAGAAATCAAATTGTTCTCGAAAAGTGATTTTTGAATACCCCAATTAAGACAGTTGTGGGGGTGGTAATGGGAAAAAAATGTTCGATAAAAGACCTTAGAGGGGAGGTCTGAAGAAAAAAACCGGGAAAGAGCAGAGGACTACTCCTTCACTTACTCAAATCTCACATTGGAGCAAGAGTCGAAAGGGGGGGTAAGGTGCACAGGAGAAGGAAAAGATCGGAAGAAGAAGGGGAACCCAAGAGTAAGGAACTCTGAGATGAGCTTAAGAAAGACAATCGGGATCGGCTTTCCGTCGACGTCGTTCATCTTGAGTTCATGACGGGGAGATAGTTCGACTGGAAAAGAAGAAAGAAAACATCTTGGGGGGAAAAAAAAGGAAAGCTGGGGTGAAGAGGAGGAAAAGGAAAACTACGCCAAAAAGGGAAAGCAACAGGTCAAGTATAATCTCTATGTTAAAAGGGGGGAGGGGGGCTCTGCGAACTAGGTTTTACAGAAAGGGGAGGACTTTGAGAGAGAAGAAAAAACGTTCGGAGGATGAGAAGGATTAAAACCCACTCAAGAAAAGAGGGTGCTCGCATACTCGCGAACTTTATGTCCGGGTTTGTAAATAAGAGCGTATCGGGGAGGGGAGGGGGGATAAAAAAAAAAAGAGAAAAAGTTTGGGTCAAAGGGAGTCCAGCTAGGTGGGGGGAAAGGTGCAAAAAAAAAGGAAGCGAGACCAACTCATGAACGTCCGTTCACAAAAAAGGAAAAGCTATTGAGAGGGGAGAAGAATCGGTAATAGAAAAAGGGAAAAACTTGGATGGGGGGGAGGTTTACGCTATTGATGAGAGTCCTTTAGTAGGAACCTGCTAATGAGGAAGAGAGAAGGGCAAGTTGAGGATTGTTTTGAAAAGGAGTTCCTCGTGTAGAAAAAGGTCCAGAGAAGAAAAGAAGCTATAGCGGAGGAGGAACATTGGAAAGGAAGAAGGGCAGGGGATAAAAATTCAAAGCATAAGGGGGGGTCCCCAAACTCTTTGGGAAGGGACCGCGAAAGGGGGATTACCTGAGGAAACTCCGAGGAGGTACGAAGCTTTCCGACGGGGAGGGGGACACCTGGAAACCCAGTGCCTCGAGCTAGGGAAAAGGGGCCTAGGGGTGAGCTAATAGAAAAAAAAAAGAATCAAGCAAATGGAGGAATTCGAAATAAGAAAACATAGGCCCAGTGAAAAGATAATGCACAAAGCTACTCCCGACGGGAGGGGGGCAGGAGGGAGGGGTCCACGAAGTTACAGAGGGGCTTACTAAAGGGGACAAAAGGAACCCCTCAAGAAACTGGTATCACAAAAAAAGAAGGAAGGGCTAAAATCATGCGATTGCGACAAGGTTCGGAAAGGGCCCGAAAGGGGGGGAACGCCAAGGAAAAAGAGGTAACGGGGGGTCTCCTTTGGGTGCACAAAGAAGGAAACCTATCGCAAAAAAAAAGGGGAGCTGAAGGAGGAAGAGGAAAGGAGGAACTTATTGAAAGGAGGAAGAAAGTCCTTGCGGGGAAGAAGACGTTCGAGAACAAAACTTACTGAGGGGGGAAAGGAAGGTCGCCGTGAGAACTCCATGATGCGGTTTATCATTAGGGTGGTCACCGGCGTAGCAGGCGGTTGGGAAGAGAACCTTATTTAGGAGGAGGGAACTTTTCAAGGGAAAAGGCAGAG
>Ga0179593_1628727_pt1 | contig 24822 bp, 34 predicted proteins | sample CZODoug2_1_08_16_FD_185931 | JGI IMG/M metagenome (GOLD analysis project Ga0179593, IMG submission 185931) | Vadose zone soil fungal communities from Angelo Coast Range Reserve, California, USA - CZODoug2_1_08_16fungal (PacBio error correction) | ecosystem: Environmental > Terrestrial > Soil >...
CATCTCATTCTGTTAGTGCGCGGAAGGGGGGGGGCGTGGAAGGGAGATGAGCGAGAAAGATCTGACTCACGTGGGGGGGAAGGAATTGTTTGCTTGCTGGATGGAGCCATGCGCAAGGGCGTTTCAGTTACGGAGGCGGTACAGGAGATTAAGCGGGAAACACGGATAAAAAAAAAGGCTACAACCGGGGGGAAAAGGGGCAGGGGCCTGTTTTGGTGGAGAGAAAGAGATTTTTCAAGAGAAATTGGGAAAGACCAAAAAACAGCTCCTGATGGCAGAAAGAAAGGTAGCAACCGACAGCTAAAAAAGTAGAACCTTCCCACACGGGGAGAGAAAAAGACCGTCTCTATCCCCGAAACAAGGGAGAAGCCGTTTTAGAAAGACAGGGAACATAACCGCCTGTACTCGATGGAAGAAAGAGGCTAGCCATATCAAAAGAATTTGTTCTGAGAAGGAGACGGTGCAGTCTGCCATCACTCAAGGAAAAACCGAAAGAAGAAAGCCTCCACGTTCAACTAATTTAAAAGCAGAAACTTTCTCGGAAAGACTTTGACAGGGACTCTCCGACAAATACCGGGGAGAAGAGATACAGGAAAAGGAACTCTCCATGGTCATATTTCAGGTGTGGGGTGGGCGAAAGCGGTACACACGTGGGAGAGGGAGGAGGCGAAAAAAAAAATTGGAATGAGGCAAAATTGAACGTGAACATTGTCCTACCGTTCGAGAAGGGAGCTTCTTAAACCTTGCAAGCACGGGAGGTGACCAGCTCCTCTCATAGAAGACCTAAGAAACGGAAAAACCAGTTCTTCTGGGGACGATTTGGTGAATTAACAAACTAGGGGCTATTACGCGGTCATACAGAAAAAAGGCATCCCTCGCCAAAAAAAAAAATCCCCATCTAATGAAACTCCCCAGCAATGTCGCGCGGAGGTTCACAGGTCGGGAATACCGTTCGGAACAAGTACTTTCATTCACATGACAACACTGGGGAGTTGATGTTGGTGTTCCGGGGGTAATTCCCATCCTGGCGCTGCCCTTCTCCATGAGAAGGGAGACATCATTTACCTGCTTGGAGAAAACGTCTATTATGGCCCCTGAAAAAGGAGGGGAAAACATCGGATTTGTGGGTGACGAAAACCAAATCGTGAATGCGAAGGGAAAGGGGGAATTTGGTTAGTTTCCGCTGGGGAAAAACCGGGATCGAAAGAAATCGTTGGGAAAAAGACTGTCACGGGGGCCGATACCTGTACTCTTCATAAGTGTGCCAGAATTCTCGTTCAAAAAGGAAGCTCCTCGTGGGGGTCAAAATCTTAACTGGGTGCAATCCTGATTCAAGGATTAAAAACCCCGATCATCAAGAAGCGATCAGAAAAAAACAGAAAGGTCTTAATCTTAGATGGGGTATTGTACGATCGCACGTGGAGAAAAGGGCTTTTCCGGCAGGAAAAAATGGTTCTTCAGAGGACGGGATGGTGATTTTCAGTAAAAAAGGGGGGGGCTTCATAAACAAAAAAAACTCGACCAGATTTGAGAAAAGCATCCACCGAGAAAAAAAAAGATGGTGGGAGTATCAGAAATAGCACCTGTGCGCTAGCGTCGACCGTGGGGTGGAGAAAGAAATCCACGCTTGTTGTGGACTCTTAATCCGAGGAGAGAACAAAGAGATTGTGAATCATCATCGTAGAAAAAAGGCAAGGTTTTAGAAGGCACGCCTTGTAAAAAAAGCCGGATCGGCGGCAGGGAAGAAGTGTACCAGTTCAAAAGCCTTACAAAAAGATTGTAAGCCGAGCGGCTGCTCAAGGAAGGTGCGAGGCCCGGGGAAAGCACCAGCGACATTGGAAGAAGTCACCGTGGACATCAAGAACAAATCTCGGGAAAAAAGGCGTATCTAAAAGCTGAGAAGAACATACGGCCCAGAGAATCGGTCGCATCAATGAATAGAAGGGGAAGATTTACTCCAATTATCAGGCCGGGAAAACCCCAATCTCGAGAAGGAGTATTAAAAAGAAGAGATGGGGGAGTGATCTGCCTGATACTGGGTCAGACACGGGGGCATTGACTGCCGAAAAGAGAAAAAGGCGTAGGCTTCCGTATAAGAAGTTTCGATCGCATCGGAAAAGGATTTGGTCGCCATGGGGGGCACGTTGACTTGGCGGACCGAAAGTAGCTGAAATCCTGCAACGGAAAAAAAAAAAACTTGCGCCGCCGCTCGAGCGGTACAGTCCTGTTTGTGAAACTTGTACAAGATAGGGGGGAAAAGCCGCTCCGATGTTGGGGGGGAATGAATAAAAGGAAAACGGAAATCTTGGGGGGAAGATTACACCATCTCTTTGCGTGAGGAGGCTTCAGATGCACCACGATCGGAGAGAACCACCCACTTTGATAAAAGCTCCAAAAAGAGATCAGCGCCGCAACGTAGGGGGCAAGAGAGGAATACTCCAAACATAGGAGTTCCTTATGACTCGGTCCAAGGGGAGAGCCTTCTCGGTGAGGAGGATCTTGAAGAAAAACTTGACCACAAGAAATAGAAGGCCAGCATGGTTACTGCCAAAAAGAAAGAGCTATTTTAAGAGGCCTGGGCACCACAGAGAAACGGTTCGTGGGGGGGAAGGAGACTCGGGCACCGCAGGAAGCGACAACATCGTCGTCAGCGTAAAGGAAATGGCCACTCAATTTTACCTAGAAACAATCGTAAAAGAGAGAGTGAAAAGATACCGCGCAAAGAAAAGAATGTTAAACCGATTTCTTTCGAGGGAGGCCTCCAGCGGACGCCCAAACAAAAAGAAATCACTATGTCGTAGGGTCCACCACAAGAAAAGACAGGGCCATCATCGGACAGGGGGAAAACAGTATACGGGAAAGGTGCCGATGCTGATAGGGGGGATTACGGTGGCCGAAATATGAGAGAAAATAACAATCACAAGGAGCAGCATGGTGAACTGCACGAAAGGAGGATCCTGATGGTTGAAGAAAGGTCAGTGACGATAACGGTATCGAGAGGGGGGACGCAGGTCCTTCCTGCGAGAGTACGATGGTTTGTGGGGCGTTGGATGCGAGATAAGGAGGAGGAGTGATCCGAGGTCTAGAAAAGAGACCTCAAACGTCGAAAAGTCGCCCAGTCTAAAAAGGGAGATAGGTGAACGATCATGGGCGGGTCGGGAAAAGTTCTTCAATGGTCCGGCTAAAAGCCAAGATAAGCGACCCGTAGGGCCAGGGAAAAGGAGAGGGAAACCTCAAGTTAATTCCAATTGGGCAGGAGGATCACCCGCACTGTACCGCATAGAAAAAAGCCCCCAACACCTGCACTAAGGACGCGGGCTCTATGCGAGTCCTCTTCGGAATAAAGAGGAAAAGGGGGGAAAGTGATGGAGAAGGTGAAACGTCACAGAGTCTTAGGCCGTTGCAAGGAGGGAAGCTTCGTTATGGCCTCCTCACGTCAGGGGGGCGCCATCCAGCGCTTGCTCCAGAACAAATCGGGGGGAAGTGGAGGACGTCGAGAGTCACAAGCAGAGGAAAGTGATTCTCCAACGGAGGGGAGTAAGCTCGGACGGAGGCTCGGAAGGAAGTCTACGTTTGGGAGATCGGGAAGCTTGCGGTAATGGAGAGGGGGGACTGCCCATCAGGAGGCTGGATATGGGGGGGAGGCGAAGAAGGGAGGAAAGCTGAATTTTATGAACCCACACAGGCAGTAATTCCTGTGGGACACACGTATTCTTGCAAAGGGGGGGGGCGATTTTGTGTCAACATTTACCTGGGGAACGCTAGTCTCCTTTTACAGAGGTAACGCCGGGTGCGCAGGAGGCGGTTCCGCCAAAAATCCTCAGAAAAAGGGAAGGGAGTCGATAAGTGTTATCAACTGCGAAGAACATCATAAAAACGGCCAGTCCCCTGGACGCCTCGCGGAAGGAATCTGCCCAGCATTCGCAGCCATAGTGTCATAAGAAAAAAAAAAAAAAGAGGAGGAGGAAAAGAGAGGGAAGAAAGAGCTGTGAGATTCATCTCATTCTTGGGGGGAACAGCTTCCCCTTTGGACTTTCCTGGGTGTGGGCGGACTGTATGGGATGAAAGGCGACGACCGTGGCACCTACTTGGCTGGGGATAGGGGAAAATTCGCAACTGGGCGTTTCAGGTTTCCCAAAAAAAAGGGACAGGAAGGAGCGGTTAAAAAAGGGGGGAATCGATCTAAACCAACACAACACCGGAAAAGGTTTGCTACACCGTGGCACAAAGTGGGGGGGACTAGATCAACATTACAAGAGATTAGGGGGGGGGGGGTAAAATTTATTCGCCGCCCCATAGGAAGGAGTGGCCGCAGAGGGGGGGGGGGGGTATGCCGCCTACCGCAGATACCGGTAAGCGATGAGACAAAACCAAAAGCTAGTAACCGCGAGCAAAAAAAAAAGAGAAAAAGGTCCGTCCGCAGTAGCCACGGCCGAAAAGTCATCCAATATTGCCGAGGCCCTCAACTCGCTAGGAGAAGACAATATCACCCTAGGGATACCGGGATTTCTCCAGCAAGGAAAGGGAAGCCACGCAAAAAGGGACAAGACGTCTACTAACTAACCGCAAGGCAATGCAAGAAAGACTTTCACTAAGGGGAAAAGAGAAAAAAAAAACCTGGAGATCTAAAAAATCACTTCCAAAAAGAGGGTGGGAGAGAACGAATACTCCTAGACTCGCATCTCGCAACAGTATAAATGTTCATAGAGGAAAAGTTCATTTTTTTTGGGGCGCAGACGGGCAAACGTGCAGGTTGATCGCCTCGCTAAAAAATTGTAATTAAAGAGGGGAGGGGGGAAGAAAGCAAAAATTTGAAACGTAACTTGTCCTAAAGAAGGAGAGTTCCGGGACCGCAGAGGAAAAAAGGAGGAACTCCCTCTTGTCCTTTTACAGCCGCGCAGTACCAAAAGTCAAATGAAAAACGGATCACCATTTTAGGAAGAGGGGAGGTAAATCTACGAAATGTGGAGATACAAAAAGGCTATGACGGAGGATCATAAGAAATCCTCTTCATCCACGCCAAGAAAAAACAAATCGAAAAGTCAGACGAAGGGAAACTGCCGTCTGCGCGGATATAAAGAAGGGGGGGCATTCTTTACTAAAAAGAAAAACAGACAGGAGACGAAAATGATTCAGGGAAACATTCTTCTCAAGAGGGGGCCTGGTGGGGTAGGGGGCGGGTTCCAGAGATCTTTCGGCCACAGGAGGAAGAAAGAGGCCCTTCTCCCATCATCGGGCGTAAAAAGTAAGGTAAAAGGACTTCACTACACCGGAGGGGAGATGGGGGACCTGATTCTTTCCATAGGCTATCGGGCTGCTAAAAAAGAAGGGGGAATTGTGTTATGGCCGGGGACGAAAAATCGCGAAATAAATCTGGGAAATCATTCACCATCGTGGGAAAAAAGGCGGACGAGGGGAGGTATCCCTTTACTCTTCAGGGCGAAGGAACGCTTGTTCCGCGAAGGGGGGACAACATGTTGCTGGAGCAGCGTTGTGTCCGTTCCTCTGACGCGAGGGGGGAGCCGCTTCTGCGGGGAAGAAGAAAAAAGGCCGATCCTGGTTCTAAAAACATACTGAAAGACGTTCTTCGATGGGTTGCGAGGGAGATCGCAACGTGGAGGCGTTGAGGGCAAGTAACCAGAAGGTAATTTCTGGGGAGATGGGATTTTAGTAAAGTCATACCCTAGCAGGACAAAAAGGGGCCGATTCGGAATAGTGCAAGGCACCAAAATCCTACTTAAAGGTTAAAGAAGGAAGTGACAGAGGAAGAAAAGACTTGTCGTCGTCTTATGGGAAAGGGGTGGGAGCCTCTTCCTAAAAAAGAGGTTAAAAATGGGAGTCTGGGATCTGACGCCGCTCTCGGAAAAGCAAGCATCTGTAAGATTTGCGGCCCAAAAGGGGGGAAAAAGGGGATGCCGACGTGTATAGGAAAAAAAAAAGGGTCGGCTTTTCATGGTCCACCACGAGGAGGGAAGTGAGCAATGCAAGTCGCTGACAAAAGGAGCAGAGCGGGCTCAAGGAAGTTGAAAACAGTGGAAAGGGGGGAAAAAAAGCGTACATGTCTATCTGGGGAAACTCAAAGAAAGAAAAAAAAGGAGCTAACATGTGATGCCGAAGGGAGCGAAAATGCTTAACGGGACACAAATCCTTGTTAGACACCAGCAGGAAAAAAAAAATTAATATCAGTTTCTGCAGGGGGGAAAAAGGGAAAGAAGGACGATACGCAAAAAAAAAAAAAGAAGAGTCAAAACAAAAAACGAGGGAGAAAAGAGAGAGGGGGAAAAGACTCAGGAGTGGTCTTCAATTCCAGAGCAAAGGGGGGAATTTCCGATATATGGGGGAAAGAGGGGCCGTAGGCAGAAAGGGGAGTTCTATCTCATCTGCATTCAAGAAAAATTTGTCGCGATTGGGGAAGTATGGGAGTACTCAACATCGCCATGTAGAGGGAAAGGCACTTCCGCACTTGCTCAAGGGAGGAAGAGCGACTGCTCCGGGGGGAAGGAAGGCGACTTCATGGGAACTTTACAAAGGGGGACCTGAAAACGCCGACAAAAGGGCTCATAACGAAGCCCGTGCAAAACTCGAAAAAGAGGGGGGCAAGGCACCATCTCTTTGCGTTCCGACAGGAAAAAAGATAGAGACCATAGTTGGAAAAAAAGGCTCCACCCACTGTCTACAGAAAAAAAAGTCATTTGGAGAGCGGATAAAAAGGAGACTGGTACTACCATCTGGTAAGTAGGAGGGAAAGGACTCGGGGGGAGGAAAGGGTTAGGGGAAAAAAAGAAGGCGTTTATTATCCCTGGGAAGAGGACGAATAACCAAAAGGGACACACGCTGAAGACTCATGGGGAAAAGGAGGCATATCTATTTTCGAGAGGAAAAAAGTGCAGACAAAAAAAAATTTCTGTGGTTCTTTAGGAAAGGAAAGAGATTAGGATGGAGAGAAAGAGTCCAGAGTCATATGACCGGACAGCCGTATATCATAAGGGGGGGTGGGCTCAATGGTTACCTAGAATTCTAGAGAAAGGACAAGATCAGCCATGAAGAGACAGGGAGGGAAATTAAGAGTAGTTACACGATTGTGAAAAGGGAAAAGGAGATCCGTTTATTTCTGCCGGAAAATAAAAATTCCGGAGAGGTTTTGGAAAAAGAACGATGGCGGCGGACAAAACAGACCATCCTTTGTCCATGCTTGTAGGTCAAGGAAAAGATGATGGAGAAGTTCATCGAAAGGTAAAGGGGGCCGAAAGAAGAAAAACCATCACCACCAGGCCCAGTGTAAGGGGGGGATGCACGTCCTTGTGGGAAGTTTAATACCGTCCGTACCTATTGTCCCTGTGAAAAAGTAAGAAAAAAACTTGGTGCAGCAGGTCCCCTTCAAGGGAAAAGGAGTGTTTTGGGGAAGGAAGTTGTGAGCCGAGAAAAAAAAGGGGGCGGCTGGAAAAAAAACAGGCGATTTTTGTTATCTCCAAAGAGAAGGGAGCCCAGTTCTCCCAGAAAAAGGGGGGGAACCGGGGAGAATAGGTAAGAGGACTTCTTCTTCTCATTGGGAAGGAAAAGTGGCTTGCAAGGTGGAAAGGGGGCGGCTGTCGAAAAAGGGAGGCAAGTTTCAAGTTCCAATGGGGGAACCTCGTTAATTCCAATGGGGAGAAGGGAAAAGTTCGGATAAAAGATTTCTGCGGCCCCCAACACTCACCTGAGCTAAGGCAAAAAGGAAAAGGAGCTGACGATGCGAGTCTCGGCGGAAGGGAAGCGGAGATTTGGAAGTGATGCGAGATAACGGAGGGGGGGGGAGAGAAAAATTAGTTACGTCGTAGGCGGGGAAGGGAATAGTCCTCTTCGTGGAGAGAAAGAAATGGCGCCATCCCTTCCTCTTGCTCAGAGGGGAGGTAGAGCCTAGCGAAGGGGGGGAGTGAACACGTAAGGGGATAATTGATTAGACAACGGCGGGGGGGGTGGGGCTCGCGCCGGGGAAGAGAAGGGGGGGAAGTGCTAAGGGGGGGGACCGTTATCTCTTTATGCTACCAAAAGAGAGGCGAGGGCTGCCAAGGGGGGGATATGGTGCTATAAATTTTTCTGAAAAAAGGGAGAAATCTAGAACCACACAAGGAAAAAAAAAAAAGGGGGAAAGTATTCTTGCAAGGGGGGGAAAAACGATTTGTTCACATTTGAAAAGGGGCACCTAATCTCCTGTACAAGACAAATGTGGACCCTTAAACGCCCGTGCAAAGGAGGAGGGGAGGAAAAAGAAACAGAACGACCATGTATTTTTACACCACGGATTCAGATAAAAAGGCAGGAAAAGAAGAAGGTCTCGCAAAACAAAGAAAAATCACTCCCTCCTCCATAACCTAATTATATTGAAAAAGGGAAAAAGACGAAAATAGGGGGCATCAATCTCTAGAAAAAGGGGGGAGGGAAGGAGAGGGTGACCACTTTTCGGCGTATGATGGGAGGAAAAAGGTATTCGCTGTCGTTTAATCGCGCGTAATAGGGGAAGGGGGGGAGGGACTGATGGTATAAATCACACTTGATCTGACCCCTTTGAGGAAGGGCTGGATGCAGGGGGGGGTGCGGCCAAAAAAGGAAAACGGGAGTTGTCAGCATTTTTTCCAAACCGAAGGGTAAAAGGGCAGTCATGTTAAATTTGCCAAATCGAAAAAATAACGTTTGCTAAAGGGGGAAAAAAAAATTGCCTTTTTGGTTCAAAAAAACAATTAAAAAAGAGGTGGGGGGGGAGACGTTAGAGACCCCCATATCCCCACCGAAAGGACGGGAACTCTCTATTATTAAGGAAAATCATACTTTAATCTATCTCAACAAAGGGAAAAAAAACCGCTTTAACCTCTATCCTGAGAGAAGACCCTAAACATGTCAGGGAAGGGGGACCTTTTATAAGAGGAAAATACAATTTGACGGCCTTGACATCTAATGGAAAAGAAAAAAGAAAAGAGGTCTCTCTACAAACCCTCTCGAATTGGGGGAGAGGAAGTGGCTCAGCCTTCTACGTGCAAAGGGGAGTCATCAAAGGAAGAACCGTGCAATTCCATTGCCCCAAAAGAAAACGGGCAACTAAAGGTGACCAAGAAAGGATCCTTGGCTCCACTTCCAAAAAAAATAGGGGGGGAGAAGAAGGAGGTGTACTCTCTAAGAAAAAAGGGGGAAAGGAAGCGCATGCTGCATCTCCATTGTTCAGCGCGGGAGAAAGGCAGGTGGTGGGGCGAAAAAAAAAGGTAAATTAAAGTTTTGAGAAAAAGAAGGGGGGATCACTCAAGGGAAAAGAAAAAGAGGTTTATGCGTCAAGGAGGGGGAACTTGTCCTACCGGGTATAGCAGAAGCGGAAGCCTTCAAAGGGGAAAATTGCATGGGAACGCATCTCCGTCGCAGTAACAAAGGAGAAACGGATCACGCATTTTTTCAGGGAAAGGGGAGGGACGTCATCAAGGGAACGGCGTCCTTGTTCTATTACCTGGAGCAGAAAAAGGAGACAGGAGTCGCGGCATAAAGAGCACCAAAAAAAAACAGCCGAATTCACAACGCGGGAGAAAAAGGGGGATTTCTGCGTCGGGAGGGGAGGGTCACAAGGGGGGGGAAAAAAAGAAACCTTTCGAAACCATCAGGGAGAAAAGGGGGGAAAGGTCACCATAGGGGGGAGTGCCTGGGGGGTTGATTGTGATGGGAAGGGGGAAGGGGAATCTTTTCTTCCACGAAGGAGGAAGACCTTCTCCAAAGAAGGAAAAGGGAAAGCATTTCCTGCTAAAGCAAAAAGGTCGATGAATGGGCAAGAGGGGAATGGGTTGAAAGAACGCCCATCGGAGAAAAGTTTCCGTCACATTGGAAAGAGGGCAGGACTTGGAGGAAAGAGCCAAACCGGATCGAAAGAAGGAAGAAACGTTCCATTACGCGGGGGAAGGAGGGAGTTTCCCGGGTGAAAAAGGGGAAAAAGGATTCTTTTACGTCGAAAAAAAGGATACGGTACACCATGGGGGGGGGGGAGGGGGCCTGCTGCTCCGGCGTTGGGGTCAGGAAAGCGATGTTGTGCAGAAGGAAAAAGAAAGCTGATCCTGGGGGGGAAAGAACGTTTCTCTTGGGTTGCTGCAAGGGAGGAACGTTGACAAGAGCTCTTAAAAGGAAAAATTAATGTCGGAAAGCGGTTAGTGCTTTGGCAACGGGAGGGGGGGGGGGGAGGGGGGAGGCATATCCCAAGAGGAAGAAGAAGGGAAACACCTACCAAAGACAGGGAAAAGTCCCGCAATTCCCTCCTACTAGGGGGAAGTATCATAAAGCCTTGCCAAGAAGACTGGGAGGAAAGGAGTCGACCGTGGGGGGAAATCAAGAAAAAAAGGGGAGATATCTTGTTGCAATCTGGGGAGGAAGGAAAAGAGAGGGGTGAAATGAAAGAAAGGGGGAAAGCCCAATCTTTCCGTTTTTCCAGAAGGGGGGAGCTGAAAAAAACACCCACCATAAGAGAAGGAGGGAACAAGAGCTTTACCATTTTTACGAAAAAAGGAGCCGCCTTACAAACATATTTGTAAAGGGAAAAAGGAGGGGCTCAAGAAGTGGAGAAAGGGTTAATTTCAGGATGAAAAATGTGCGATAAAAAAAAAAAAAAAGAAAAAGCAAGTGACAAAATCTCTACAACTCAGAGAGAGATGTCTATCTAAAATGAAAAGAAGAAGAAAGCTCGGGGGGAAAAAAAAGCATCAATTCATCTAGTGCTGAGGGAAAAAGTATAAGCCTATACCGCAAACTAATAACAACAAAACGGAGGAGTAGGGCGTTCTTATCTTAAAAAGGGGAGGAAAAGGAAAGCACACAAGGGGGAGATTTCCCTCATAGATTTTTAAAAAAGGAAAGTAAAGGCAGTCTGTAGAAAGCGGGGAAGGTCGGAGTTCACCTTTAGCGCCGCAGATGTGGGAGAGGGTGGTCACTTTACTTTCAGAAGAGAAGGGACGCTGGGGGAAAAAAAGACCCAAAAACTTTTTGCCAGGGGCAACCCCAAAAAAAAAAAATCAAATTCAAAGGCGCATCCGCGAGGCATAAAGAAGGGGGTTGTCAGGCTACTTGCATGGAGAAAAGGTCAGCGCGGGGGGGGGGGAAACGCAGATGCCTATGGTTTTGTGGGTGAGAAAGAGAAGAATGGGAAACCGGAAAGAGGGGGAGGAGATACATGCACTCTTGCGTTCCGAAGAGGAGGAAAAGGGAGCCATATTTGGGACCAAGGGGAAAGAAGGGATCCACCCACGGGAGAGAAAAAAGAACCACGTCTTTGTCGAGCGTTAATACGTGGAAGAAGGGAATACGAAACATCCTGGAGGGGGAGGGGAAGATTTAAAGACTGAGCGTAAATCTGGTCGGTGTCAGGAAGGGAGGGGGAGGATCTTGCGAACATCATCCCAAAAAAAGAGGGGGGGGGAACACCAGCAAGAAAGGGAGAAAAGAAAGGGGAACGGAAAAGAGATGCTATTTTCACTGCGGAGAGACAAACATCGAAGAAACGTCGGTGGGAGGGGAAAAGGAGCGGGAGAAAGGAAACGTCTGCACAAACCTCGCGGAAGATAAAAGACTCACTCCGTTATATCAAGGAAAGCAAATTGGGGGGAAAAAAAGAGGAAAAAAAAGCTTCCCATAATCCCGCCAGGGAAGGGAATAAATAAAAGAGGAATCATAGAGAGATTTGGAAACCGATGGAGGGAGGGAGGAGGTTCGCCTCCATCGGACCAAGGAAGGGGACGGAAAAGGTGTCGATCCTCACGAGGCCACCAAAATAAGGGGAAAATCAGGGCCATCATCGAAGGTGAAGGCTGTAGAAGCATGTACTTATGGCTAAAGAAAGGGAGTTCAACCAAGGGAATTAATCGGTGGCCGAAAAAAAGGAAAAAGACAATAAAAACGAAAAGCTGGGCAGGGGGTTAAACTGCACGGAAGTGGGGGAGAGAAGGGGGGGTGTTCCGACCTTTCGTACAGAAAAGGAACCGAATAAGGGGGAAGAGAAGGAAAAACTTGTGTCAGCATTGAAAGGGGGAGGGAGGACTTCTGATTGGGGGGCTTTGGGACGATAATAAATGCGCGCACGGAGGAAGGGAGAAGGTAGAACGCCTGACGCCGTTGGGACTCAAACACGGGGGGAAGGAATCGCCCCCGTTTCTCCCCAAAGAAGGGAAAGGGGACGATCAGGGAAGGGCTGGCAACCTGGTCACTCCCAGGGGAGGAGGCTCTCTTCTGCCCTATAGAGGAAGAAAGGGGAAAAAGTCCAAGTGGGGGGAAAGGGCCACCTCTTATTCCAATTTGGAAAAAAAGTGAGGATCAAAAGGAAGAGTCTCTAAACACCTCACCGAGCGACAGACGCAAGGAAAAGGGAGAGGGACGAGTCTCTCTTATTCTTCGAGATGGAGGGGGGGGAGGGGTGAAAGTAGGGAAAGAGAGGGAAGGAAAATCGCCGTGTTCACTTAGGGAAGGGGAAAGGCCTTGCTGGAAGGGATGGGGAAGGTGTGGCCGCCTCCGTCGACGGCTGGCAATAAAGGGAAGAGGGAAAAAAATTTCTATGGTGATCTGGGGAAAGGGGGGGGGACTCATCGAGGCAGGAAAGAAGGAAAAGGGGATGCATCCACTTCTGGAGGGGAGGGGCTCGACAAGGGAAGGGGGATCGTTGGGAAGTCTACGTTGGGAGGAGGGGGGGAAAAGGATGTAGCTACCAATCCCGATCGGAAGGTGCTGGGGGGGGGGGGAAAGGGGTGTTTTGTAAAATTCCTCTAATCTAGGGGGATAAAAAACAGGCAAGGAAAGGGAAAGTATAACAAACGGGGGTCTTGCTGTTTTGTTGGGGAGAAGGGGAGGTTGGGGGAGTACCATGACGTCTTTCACGCTAATAAAAGAGAGGGACTTAAACGCCGGGGAAAAAAAGAAACCACTATCATTCCCAGCCATTAGGAAAAAAGGTAGGAAAGAACCGGGTATCAAAAAGGGAAGAATTGACAAACAACGAATACCGCATTTGACTCCGCCTTCACGAAAGGAAATAGGTGGAAAGAAAGGAATAGCCCCCATCATCGCCTCCAGAGTGAAAAGGAAAAACAAAGGAGGGATTATGAAGGAAAAGAAAAGAAGGGGGGAGGAAAACGTGCTATTCTGGTTCGATTCAAGAGGGGGAAAAAGGTTAATCGCGGGCGGAAAAGGGTTGAGAACGAGGGGCTCGCTTATCACACTGTAAGACCTACATGGCTGTCTTGCTTATTTGTGTTTCGGGAAAAGGAGGAGAACGGCTTTTCAGGGCAAAAAGGGGAGAGGGGGAAAATTAGTCTTTCAATCCTTCAGGGAAAAAAAATAGATTAAAAAAAAAACGTGCTACAGTTTCCCATCATTCTTGCCGGGGGGGGGGAAGGAAATAGATTATATGATTTTTTGAGGGGAGGGACGCCCCATAGCCAAAAGACTGATTTCCTCCATCGTTCTAAAGGGGGAGATAACGACAGCCTACCTGGAGGAAGGGAGACTGGCAAGGACTAGTACCTCGAGCCTCCCGCGCGCGGAAAAAAAGAAAGCAGTAGCACTACTTTTGGAAAAGGGAAGTCCTGACTAGGGGAAGGAAAAAAGGAAAAACTAGCTCTACCCATATCACCCTCTACTGGGGGTGGCGCAGCGGAGACGTGCAGAGCATCAAGGCAATCTCCTATGATAAATGCATTCCACGCCTCGAGGGGTGAAGAAACCTTCCGATAGAAAGAAGGGAAGACATCACTTCACAACTCTGCTGGAAAGAGAGAAGAATAGCCGGGGAAAAGGGGAAGAATCCTCGCGTCATCTGCGTACGCTCCTGTTAAGGGGGGGGGGGGGAAGAATATTCTGTAACAGGGGGGGGGGGAAACACGTGCTCGGAGAAGGAAAAGGGGATAACTATTTTGTAGGCTTGAAGAAAAAAAAAGGGGAACGGGGAAAAGGAAGAAAACTAGGGTATCGCCCAGCGAGACGAAAAAAAAGGTTTTTGGAAGGAAAGCACAAGGGAGACCACTCCGCGCATTAAGCAAGGAAATCGTCAAACGGAGGGGAAGGGGGGGAGAAAAATTGATAGGAGAACTTGGCGACTGAAGAGGGAGAAGGGGGGAGGAATAACAAAACTTCTTGAAGAGAGAGAACCTCAGCGAGGAAAGCTCGGGGGAAGAAACGCAAAAAACCGTCACCAACACCAGAAAGAAAAAGAAGGAGACCTCTTCCCAATTTAGGGGGAGAGAAAGGGAGGTCACATTTACATTCTGAAAGAACCATCAAGGATCCTAAAGGGTCATAACTGCGAACCTGGGCCTGGTGGGGGAGGGTATTTTCTTGTTCAGGAAGAGGGAGGCCACAGGGGGGTAAAAAAAAAAAAGGGACGCTGCCCTTCTCAAAGCAGCGACAGAAGGGCGCAAAACAGCTTGACCAACTGTCGATGAAGGAAAGGGGAGGGAAAAGCTTTTGTTGTGGACGACTCCATCGGGGAGAGGAACATTTTAAGGAAGGGGGGAGTTCCTCTGGAACCGCCAGAACGGATCGAAAAGGAAAGAAAGAGGTCAAGGATCCATCGGTGGTCCCTAAAGAAGAAAGGAATCCATGTACTCCTTCCTGGCGGGGGAAAAGGAGGGGGAAACTAATAGGAGGGGAAAAAAAGGGAGTGGCCATTCTTATCTCAAAGGCCCGGGAACGGAAGCAAGGAAGGGGGTGCAAATTCCGGCGGTCGACAAGAAAAAAAAAAGAGGAGGGGCTATCTACCGGGAAAGGCACGTTTCGAGGGAAGCACTGTCCCTTTTCAAAAGGGTGGGAAAAAGGATCTGTCGGGGAAAAATGCGGCTTCCGGGCAAGGAAAGGGGAGGGGGGGAAACGCTGGTGATGTCGTCAAAAAGGGCGTCATAAAAGAAAGGAAAAACCAGATTTTTCTCGCAGAGGAAAGGAAAGGAAAAAATCCGATGGGGTGGTGGAGTATCATAAAGCCATTGGCACAAAAAAGGGGAGGAAAGAAAAGACGTGGCTCGCTATGGAGGGAAGAATCTTGAAGAAAGTGGGTTTTCCCACTATGGGAAGGGAATAGTGGAAGACGCGCTCGGAACCAAAAAAAACCATAATCGGGGAAGCGGCCCAAGCTTTCCGGTTTTACAAGGGAGAAAAGAGGGAGAACCCCCCACGCCTCCGATCGGCGGGGAACAAGAAGCGTGTACCAGTTAAAAGGGAAAGACCAACATTAATTTTACTCCGGGAAGGGAGCAAGGAGTGGGAGCAGTGGAAGGGAAGGGGGAAAGGGCGAAATAGACATGGAGAATCAGGAGGGCCTCAAGAAAAAGATCTCTACAAAGAAGAGGAGAGATTTTAATTCCTATGAGAGAGGGAGACTACTCCTAAGGAAAGGGAGGCAAACCGATTCTTCTCAAGGTAGAAAGGGGATTGGGGAATGGGATTGATGTATCAGATTCTATCCTAAAGAGTAGTAAAAACCAACACAACTGAGAGGGAGGGATGAGATTGGCTATGTTTAATACTGGGGGAAGAAGTCCATCATCACCGAAATTAGGAAGGAATATATTTTGTATAAAGAGACGGGGGAGGACCGTAGAAAGGAGGGGTGACAAAGGGAATCCTGCATGAACAAGAAGCTCCTCTGATTTGGGGAGGGGCAGTTGAACGGGAAAAAAGAAAAAGAGCCATGTCCGCTGTGACAGGACAAAGATCAACGAGAAAAAGCAATAACAAAACGCTCCTGCGTACAATTACTGTTGGGGGAAAAAAAAAGGAGAACTGTTACAAGAAGAAACTATCAGGAAAGGGGTGGGGGGGGCCTGCATATACACTCGAAGGAAAAGGGAAAAGCTTGGGGAGGGAGGAGGAGAAGAACCATCTCCTTGTGCGTTCCGAAGAGAAGGAGAGGCACACTATCTCCGAGGTTGGTACCAAAAGGGGAATTAATATTCTCAATGAACAGCAGCGCCACGTAGGCGGTAAGCGGTGAGGGCTTTCTGATACTCAAAAAGGGGAAGGGAAGGAACTTGCGCTTACCGTTCACGTTCGTAGAGGGGGAAGATTCTTGTAGGAAAGAAAATGGGGCTGACTAACATCACCATCGGAAAAACGAAAGAGGGGGAGCCAGCATGGGGGAAAGCCTCAGAAATGGTTCAACGGGTGCGATCGGACAGAAAAAAAAAAATCGTAAGAAACTTTCGTTTTTGAGGAGGGAAGGAATGATTCTCATGGAAAAGGAAAAGAGAAAAAAAGAGGCGTCAGAGTATCGGACAAAGGAAGAAAAGGGGGGAACGCAATGGGAAAGGAAAAACAAAGTCAACAGAAAAAGACCATGCATATTACATGGATAAAACCGAGCCAGTGAGAAAAAAGGAAAAACAGCTTCCATGTACACGATTGGGGTGAAGGAATCGGGGGGAAAAAAATCCCCCAATTCCCTGGGGAGGTTTCGAGCATAACAGAAAGGACACACCAAAAAGCCGATGGAAAGAATCAGAAGAAAAAGCTGTAGTTCAGCATGTACTGATGGGGGAAGGAGGGAAGCGCCAGAGGGGAGGCCTGAAATATCCGCAAAAATAAAAAAGAAACACCAGCCAAGTGGGGAGAAAGGAAGGGAAATTCAACTTCCTTTTAGTATTCAAGGGGTAAGGGAAACGTTCGGAAAAGGAATACCGGATACGGACTCCTCGCGAAAAAGGGAAAGAGGAACTGCGTTCTTTACTTCTATGGGGAAAGGGGAGGTGATGCCGAAAGGGCTTCTCTGCTTCTGAGGGAAGGACAAGGACGCCGTTGGTTGGGTCCATCGGGCCGTCGCCAGTTCTCCCCAGCAGAGGAAGGACGATCATGGCTTTAACTAGAGGGAAGAACAGTGGCTGCAGGGGAGGGGGAGGAAAGATAATCGCTCCTTTAGGCAGAAAAAAAATTGGGGGAAGGCTAAGCCGAAAAAAAAATGCCAAGGTTGGAGGGCGAGCACGTGCTTATCAACCGGCACGTAAAGAAGAAGGATGCGCCCCCACACCGCACCTGATCAAAAGGAAAGAGGAGAGGCGCGATGAGGGAGGAGGGAGGAAGGAGTGAACAAATCGGCAGCGGGGGGGGGGGGAGAGAAGGATTTTCTTATCTCCGGGGGTGGTGAAGCATGCCGTGGCGGGGAGAAGGGGGGGGTCGAAGAAAACGTCGACTGCTGACGCCTCCAGAGAGAGGTGATCTGGTAGATCTAGTCGAGTGGGGAGGAAAAAACCTGCAATATGGAGAAAAAAGGGGGGGAAGAAAAGGCGTGGCACTCTTACGACATTGTTCGGAAAGGGGGAAAAAGGGGGGAGCGAGGGACTAGAGGTGGGAGCTACTTTTGAATCTAGGAAAAGGAGTGAAGGACTACCAATTCTCGAAGGAGAGGGAGGAAGTGATTCTTGGTTGCGAGGGGGAGAATAAAGGGTTCGGAAAAGGAAGAGAAGAGAGTTGGAATCTAGAACCAACAACAGGAAGAAGGGAAAGGGGGGGGAGGTGTAGCACACGTAATTCTTGAAGGAAATTTGTGCACAAGGGAGAAAAGGAAAACGTTTTATTCAGGAAGGGGGGGGAGCGGTGTGGGAACCTGAAACGCAACCGTGAGAAGGGCCTCCAACTCAGAAAAACCCTGTCGGTGTGACACACGGGAAGTCAGGAAGGGGAAAAACATCATTCCTCCACAAAGAAAAGACTCTTCACCGCAAGCGAAAAGAAAAAGGCAGAGAGGGGAATCGCCCCCAGCATCGCGAAGGAAAATAAAAGAGAGAAAAAAACAACACAACGGAGGAGGGAAAAAGGAGAAGGGGGGGAAAAAAACGTGGAGGGCGATGCTGGTGGCGATCCAGCTCATGAGGGAGGAGAGGGGGGAAAGGCGGCGTCCCCTTGCCTTGGCCGTTGTTGAATGAGAAAGAGAACACTGGTATCATGAAAAAAGGGGGGGGGGAGGGCTGGGCTGCTTGATTTGGTGGCAGGAAGGGAGGGGGGTCAGGTTCCAAAAAGAGGGGGATAGAAGCGAAGACCGTTCATGGTAAATGTGGGAAAAAGAGAAAGGAAAACACAGGCAAGAATACGTTTTGCTCAGGGAAGGAGGAGGGGGAAGAAATCACATTACACTAGATTCGCTTCATTTTGAGGGAAGGAAAGAAAAAGAGCCAAAAAGAGCCAAGTCCAAGGCTCTATTCAGGCTTGGGGAAAAGGGAGAAAGAAGAAAAGCGATCTCCCCAACTAGACTTCCCAAGAAAAAAAAACCCTGCGCGAAAAAGGAAAGAAGTAGCCACGCCTTTTGAGAGGAGAAAATAGTGCGAAGGAAGGGAGGGCAAGAACTCGAACTCTACCTCAATCCCCTAGAGTGGGGGAGAGGATGGGGGCGCATCATCCGTTACGGGAAAAAAGCGGCACCTACTTAGATACCTCAATATGAAGGAAGAAGCATTCACTAGGGGTGAACCGGCCGAGAAAAAGAAAAGACCTTATGACGCCAAGTCCACAACTCTCAGCTTTGGAACGAGAGAAAAAATGAAAAAGAAACGTGCATCTCTCATCGCATCGAAGGGGGGCCGGGCAGTCGGGAAAAGGGGGGGGGATCTAAATATGCTTTACACGGGGACAGAAGGGGAGACCCTCGAAAAAGAACGTGGCCTTCTCTTTCAAAAAAGGGGGAATACCGGTTTCCGATTATTGGAAAAAAAGGAAATTTCAAGCCACTGGGGGAGACCAGCTCCTGCTCCTTACCAGAAAATATCGTCAACACGTAGGGGGAAATGACTGCTGTGGGGCGACTTCATCGATGTGGGAAGGAATAAAGGAGGGTGATTGGACTCGGAAGAAGAAAACATTATGAGAGATGAAAAAAGGGACGCCACCAACCCCTCGAATTAGAAGGGAAAGGGAGGGGAAACAATTTTCCGGGAAGAAGACGTTAAAGGGGCACATTGACATTCTTTACGACCGGGAGGGGAAAACAGGAAATCCTACAAGGTACGGGAAAAAAGAGGAGCACACGGGGACAGGGTGGGGGAGTTATTTTTGGGAGGAAATCAGGGCGGAAAAAAGGTGGCAGAACCTTCTCCATCATCGAAAAAACAAACCTGCCTGCACTACCGAGAAAGGGGGGGAAAAAGGGATTATTTCAAAGAAGGGGGGGACGAACGCCCAGCAGTGGGATGAAAAAAGTTCCTTAAAAGGGTGTAGGCCGCTTTAGGCATCAACTGATCTCAATAAAGGGCACAAAGAGGTAACTATTCCGCGGTATTTATCCCTGTGTAAGAGGAAAGAAGGAAGACTTGTTCCGCGAATTCGAGAGGGAAAAAAATTTGCGTGGAAAGGAAAGGGGGAGAGGTTTGGCGTGGTGGGAGAGAGGAAGCCGATGGGGGGGAACGCTTCCTGTCGGTCGCCCGCAAAAGAAAAAAGACTGGTTTCTACCAAAGGTGAGGGCGATGGGTGGAGGAAAAGACGATCGCCCTTTGGAAGGTGGAGGTTAAGGGCAGTAAACAAGGGAGGCTCCAGTATGTGAGGGGGGGGGGGGAGCGGTTTATGTTTAGGGGAAAAGGGAGGAAAGAAAGAAGAGGACAACTACCCAGATTTAACGGAGGAGAGGCACCAGAAGGCATAGGGAATCAGAAATCCCAAATTTCCAACGTAATGAAAAGAAAAGGGACGTGCTGCTCTGTGTCGAAGGGGGGGAATCTTCACAAAAAAAAAGGGGAAAGAAGGGAGATATCTTTTTGCATCTGAAAAGGATAGGGAAAGGAAAAAGGAGATGGGGGGGGGGAAGAATAAGAGGGGCCAAATCGGGACGTTTTTCCAGTATGCTCGTGTGGAGAAAAAAACCACCATCCTGATCAGAAAAAATTGTACACAGGTAAGGAAACGGAGGGAAGCCTTAGAAACATTAATTGAGGAAAGGAGGAGAAAAGGAAGTTGAGAAGGTGAGGGGAGTGCATATGTCACCAAGCAATAGAAAGAGGGAGCAAACGGACATCATCGCGAAAGCGAAGGGAAAATCCGATACGAAAGAGGAAAAGAGGGAGAACGACGACCTACGTCCTCGCGCACGGAAAAAGAACTATTGCCACAAGGAAAGGAAGGGTAGTTACAGACTGGAATTTAAGCCAAAAGTGAAGAAGGGAATCAAAAACAACGGAGAGGAGGAAAAGGGTGCTTATCAGGGGGGGGGGAGGAAAGTTCCAGAACAAAGGAGAAGGAGTGCCAGTATATTGTGGATACCCAGACGGGAAGGAAGTAAAGGGGAGATCGCATCGGGCCTGAAAAGGGAAAAGGGCAGAGGATTTGTCTCTATTTATGTTCAAAGGGGGAAAAATCGCATGGGGAGGCCTCAGGAACCGGCAACTGCAGACACTTCAGGGAGAAAAGAGCGAACGAGTACAATTCCTGTTTGAAAGAAATGGAGAAGGTACACGCTCTTGGGTGGGAAAAGGACAGAAGGAAAGGGGGGGGTGGTTCTGCAGATACACTCGCAGAAAAAAAAGGGAAAGAGGGGGGCAAAATCTTCGAAGGAATGGAAAAAAAATGACAAATAGGGCTTCTCGATAGCGCTTCAGATAAAAAGAGGAGAGAAGAAAAACCCAGCGTGGATTAAGAGTCAGAGAAAAAGAGCGCGCAAAGGAAGGAATACTTTGCAATTGCTTTAGGAAAAAAGAGGGGGAGGTAGGGAAAAAGGGGGGGGTCTCTGTCTGTCACGGGTAAAAGAGGGGGGGAGGGGGGTCCTTCTCTCTTATTAATCAAAATATTGAAAGAAAAGAAAGCTTTTAAAAAAAACTAAACGCAAGCCAGCATGTTTACTGCAACAAGAAGGATTTCACGTGCTATAGGAAAAAAAAAATAAGAAACGTGACGGGGGGGGGAGAACCATTATCGAAGGGGAAAGAGGGGAGAAAAGGGAAGCGGCGGAAAAAAGGAATAGAAGGGGCCACAAAGAAAAGGAATCATAATTTCCACTCAAAAAGGAGGGAAAAAAAAACAGCTCCAATGAAAAGAAAATTATTTATACCTAGAAGAAGCGTCATGACCGAAAGGGGGAACCGAGGTCTTTTCTAGACCGGTGATGAGGGAAGTAAAAACCTCCCCAATTCCATTTGAAGGAGGGGGAATCATCAAAAGAATGGAAAAAACAAAGCCTATTTAATAATCAGGTGAAAAAAGGGGAAAGGAGGGGGTATGCAGAGGGAACAATGAGGGAGGGGCCGATGAAGGGGGGAAAAAACGCCATGCTGTGAATTACGGTGGATGGAACGAAGGAACAAGAAGAAAAAGAAAAATGCCCATTGTTTAGTCAGAAAGAAAAAGGAAGGGGGAGGAGCAAGAAGTGAACGTGCCAGAACATAATTTCCATGTGAACCGATAAGGGAGAAGAAAAAAACTTGGCAGCATGTCCTTCAGGAGGGGGGGGGTTAGGGAAGGAGGGGAGGGGTTTGTTCCGGGTTGGGGGGGGGGATGAACGAAGGAGTCTGATCCGCGTCAAGAACGGAAGAAGGGGGGTTATCCTCCACATCGTCGATGAAAAGAAGGAGAAAAGCCGAACTGGGGAAGAGGGGGTAGGGTTGACGATCATGGGCTTGTAGGGAGAGGGGAAACTGCAAAGGGGGGGAGGAAAGATCAGGGTCGGCCCTATAAGCGACCCCGTAGAAAGGGAGTTTTGAGTGCGAAGGAAAAAAGGGGGGGAAAAGGGGTCGCGAGGCGGGAAGGGAGGAAAGCACTGTACCTCATATTTGGCAGAAAAAACAAATGGCCTTAGCAGGGAAAGGGAGAAAAAAGGATGCGGTCGAGGCTAGCTCGCGTATCGTCGAGAAAAGGAAAAGGAAAGGGGGGATTTATGGCGGGAGGAGACCTGGTTCAACTGAGGGAAGGGGAGTTTGCATTCCTTGCTTGTAAAGGAAGAGTGAGGAGGTGCAGCCAGACGGCTTCGCATACCAGGTAGGGGGGCGAAGAAAGGAGGGTTATCTTGGGAGGGGGGGGGACGTCCTAGGAGTACCATGGCAGAAGGAAAGTCTCCAACTTCGTTGCTAAAGGAGGGGGGGGGAGGGGAGAGCGAAGGGTAGGCTCAGGGGGAGGAGGATCACGGGAGCTCGCTTACTGCGGTAGCTGGGGAGAAAAAAAGCTATGGCTGCCATCATGAGAAGAAAAAAAAAGAGGGTGACGGAAAAAGGAAAGCAGGGGTTGATCTATGAACCAACAAAAGGAAGGAAAAGGGGGAAATATTCTTGAAGGGGGGGGGGGGGTGCTTTGAAGGACGTGCTTGCCGCTAATCTCCTGGTTAAAAAGCGCGGTGTGGACACCTGAAAAAAGAAGGAAAGACACCACAAAGGAAAAAGGGAGGGGGAGGGGACAGATCAGTGTGCTCAACTGAAAAAAAAAGGGGAAATCCCGGGACAAAAGGGGGGGGAAAAAGCGCAGAACGGATGAGAGTGGAAACGCCCACAGCATAGAAGGCACAGAGGAAGGAAGGAAAACAACAACGGAGGAGTAAAAGGAAACTAGAGAGAGGGAAAAGACGATCCAATCTGAAAGTAAGGGGAAGGCCGCTGCTTCCCTGGACTTGAAGGGGGGAAGGAGGGACTCCACAGGGGGTAATATTCCGTGGTGTAACCTACAGGCTGGGGGAGGAGGAGGGGGGGGAGGGAAAAGACGCATTCGCAAACTGGCGTGAAAAAAAAAAAAGAAGACAGGATAGGTAGAAAGGGGGAAAAAAGAAGAGTGTGAAACAAATCTATCTAAAACACCACGTGGGAGAAAAAGGGATTGAGGTCTGTGTTTGGGGTTCTAGATCAATGCAGAAGAGAAAGAGGGGGAGAACATTCGGCAAGCCAACAATGAAAAAAAAGAGGCCGCAGAAGAGAGGATGGGTAGCCTAAAGGGAAGAAGGACCAGTAATTAAAAACCCTTGCTAGTAACCGAGGGGGAGAAGAAAAGGAGAAGAAAATGTCGTCCTCAGTAGCCACTCGTTGGAAGGAAAAGGGACTGACTCATTACAGGAAAGAAGAAACTCTATACCCAGATCACCAGGGGACTGAGCAAGAAAAAGAATGGATGGCGCGGAACTACAGGTCGGCCATAACTCAAGCGGAAAAATGGGAGGGCAAGCATGCCCACGCTCCTACTGGAAAAAAAAAAAAGGGTCGCCACAATGAAAAAGATGGAAGCTTTTGACTCTCGACAATACGCCGAACTCAGGAAAAAAAAATAGAAAGGGGGGACAGCGGCGGAGGGGAGAAGGGGGGAAGAAATATTCGTACACTGAGGTTGAGAAAGAGGAAAGCGCCAAATTGGAATTAACGGGAAGGGGAAAAAGGAGGAGAAAAAAGGTGGAACGAAGGGGAAAAGTGAAAGAAAAATACGGTTCGATTATCTTGGAAGAAGAGAGCCTTCAAAGTGGAAAAGGGGAAGAAAAGAGCTCCAACGCAGTACCAAAAAAAAAAATTCGAAACGGATCACCATTAAAAGAAAAAAACGTCATAGGAGGGGGGGAGGCACAAAACTCTTCCAGGGAAAAATAAGAACGCAGCAGACTCAGTGAAAATGGATAACCAACCTGCACCAAAAAAAAGGGAAAAATTAAGACAGACTGAAAAAAAAGCCGTTATCTGGTTCACATGACATTCAAAAAATAGGAGAAAAAGCAAGGAATCCTAAAGGAAGTAGGGAAAAATGCGGTCACCACTGGGCCTGGTTGGGGGAAGGGGATTTTCTTTTTCTGGGGAGAACACCGTATGACAAAGGGAGATGCTCCATCATCGTCACCTTCGCAGAAGAAAAAAAGAAGGCAACCGGTCGGGGGGGGTATTATTTAAAAGGCTTTGTGGTGGGAACGACGCAAAAGACGGGGGGGGGAAACATTTTCTTCACATGGAGTAAGGGAGCCAGACAGAACAGAGGGAAAGAAATCGGTTGGAAAGGAAAAGAAAGCTGTAAGGGAAGGAGGAGAAAAATGGGAAACTAGGGGCGTGATTCTGGGACGCGGTGAGAGGGAAGAGGTTCCCATTTGCTTGGCCATGAGGAAAAAGGGGAACCGTTACTCATGAAAGCCGCTTCCTTCGTTCGCCAGAAAAAAAGGGGAGAAGGGGGGTTCTATACAAAGAAACCACCGAACGTTTCTGGGGGGCTTCCGATGGGTTGCTGAAAAAGGAAGAAAACGTTGAAAGAGAGAGGGGAGGAGACGGGGCAGTAACCTGCTGGAAAGGGAGGGGGGTGGCAAGGCGGGTGCTGGTCGACAAATGAGGGCTTGCATAGACAGAAGGGGAAAAAAGGAATTTACGTAAAAAGAAGACGGGAGAAAGAAAGGCCCCTCATAAAAAGGGGGGATTATCAGAAAAAAAATAAAATGATGCATCTCGAACAAAGACGAAGGGATCGACCGTTTTTGGAAAAAGAATGCATCAACGCTGGGTGGGGGAAAGAAGGAGATTCTCCTGGTGCAGAAAAAGCGAAGGAACCAAAGAAAGGGGGGGCCATCCGATTGGGAAAGGCCCAAGCTTTGACCGGTTTTCAAGTGAGGAGAGGGAAGGCTTCAGAACCCCCCACGAAAAAAGGAAAAAAAAGCTTGTAACCAGTTAGGAAAGGAAAGGGAAACAGGAAGGGGAGAAGGGTCAGCAGGGGCTTCGCAAGTAAGTTGGAGGACAGTTGGAATGCAGAATGGTCCCAAGAGACCTGGCGAGAGGTGAGTGGAAGAGACCATCAATCTGCGACAAAAAAAGGAGAAAAAGGGGGGATGACGATGGAAGAGAAGCGGGTCAGACAAGTACGTTCCCGAGGGCTGGTATAAAAGAGGGGAGAAGAAATGAAATAAGTTGCGGTCTGAATCCGATACAGCAAAGGAAA
>Ga0179593_1724864_pt1 | contig 24818 bp, 46 predicted proteins | sample CZODoug2_1_08_16_FD_185931 | JGI IMG/M metagenome (GOLD analysis project Ga0179593, IMG submission 185931) | Vadose zone soil fungal communities from Angelo Coast Range Reserve, California, USA - CZODoug2_1_08_16fungal (PacBio error correction) | ecosystem: Environmental > Terrestrial > Soil >...
AGGTTACCGGGAGAGAAGCAATCCTAAGAGGGACCCGACAAACAGGGGGAAGAATGGATCTACTCCAAAAAAAAAAAGATTACAAGAGAAGAGAAGAAAGAAAATGGGGTTTCCAAAGCAGGAGGAGGCCGGAAACAGGAAAGAGAAACAAGAACTTTCGCCAAAAGGGGTGGCTATCACAAATTTGCGGAAAAGTGAGAGGGGTTAAAAGCAAACAGAAATAAAAAAGGGGAAAAGGATCCAGAAAAACGTCTCCCAGGAGCAGGGGGGAAGGAATTTTCTGTTGATGATGTAAGAAAAAGGACATATGTACTTCACAGGGGTGGGATTCTTGCGAAGGGAGGGCAGGAGGAGGGACCTCATCAAAAAGGGGAGGGTTTCCAGGGGAAAAAAAGGAGGCGAAAGGAAGAGAACTAAAGAACAGGAGGGAAAAGGGAACAGAGGAAGGGACGGTGCAGAAGGAAAGGGAGGAGAGGCACCTTTCCGGGGAAAGAAAAAGGGGGGGTTGACCAGTGCTCCTGAGAACGGGGGGCCAAGGAATATAAAAGTGTCCAGAACAAGGGGTCTCCGAATGACCCAAGAGGGGGGGAGTTTTTTTCGGGTTGTCGAAGAAAAAAGAGAACGTCGGAAAGGGGCGTTGAAATAAGCTAAGGGCCCGGAGCGTTTTGAATGAAGGAAAAGAAGTGGAAAAAAGCCGGGAATGAGAGGGAAAGAAAAAAAAGGTACAACGCATTGAGGGGGGGGGTTCTCCCAAACGGAAAGAAGCGTTCTGTGGTGAACGGCGAGGACGTACTTCCAGAGGGGGGGGAGGGGAACAACATTTCCCGGAGCTGATCCCCCGAAAGAGATCATTTTCGGGGGGGGAGCGGAATCATCCCAACTTAGCCAGGTGGAAAAAGGTAATTGTAGAGAGGGTGACAACACCGAAGGACACAAACTCAGCCATCATTGAAGGGAGGAAGTTGCCAGCTTATAAAAAAAAGGGAACTTATCTAATATACATCAAAAGGAGGGGGGGGGAAGTTACCAAAGATTGCTTTACAGGATCGGAGGAACGGGAGCATCAATCTAAGAAAAAAGGTTTTTCCGAAAGCCGTAAGCAGGGGGTATATTTAACTGTGGGGAAGAAAGGGGGGGTCTGGAGAGAACCGTAGCGAGGAAAGTCTTTGGAAATCATATAAAGAAAGGGGAAAGAATTAAATCCGTTCCCCAATTAGATCGCAAAAAAAAGAGGAAAGAAGGTTGGGAATTCGGAGAAGGGAGGGGTCATTGATGCTCATGTTCAAGAAAAGGGGGGGACCTGTGGGAAAAATCAGGAAAGAAAGGGGACTGACGCTCAGGGTCTCCGGTGAGAGGCGTCATCCCTTTAGGGGACCACTCAAGGAAAAAGGACTCTCCTCAAAAATAAGAAGGAAGTGAAAACATTGAAGCTGAAAGGGAAGGGAAAGAGGGCGTACTCTCACGTAAGGGGACAACCACTTGAAAAAAAGGGGGGGAAAGGGGACATCTGTGAAGGAGGAAAGAGCAATTTACGGAAGAAGAAAGTATTAGAGAAAGCATTCCTAGGAAAAGGGGGGAAAAAGGGGCTATCCCTAAGGAGCAGATGGATTCGTTTTCAAAGAGGAGGTTCCCCAAAAAACAAATGGAAACCAAGAGGAAAAACCAGAAAAAACTCTGGGGGGGGAGGGAACATATCCCCGAAGATTTCCCTTGCAAACGAGAAAGGGGGAGAATTCCTTTTGGGGGGAAAACTGACAGACTCTCCAGGGAGAAGGACGAGGGGGGGCCAAGCACATTTGAGATGGAAGTCCGTTCCCGGCCGAAAAAGAAAGAAAGGCAACTTTGGTTGACTGAAAAACAAAAGAGTGTTATTTTGTGGGAAAAAAAAAAGAGTGTCGGGGGAGAAATCAATGAAAAGTGCGCCGAATGAAGCCCCCAGAGGAAAAGGCTTGGTCCCTAAGAATGTTTTGTTCAAGGGGGAAAGAAAGCGAAAAAAAACTGTCAAGAGAAAAATGAAAAAATATATTGCCCGTGGGGGGGGGGGACGACAGCCAATAGGGGGTACAGGTTGAATCGTCACCCAATGTTGTCACCATCGGGAAAAGGGGGGGGGGTCTCTTAACACCAAAAAAGTCCTTCGAGGAGTTTGGGCATTTGAAAAATCCTGGAAGACGACAACCCAAAAAGAACGCAACGCCGGGAAGAAGGGGGGGGGGTTTAGAAGAGGGAAGTAGCCCAAAACGCAAAAAGTGAGAGATTCATTGCCCCCAGGGGTCCAACAAAGGGGAAGGAAATTTGAAAAATAAAAAGGGGGACTCACCGAAGAGGAGGAAAAAAAGGACTTTGGGGCACATATAGAAGGCTGAGAAAAACTGAATAGGAAGGGAGGAGTTCCGACATTTACTAAACAGGTGAGAATCTCATTTCGCTGGAAGAAAAACCCCCGGAAAAAAACACAAAAAAAAAAAAAAAAAAAAAAAAAACATCGGAGGGGATTGGGGGGGAGGTAAGTTAGAGTGGCGGAGGGTCGAGAAGGATGGCTAAGAGGATGTCGGTCGGGCGGGGGGGGGGGTGGGCTGAATGGTAGAGAGGAAGTAAGACCGGTGGGGGGGGTAAGTAGTGGGAGAAGGGTGGTAGAGGGTGAACGGGCAGGAAAGGGGGGAAAGGTGGGTTGCGGAGCAGGGAGGGGGGAGCGGCGTGAATGGGGGCGGAGGGGAAGAGCCGCGGAAGAATAAAACAAGACGGAGACGGGTTTCGGGAGGAAAGGAGGTGGGGGGGAAGGGAGGAAAAGGGGATAGGAAGAGACCACACGCGATCCTATGAAGCAAAGAAAGAAATGAAAAAAAAAGAGGAAAAAAAAAAAAATCCTGGGGAGACCGTTGCGTCGAACAGGGGGAGATCCTTCCACTGGGAGGGGGGGGGGGGGGATTAGAAAGAAAAGACACAACAGCTTGGGAACAAGAGAAACGGGTGCTCTGGGAACTGAAGTTTCTGGGGGAGAGAGGGGAACCGGGATGGCTCGCGAGTCAAAATTCGCAAGTACCACACGGGCGAGCGCCTCGAGTGCATCTGAAGCGCTCTGCCCAGGTGCCGGCTTGGATCTCAGGGGGAAAAGATGAACTACGGATCAGAGGGAGCGGCCGGACCAAACACCGTCTCTCTGAATGCAGGAACTGCCGAAAGAGACAGTTTATGTTAGCGCGACTGGAGCGGACGTAATCGCGATGAGGAGCGGGCAGTTTGAACCAGACAATGGCTCAACCGCTCGCGTCAACGCCCTACTTGAAGGCTTCGAAGGGCCGTGCTCATAAAAAAAGTATGAGTCGAGGAAAACACCACAAAAGGCCGCGCTTGTGGGAGTGAGAGAGAAAGAAAATATACATAACGGACCTCTCATGACAACCGTCACTTGTGAGAAAAGCAAAGGGAAAGAGGGGGGTCAGAAGGATGACAGTCAGAGGTGATGAAAAAACGCTGACATCAGATCGCTCTGAGAAAAAAATGCATAAATTCTGGGAGGATTCCATTGGGAACCGGCCAAGGGAACGGGCCCATGCTGAGCAGCTGGCGCGAAGGAAAAAATCCAAAAAAACGATAGAGACAGAACGAAGCCAGGAGCACCTCCGCCGGTCTGTAAGTTTGGTCACACGCAATTAGGTGACGCGAGAGAAAAAATAAAAAAAGTTAAGAGAACCGCGCAAGAAGCGCTACGACTTCGAGGAAAGGAAGCAGTTTGTTGGAAAAAGTAAAAAAGCCCGCCCGGGTGTGTGCTGTGTGAAAAAATAAAAAAGCGGGGGGACGGTCTGCGCTGAACTACTCCGGGGTGAGGATGCGGAAATCTCCTGCTCCGCGACGTCTGAAGGGTGCGACAGCAGTTGTGGAGGGGAAGAAGAGGAAGGAGGGAAAAATATTAATGGCGTGCCCCGACCTCTCAGAAGCTCTTCTGGGGTATTGCAACACTAGCCCTCTCCAAGCTCTGCACACGCCCCGGGGCGCCTTCGACGGTAAAGACAGGGGGGAAGGAAGGTTGGAATCTCGGCGCTATAGACTAACACGAAAGGCTGCTGGGAGAAGGGACCCAGTTAACGAAAAGCAAATGTGCTCGCGCGGGAACAAAAATGGGATGTAACTGCATAGGAGGGGGGTTCTAGCAAGAAGTCGTCATCGAGAAGAATGGGCCGTCTATTCAGAAAAGAGCTGTATCAGGAGGGAAGTCGGCTGGATCGAAAGACTTTTCTAAATTGAGATCAGAACACTCTGATACGCAAGAAAACAACCAAATATCCGGACCATCTTGAGAAGGTTAAGCGAAAGATAAGAATACAAGAACACCAAAAACCTTGACGTCAAAATGAGCTCAAAACATCGAGAGATGTCAAAAAAAAAAAGCAAAAAACTAATGGAAAAGCAGGAACGAACTGTTAGAAAAGAAAGAGTTTGGCCTGGAAGGAAAAGCCATATCTTCGGGGGGGAGCTTTGGGGGGCAAGCGGAGAAACGGAATAATCCAAAATTAGAAAGAGCCCCGTGAAAGTGTCATAAAGGGAAAAAGCTTGACACGTGTTAAAAAAAATCCCCGATGAAGGAAAGACCGATCGGTCCATGGAGAAAGGGCGCTCCGTTGAGAAAAAGGAAGGGGAAAAAACGGAGAAAAAGGTTCTGACTCTCCAGGGGGAAGCGTTGAGAAAAAAAGTCCATCTTTTATGCAACCGCAATGTTTGAGAACGGAAGAAAAAAAATAAAAAAACAAAAAACCAGGAGGGGGGAAAAAGGGAAAGAGGAGCGGGTTTCAGACAGAGAAAAAGAGGACGGAAACTGGCGCGAAACACGGGAGAACGTAGGGAAGGAAAAGATACTTCCTATGGTTGGTGGTGCCTGTCAGCAAGGGGAGAAAATCCAGTGGGTGAGAACGAGCGAAAAATCTAAAGCACCGATCGGCAAGGAGGGATTAGCGGAAGAAGGGGGGAGGGGGATTCTATGACTTTTCAAGGAGGGAATAGAATATCGGACACGGCCCGGAAAAAAAGGGTTCTGAAGAGAAAAAGCAACACCAATCGCCAAGCCAGGTAATGGATTAGAAAATTGGGGTATGAAAAAAGGGTGGGCCTATCCCAGCGCGGACGCGTCTGAAACGGGTTGGGGTGTTGGTGGTCTTGTGGTTGGGTGGGTTTTTTTTTTGTGTTGTGGGGGGAAGGGCATGGAGGGAGGGGTTGGGGAGGGCATCTCTCCGGTGACCTCCTAAGAAAGAAGGGGGGGGGAAAAAAAGTCACGGCAAAGGGGGGAAAAAGAAGGGGGGCGAATCAAGGGGGTCAGATCGGCTTCCTGGAAAAAAAAATCATGAAAGAACGGGGGGAGAGTTTTTTGTGTACTAAAGAAAAAAGTCTATGTGAGGAAGACCTCTGAAGTGGCGATCAAGGGACAGAGTTCACGCTCTAACGCATAAATCCATAGGAGACGGGGGCTCCAGCAAATCAAGAAGGATTTTTAAAAAGGAAAGGAGGAAGCTCCCCGCTTGATAGGAGGCAGAAAAAGTGGACGAGATTGCAGGGGGGGTGTGTGGAGCTCAAAAAACCACCAAAAGGTAAATTCTGGGGGGGGGGTCACCAACCACCCCCCCACTTGCGGCAATAGGGGAAAAAAGGCTCTGTCTCTTTCCAAAAAGGACGGCAGGCTATGGGGGGAAAGAACCCCAATAAAAGATGGGGGACAAACAACAAACCAAAAAAAAAGGGTGTTATTCCCCATATGAAAACCGTTGCATGGGGAAAAGGGGGGGGAGGTATTCATTTCCACCTTTAAGGGCAATGGTCCAAAAGAAAGTGAGGGGCCGGAAAAAGGGGGTGGCAAAAGAAAACGAAAAAAAAAAGACACCGAACTTTGGGAAACCCTCGAGAGGGAGGAGGGGAGCACTGATATCTATTCGCAAGGGAATGGACCCGACAGGTTGATGAAAAAAAAAACGAAAAAAAAAGCCTAAAAAAGGTAAAGCAGAAAGCAAAAACGTGAAAAAGGGACAATCAAAACGAGGAAAATGACCAATGAAAAAAAAGAGGTTTTTTGCGTCGGTAACAGTGAGCAGAAAGGGGGAATGGATGGTGAGGGAAAAAAAGAAAAAAAAGTAAACTTGGCAGGGAGAAACGTAGGCAACGTGCCCTAGGAGCAGGGCGACAAGTTTGTAGGAAATGTCCTTTAAGAGGAGGGTGACTCCAGCGAATTCACACCGAAAAACTTGTAGAAGAAAAAAAAAAAAGACAACAAAAAAAGGCGGTGAAAGAAAAAAAAAAGGGGGTGTCGTGTAAAATTCTGCATTTATTTGACCAACAGGGGGGGCCAGAAAAACTTCGGGGGGAAAGGGGGAGATGGCAGGGAAACGCTCGAAGAAAGAGACCCCAGTGGAAAGAAAGGGGGGAGTATTCCTCCACCATACATCATATCTATCAGGAGGAGAGGTTTACCGACTCCAACAAACAGGATTGGGGGGGAAGGGCAGTTTGAAAAGGAGTACGTCACTTTCAATAGGAGGAAGCCTGGCGTCAAATGCGAGGACGTCACGGTTTGGGGCGGGACCTGCTTCATGGGGAAGTAGAATCCAAGATGTTGTATAAAGGGAGGAAAAGAAGGATTTCGGCATCGAAAGACCGAAGAAAAAAAAGAAGTGAGCCGTTCAGCAAGGGGAGATGTGAGGGGTGCATAAAGTCGGGGAAAGGAAAGTTTACCCAAGCAAAAGACCCCCGGGGGGGGGGGAAAAGTTGCAGAGGGGGGGGACACTTCCCGGTTTCCAATGAAAAAGAACCCTCCTAAGGGAGGGGGGGGGGTTATAAAAAAGTTAAGTTAATTTAATGAGCCGGCCGGGGGTCTTTGGGGAGGGGGGTTTCCAATACATCTATTGATGTGAAGGGAAACTTGTCTTTTTGGGAAAAAAGGGTAGAAGGTCCTAGGGGGGGGAAACAAAAAAAGGAGGGGGGGAAAAAAAACTCAAGCCAGGACGGCTGTGGTACCAGAGAAAGAAAGCATTTCCCAGGGGGGGGGGATCTCTTCCGAACAAAAACGGCCAAACTGAAGTGTTTCGCTAAGAAGAAAAGAGAATTCGTTCGAAGAGGGGGACCCTTAACAACATTGCCAAGGAGTATGATACCCAAAAGAGTTCTTTTAGAAAAGGGGGGAGTTGTAGCGCGAGAGCAAGGAGAAATTGGAAAAAGGGAGATCGAAGGTGAAGGAAAACGAGACGCATATCCAAGAAAATAGCAGTTTTGGTGAAGAAAAGGAGGCGTGAAAAAATGTGGGGAGAGCCAGGGAAGAAAAATATAAAGGAAAAGGAAAAAATCCAGATCAATGTGAGGGAAACACCTTTCTACCCCTAAGGGAAAAAAAGGGGAGATCTCACGGTGTAAATAGGCAAACAAAGGAGATTGTTCAGCAAAAAGAAGAAGAGCCTCTTGGGGGGACGTAAAGGAAGGGGAAAAGGGTAAGTCCAGAAGGGGGAAGGGCTCTTCATCCAGTAGTCTGTGCAAGGGAAAAAGGGGGGAGGTCAGCGGCGGGACAAGGAAACGAATAAAGAAAATTAGAAAAAGAAGAGGGACTTTAAAAGTCTAGAAGCAGGCCACAGGTGACGAGAAAAAGGGGATCAAGATAACCGGGAAAAAGGCCTTGAGTGGGGGGACAACTTCATTATGCTGACTTTCCAGGCTGGGAGAAAACGAGGAAGACGCGGCAATAAGGGCTGAAAGAAGTAAGGGGAAGAAAAAAAGAAAAAAATCTGCCCTGGGGCGATCGCGGGGGGAAGGGAGAAATTCAGGAACTATGGGGGACCCAGGGAAAAGAAAGTCTCAAAGCGCAAAGGGGGGAGGAGTACCATATATCTATCAAAGAAGAAAAAATTGCGGGGGGGGACCTAACTGGAACGGGAACGGCCAAAAACGGCAGAACGAGTCAGACCCCTTCAGAGGAAATAGGGGAAGGCAAGCAGTTTATACAAAAAGACCCAGGATCCAAAAGAAGAAAAGAACCTTCGAAACGACGACGGCCTGAATGCCCTTTGAGTGGGTGCTCAAATTGAGGGGAGAGGAAATTTCATTTTCTTATAAGAAAGGCGTACTTTGGAGGGGAAGTTTTCAACGCATGATAAAACCGGCCAAGCAAAAAAAAATTGGGAAAGGATCCCCACCAACCAAAAAAGGGGGATTCCACAGAAGAAGGGAGAAACGTTGAAAAAGGACGTTGGTCCATCAAAGAAGAAGAGGGTGGGGATCCGAAGGAAAAAGAACAGCATTGACTTTCAGGGGAAGGGGGGGTCAAGCAACCTTTCGGAGAGATGTTCAAGATCATAACCAGGCACTTTGGGTGGACTAAAAACAAAACTTATTTTAGTTGGGGGAGAGGGCGTCTCGAGGGCGTGGAAATCATAAAACGAAAAAGGGAGAAAGGATCGGGCGTAAGAAAGGTAAAGCCAGAGAACGAAACTCAATCAGAAAAGGAAAAAGTTTTTCATCCGATGAAACAGACTTTACGGAGCGAAAAAACCGACGGGGGGAAGTGGTGAGACGCAAAAGGGCTTGGGAATACCAAGCGCCAAAAACCTATCATCCATTTAGGAAGCGGACCCATACTAAGGGAATTACCCAAGAGGAAGGGGCGACCGTTAAAAAAGAAAAAGGTTCCGAACGAAAGGGGAGACAACCCACAAAAAAAAACCGCTTCCTGGTTTTATCCCACGGAAGACAACGCCTTTGCTGTACAAAAAAAACACCGGGAGGGGAAAGGGGAAAAAAAAAGGGTGCCGGGGGGGGGAGCGGACAAAACCGCCTACAGCAGGGCACTGGCCAGGAAAAAAAAAAAAGCCGGCTTCGTCTGACGGAGAAAGCGTTTCGCATCGGAAACGAAGAGTGTATTGCAAGGAGAAGAAGGAAAAACGCCAAACAGGGGAAAGGCAAGCCGAAATCCTGAAACATCATCAAAAAAAAACTATTGACATATCTGGGGAGGGGGGAGGGAACAGTGGAAGGGGGGATTTAGGGGGGGGGGCAACCAAAGCAAACGAGAAGGGAGGGTGCTCTGAAATGGGGCGAAGTTGAGGGAAAGGAAGCTGGTCAAATGCGGGGCAATCGGGAAAAGAGGGGGACAAAGACAACAAAGAAACTCAATAAAAAAAACCGGTAGGGGAGGAAGCAAAAAAAAGGTTGGGTTCGGGGGACTGGAGATTGCCGGAAGGGGGGAACAGACAATGGCCTTCGAATTTGAGGGACCACTGAGGAACGCACCAAGGGGAGGGCACAGTGCCAACATTCAGGGGTGGAGTGGAGGAGCCTCAAAAAGTAGATCACAAGGGGAGGGGGAAAAGTTACCCGCCAACGGGGAAGAAATGCATCCTGTTTCATAGGTGGGAAAAAGAGGTTTTCTTGGAGGGTGGGGAAGATTTGCTTCAATAGTCCCGACCAAAAGGGGGGTGAGAAAAGTCAATTCAGGAAAAGAGGGGGAAGGTTTCCAAAAAAAAAAAAAAAAAAAAAAAAAGCAAATGAAGAAAGAAGGGGGTCACCGGGAAGTAACAGCTTGAGGAAGTATCATATACCGGAGGAAAACGTGCACAAAGGTCCGGGGGGGGAATGAGGGAAGACTTTGTCACGGATCCTTTCTGACAAAAGGAAGAAAGGGGTGTGTAAAAGCGTAAAGATCCCCTGGAAAAAATTCCTAAAAGAACAGTAATCTCAGGGGACAGGCAACGGAGTAAACAGGGGAGGAACACCCGCCGACGGGTCGGGGGGTGGGGGGGGGGGGACATCTATGGCGTTAAAGGGAACTGACCAGGTTCAAAAGAAAGAAAAGAAAAAGTCTTTGGGAAGAAAGACGAAAAAACGATGTCAGCAAAAGCAAAGGAAATAATAAGAGAGGGCCATCGGGGGGAAAAAAGGTAAAAAGAAGAAGGTTGGCGCGCAAAAGCAATTCTAGGAAAGAGGTGTTACAGCGACGTAAAAAGGGGCGTCTCATCGGGGAAGGGGAAACAATTGCCCAGTAAGAAAGATACCTAAAAAAAAAACTTTAATGAAAAGGGGAGTGACCTAGGACGAATGGCAACAGGCGAACCGGGGAATTTATAGGGGAAGTTTCCTCCCAAGGGGAGACAGAAGACAAGAAAAATATCCTAGCACCTTTCAGGGGGGGGGAAAAAAATTTGACCAGCGGCCAGGGAAAAGAAGAAAAAAACAGAAACCATGGGGGCTGACATGCCTTGGTTCAATGGAGAGAGGGGAAAAAATCGTAGAGATTGTAAAAAAACAGCATCGAAGAACTAAAAAAGAGTTGCCAAGAATGGAAAAGTTGTGAGCCCCAGTTGTGCGGGGGATCGGAGAAAGTAGGGGGGTCCATGGGGGACGATCAGATGAAAAGACGTGAAAAAGGATCTTAGACGAGAGGGGATCATATAACACTGACAAAAGGTAGGCGGGCCAGGATTCTTCAAAAAGAAAGAACATGTATCTCAGAGACTTAATAACCTGCTGGGGAAGTAACCAAAGCGAGGAACTCACAAAAAAAAGAGAAAAGTGGACAAACAAAACGCCCTTCACGTTCGAAGGGGGGAAGGGAAAAATTCCTTCAGAGGAAAATCCCCCTCAAAGTTGATAAACAGGAAAGAAGACAACTAACAACGGAAAGTGATAATGAATCTACCGACAAGGGAAATAAAGCTTACAGAAAACTCTGAAACGAGAAAAAATAATTGCTTCGTCAGACAGAAGTTAGATGTTTTTTTCAGGAAAGCGTTACTTGAGGGGCCAAGTAAAATTGCCTGTAGACAGAGGAAAAAAAGAATCCCGGGGTCAATTGAAGGGGGGGGGGGGGGAGGACTGTTTTCAATGGCGAGGAGGAAAAGACGGGATTGGAAGGGTTTTTAATTCTGGTAACAGGCAAAGCCCAAGAAAATGTTGTACTTAAGACAAAAAAAAAAAGAGGGGCTTCAACAGTTTCCATATAGAGAGACGGGAAGGCTTGATCAAACGAGGAAACCAGAATGAGAGGGGAATACGATGCCGCCGGATGGGAAACTTCAAATGAGGGGGGCAATTCCACAGATTTAAATCATGGACGGGGGGGAACATGATCACAGAGTAGTTCCACTTGTCATGTCCCGAAAAGACGGAAACGAAGATTGAAGGAATGGTTCTTTGGGGGACTTCTCTCGATTGGGCCGGTAACGGAGAATCTGGAAGAGGTGAACGGCTGGAGCCCTTAACACGGGACCATATGAGGGGAGTTTTCTCCTCCGAGGAAATGTTGTTAAGAGGGAGCGACAGGGTGATCGCCAAAAACTAACAAGGATGTGCCGTTTTGGGGGGTGTAACCGAAGGAATTTTCCCTGGTACCAAGAAAAAGCCAATCCCCCCCCATCCCCCCAGCGGATAGGAACGTGCACGACTCGGACACATCGCTAGGAAAAGACGTCCGGGGAACGCGGAAAGGGGGTTGCAAAACGCAAGTTCGAAAAAACGAAAAAGAATCCACTGGAAAAAAAGGCACTCCGAAGGACAAGGGGCGTTAGGACCCCTGGGAGTAAAAAAAAAGGGGAAGCACGAGGGGAGATATTCAGGAATGGAAAAGAAAGAAAGGGGGGGAAAACCCAAACAAAGGTCTTGAAAAGGGGAATGAATGGAAATAAAAAAAAAAGGGAAAGACAGCCCAGCGTGTGCATGCATCACGGAGTAGTCTTTACTGGACGCCTCGCTTTACCAGGAAAGGGGGGAGAAAACAGTGATGGCCAGAGTGCAGCGAACTGCCCGGTCAACAGGGCAAAAAAAAACAAAGGGAATAGATGAAAGAAAGTGATTTAAAGCGAACCTAAAAAAAAAGAACAAGAAGAACTGGAGACGTTGCGTCAAAAGGGAAAAGTGATCCTTCAAAGGGGGGGGGTTTACTCCCAAAACCAGCAAAAAAGGGACTCACAGCCGAACGAGGGGATGAAAGGGGGGGGCGGAAGTGGAGGGTTCTGTCAAAAAAGGAGGGGAACTCCAAGCTTATTACAGAAAACAAAACGGGTAAGGATCGGGGAGAACTTCTGGGGGAGGAAGGACGAAATCGACAAAGTTGAGCAGGGGGGAAGAAATTGCCAAAAAGATACAATGAAAGGAGAAAACTTCGCCCGGTAAAGAAAAAGGGGTCGAAAGAAAAGAATTGGAGCAATTGTATATGGGTGGGGGGTAAAACATCCCACAGGGAAGAAAAAAGTACCGCAGAAGACCCACTTCTTCACCATCAGGACGATGGGTCAGAGACGTGGCTTCATAGGGAAGAAAGATTCTCGTCGCGCCCTAGGGCGAATGCCAGGACTGGGGAAAGAAGACCTCGCCAGGGGGCTGAACCAAAATCCTGATAAAGAGGGAAATAGAGGGGAGGAGAGGCAAAGAAAGGAAAAAGGGAGAAAGAGTGAGCCGTGCCAGAAGAGGGGATTTTAGGCGAGAACTTCCCAAAAGGAAGGAATCCAAAACGAAGAAAAAAAAATTTGAACCAGTGCTTCTTTCAAGGGGGGTCAATGAAAGAGAGAAAGAATCTTTTGGGACAGGAGGGGGGGATACAAGAGAGGACACCCAAGCAGGAGGGGTTTGGACCTTCGGGGGGAGAAGAAAAAGGAAGGAAGGGAGTTTGGAAAAAAAAGAAAAGGCCGTCTGTTTAATATGAAAGGCAAAATTGATGGGAAGCTGGGACACGGCAGCGGGCAAATATTGGAAAAGCAATTTTTAAAAAAAATAAAAAAAAAAACGAAATCTGTCGTGGAGTCGGAACGTAAAGGAGGCCTTCTAAAAGCAGAAATGCCCAGGAGGGCAAGGAAGGGAAGGCTTTATTCATTGTAAGGGCAGAGAAGAAGGAAAAAAATTAGGTTTAAGGACAAAGAAAGAGCGAAAGCCATCGAAGAAAGAAAAGGAACCACAAAACTCCACATAAGTTGTGTGGACATCGAAACCCCAAGTTGGAAAAGACAAGACGGAACGGACGAGGGAAAATCAATGGTGAGGGGAAAAACCTCAGGGGGAGGACCTTGACGTAAATCTTATATATGGTACAAAAAAAACACAAAACATAAAGGCCTCAAGGGGACTTGTCCGCTGGGGCGGGGGAAAACTGTGTAAGAAGCTGTTCCGACAAGGTCAATAAAGTAGAGGAGAAGATTGTGACCTTTGACAGATGTCAGGAAAAAAAGGTAAAATCCGTTCCCTCGTTAAGAAACACTGGGGAAAGGGGAAAAACATGCAGATGAAGCACCACCACCCCCCCCCCCACCCCACACCCCCCCCCCCTCAAACCCCCCACAACCCACCCCCCCCCCCCACACCCCACACACCCCAAACCAAACCCCCCAACACCCCCCCCCCCCAAACCCAAACAACCCACCCCACCCCCCCCCCCCCAAACAAACCCGATAACACCCCAAACACCCCACAGCCCCCCCCCCCCCCACCCACCCCCCCAACCCCCCCCCAACCCACCCCCCCCCCCCCCCCCGCCCCCCCCCCCCCCCCAAACTTTAACCCCACCTCCCCCCCACCCCCCCGACCGGACCCCCCCCCCCCCCCAGGACCCCCCCCCCAGCCCCCCCCCCCCCCCCCCCCCCCCCCCCCCCCCCCCCCCCCCCCCCCCAGAAGGCCCACCACCCCCCCCACACCCCCCGGCCCCAAACCGAAACACCCCCCCCCCCCACGTCCCCCCCCCCCCCCCCCACCCCCCCCCCCCCCCCCGAAGGCGCCTCGCCCCCCGGCCACCAACAAAGCCCCCCTCCTGCCGCCTGAAGGGAGGGAGGTCCTGCAAATCGGTTTCGAGCCAAGATAAACTTCTTTGCCGGGTCAAAAAAACGCTGAAAACAAGAAAGGTAATAGGGAAGAAAAAGTTGACGTATCTGAGGGGAAGGGAAGGAAATTCACGGGAAAAAATTCCCCGCCAATGTTGATAGGGAAGCTCTCAACAACACAAGGGATTATGAACAGAAGAGGGGTAGGACGTTCAAACAACAGGGGAAAACAGACGGAAACGGGCAATACAAAAAAAAAAAAAAAGGCGCGTCAAAAAAAAGAAAGGAAGTTTTTTGCTTTCACCGAAACATGCAAAAGCCGTTATTACAGGAAAGGAAAATTGACCCGAAGAGAAAGGAAAATACAAGGGCGGAAAGCGGCAAGGGGACTTTGTGAAAGGGGGGGGGGGGATTCTAAGAGCGGAACAGGTGAAATTAGGAAAACTTCATCAAGGAGCCAAAAAGAAAAGACAAAAGATAGGGGGGGGGGGAAAGACCCAGCCAACTAGGGTAGGCCGAAAAAGGGTCTGCGGGTTGACAGCTTGAAAAGGGGGAAGGAATGCTGTTCAATGGAGTAAAAGGAACCGCCGATATCCATTGGGGGACCAAAGAAAAGGGAAAAATTGATCTTGCTTACGTCAAAAAACAGCCACGGCGCATAAAAACTTTGTGGGAAGGAAAAAAAAAAGGGGACACAACCTGCTATGAGTGGGTTAATTCGGGATTTCGGAACTAGAGAAAATCAATTAAGGGATCAAAATCGAGAAGGAAACCCTGATAAAGCATGAAAGAAGACAGGTGGGCATCCAGGAAAGTTACGGAAAGGAAGGAAATTTTACGAAAGAAAGAAGGGCTAACGAAAGCGAAGAATTCCTTTTTGGGGGGGAAGAGAAAAAAAAGTAAAAAGGTTACCCAGCCTGGAAAAGATCAGACAAAGATGCAGTGGGAAAAAAGAACGCTAGTGAAGGAAGGCCCCCGGGGGAGAGAGGGGGAAACAAACTAATTTTTCCGGGGCAGAGACAGGCTTCTAAAAACATCGAACGCCGACGGCGGGTAAAACCAAGGGTTTGGGGAAAAAAAAGGAGGGTGAGTATTCAGGGAAAGATCACTGGTAAAAAAGTCCTTGCCTGAAAGGTTTAATGAGCGAACCGCCTACAGAAGGGTGCGCACTGCTCAAACTCGCGAAAAAACGGCAAGTTAAAAAGGGAGGAGAATGAGCAAAAGAAAAAAAAAAGGACCGAAAAATCTCATGAGCCCGACCATAGTAGGGGCATTTGACGGAGGGGAGCACTTGATTTAACATAAATCACAGAATACGAAACTAGGAGAAAAAAAGAAGGGGAAAAAGAAGGGGGGAAGCGTTTAACAAAAAATATGGGTTGAGGAGAAATAAGAAAGCATAAACCTTTCTCTGCCAATTCAGAAAGAAAAAACGACAAAGGGGATTAAAGGGGACTTCCATGTCCAAAGACCAAAGGAAAAGGACGTCAAACCAGCAACAAGAAAGGGGGGGAATCGGATCACTCAATAACGGATGAGTAAGGAAAAAGGAAAGGAATAAGATCCCAAGGTTTTGTTTTCGGCAGGGACAGTGCCGCCATGGGAAAAAAAGGCCCAGAAACTAAAAGGTCATAAAAGGGTCCGAGAGAACAAGGTTTTTGGGAGATTGAATCAGAATAAAACTCACCTTGAAGGAGACAAAAAAACGACGCACACGGAAAGGATAGTTTCGGGGGGGGGAGGGGGGGGAGATTCAAGGAGAGTCAAAAGAAAGATTGCGTCCAAGGGTGCGGTTTGACACCGCCGCGCATGGAAAGAAGTGGAGCCCCTGCCATACAGGGAAAAAAATAAAACATTCGAAGATGCCAGAAAAAAGAAAATCATCAGAACAAAAAAAAGAAGTGCAAAGTCGGGGACCGCCTTTCCCATTCAACTAACAAAGTGTGGTTTGGACAGGGCATCTGGAAGGAAAAAAAAGAGAAACGGGGGAAGAATAGAGAAAAGCGTGTACCAAAAAGTACCAACTCCAGTAGGGGAATAAACACGGCCGTTTGCGTTCACGGTAAGCGGGGTGTCTAAGAAAAAGTCCGGAAAGGTTTGTGGAAAAAAGACAAGGCCGTGAAAAGGGGCCAGAGCGATGGGAAAAAACTGAAAGAATACTGAGAGGGGGAAAGCAAGCTTGGTAAACCGTTGGGCGGAAACCGACTTGAGTCCGGTGGGAGCAGAGATCCGACGTTTCAAGGAAAGGAGGTCTCTCATGGAGAAAAACGTTGCCGCGAAGAAGGGAGACCAAAGGAACAAAACTTGGGGGGGGACAGGGGGGGGGGTAGCTCGGAAGAACAAAGCCACTGTCGACAAACTTTTTCCCCAGTGGACTCCGCCACAAAAAGGAAGGACACGATTCAGTTAAGAAGGGTGTGGGAAAGAAGGGGTCACAAAGAAAAGTGGAGAGGATATTATCCGGGAAAAGGCAATATACAAGAATGTTCCTTGACGAACTTCTTGCCCGAAAATCAAGGATATCGGCTTCCATCGGGGGGAGTCATGCCACAAACAAGCTAAACGTTGAAAAACGAAAAGCCTGAAGAAGCTGGGGAAAAGAAAAGGAAGAAGAAAGGCCCGATGTTGGGAAGGAATTCACCATAATCGGGCATGTCGAACAGATGGCAGGAAAAGGGAAGAAATAAAAGGGAGAGTTATAGAAAAGTCATAGACGGGCAAAGGGAAAGCGTTGGTCAACACCGTTTATTCAGAAGAAGACCAGGGGAAAAAAAAAAAAAAAAAGACAGAATCATGGGGGGGCCCCTCCTCTTATAACTGAAAAGAAGCAAAGTAAACCCAAACCCAGAAGTAGGGAAAGGAACGCATCCTGGTGGGGGGAAAGGGAGCGTGGAGGCACTTATTTGGAAAATGTTGAGAACGGATAGAAAACAACACAAGAGGGATGGGATCCAGGGGAGAAACAATTGGAAAGGAAAGGAAAACTGGAAAAAGCGAACGTAACTGCGCGTGAAAAAGAAAAGTTTGGCTGGCAGCCACGGCAAGCAGTTAATACGAGAGGAAGAGAAAAGGGAAAAGCTCAAAAAAAGAAAACTAATCCCGGGAAGGAAGAAGCATTAGAAGGGGAAAAGGGGAGAGCGGACGGAATGGGATTCCTTCCGTGGGAGGGGGCATCTTAGAAAAAAACCCTCCAAGAGCTTAACCAAGAGGGGGAAGGAGACCAGCCAAAGAATTTCATTACCCATCTGAAAAAGGGAGATTCAGGAGATGATTGTTGTTGGGGGAAAAAGGGAGACTTCCGGACTCCGGAGATCCAGTGAGAACTTCAAAATTCTTTGGGAAACATTTAGCGGGGTCCCGGCCGGTGCGGGGGGGGGGGGGGAGAGAGTTGGGGGGGGGGAACAAAACATGAGTTTGTGTTTTAATTCAGGATCGTTGGCAAAGAAAGGATAGTCAATTCGGGAGCCTGATGAAGAAGCTACACGGGAATGAATAAAGCATATTGCAGAGGGGTCCGACGGCAATGGGGGGTTCATGAAAGGGAAAGGAAAGAAAAACGCCTTACACCGACGGAGAATGGAAGGTGTGTAGCGCCGCAGAAGAAAATGCGTTTTAGCTGCAACCCGGGATCAGCGTGAGGGAGTGCAAAGGAAATAGGAGAAGGGGTACCCCGAGGGGTTGTGGAAAAAACGCAAAGACCGACGCCCATAGCCGGAGGGACAAACCCAACCGAACGCGAGTTGTATCCCGACTGAGTGGGGGGGGGGAACAAAAAGTGAAAAAAAGATATGAGGAAGGGACAGAAGAACTGCAAACAAAGTTCCCTTTCACAGAAAGGGAAGGGGGGAGAAGATCAAAACCGACTTGTCGGCAAAACGGCAAACCGAAAAGGGAAAGAAGGAGGAGAAGAAAACGACCTGGGGAACGAAAAAGGTGATGGCAAAAGCAATCTCCATTGCGCGGAGAAGGGAAAATCTCATTGGTACGGAAACTACTTTACTAGTCAAAAATATAAAGAAATCACACCTCTGACATAGAACGGGGAGGGGAGTCAGTGAAACATTAAAAAGACTTATCGTAGGTTTGAGGGAAGAATCACGCAAAGCAGAAACTTGCGCTCCAATTCAGGTGCAAAACCAACAGGGAAATGACAAACTTCCCATGGTATGCAAAAACGGAATCTCAAAAACCAAGGGAGAGAGAGACCAACTCACAAGAGATAGATCAACGAGGCAAAAACAAGGTTTTGTTCGTTGGAACTTGGGGGGGGAACTGGAACCAGAAAGGGAAAAAAAAGGAGGACAAGAAGTTTTCGAGACACGCACGCATTGGGTCTCGGAGGGTTGGGAGTGAGGGCAAAAGATATAAAAACCAGAAGGATCAAAACCAGGAATCTGGGAAGAGGGTGAGGTTTTCTTTTGATGATAAAAAAAAAAGTGCCTTCAGAGGAAAAACCCCTGCAAAGGGGGTCAAATCAGGAGTTGTCCGATGAGATGGCAAATCACCTGTTTCAGTCCCAGTCGGAAAGAAGGTCCCATGTCAAAAGGGGCAGCGGAAAGAAGAAAAGTCAGGAAGGGGGCTTTATGAACCCTTTCCCTGGGAAGGGGGTTTGGACACCAGTGAAAAGGTGTTCAATGAATGAAATCTAAAAAAAAAAAACGGGTGGGCAAAATGGGAGAGGGGGAGAAAACGCCAAGCGTTCGGTGGGGGGTGTCGAAGACATCTTAAGAAGAAAGGACGTTTGGAACGTCCTTCTGGGGTAAGAGCAAAGGCGGGGAAAAAAGAAAAAGAGGGGCAGCTGAAAGAGCATTTTAGGTGGCACGCCTCAAGCACAAATCCTCAGAAGCGGACTGAAAGGGAAAAGGAACAGCTGCTTAAAAGAAGAACATGCCTTAAAACACTCAGTCAATCTTCGGGGGCGTGTAGCGGACGTCCCTTTTGCCGTATTTGGAGAAGGGGAAAAGAGAAGACGCATCCACAAACTCACATAAGGGGGTGTCCATTCTTGGCAAAGTGGAAAAAAAAAATAGTAGAAAGAACCCAAGGCGGGCAGGAAAGAAATGTTCTCGGGGGGGGTGTGTAAAAAGAAATCGGAAAGGGAAGGAGTAAGAAGGAAAAGGGGGGGAAAGAAAAAAAAGGTCTCCAGGAAAAGAAAAGGCCTCTTGTCACTGAAAAGAACTTAAGGAAAAGAGAAGGGGGAGATGAAAAAACTTTGAAGAGAAGTTTGATGTGATTACATACCAATATCTTCAGGAGGATTTTCCTTGTGAGCTATCATATGACATTAAATAAACGGAAAAAGAATCAGAAAGGAAAGAGACCCGAAAATGAATAGACTGATGTCAATGCCTGAAAAACGGAGACCCGACCCTGGACATGGGCGGTGGGAAAGAAAAGGAAAAAGTGGGGGTCAAAACGCTGAAAGCCAAACCATAAAGGGAGGAGGTCCCTGAAACAGAAAAAAATTACAGTTTCGAGTCCAGGGGTGCTGGAAATCCGGGGGGGGAAAAAAGTGAGAAAAAGGTGAAACCCAACCAAAAAAGGGGGAAAAGGAAAAGAGAGAGAAAACCAGAAAAAAGCAAAAGATTCGGGTAAAAGGGGGGACAGACACCCTAAAGAAATCAGGACCTGAAAAGTTTTGGCTTTTCGGGGGTTACTTCAAGCAGGGAAAAACTCAAAGAATGAAACTGAAAAGGGAAAGATGCACTGAAGAAGGAGGAAGCAAAACAGTCTAGAAGAGTTTTCAAGGGAGGAAGAGTACGTATGGATAAATGGGGGGGAAACCGTTAATTGGAAGACATGGAAAGACGAAAAACCCTGCAAAAAAAGATATGTAGGAACAAAGACATCTGGGGAGTCCCAGGAAAGGGAAAGAGGCGCTGCAGTGAAAGGCAACAGGGAAAGGGAAATATTGCATTGCGTGGAAATCGTAGATGCAAAAAAAAAAGAGGAAGGGGAAAGGGCAAGGAAAAGCCACAGTGATTCACCTTTCTATCAAAGGGAGAAGGATCATTATCACGCTGCAATTTGGGGGAGAAAGTGTAATGCAGGAGCGAGTGGCGGGATCTGATCTCAAGGAAGGAAAAAGGGAAATCTCCACTGAAAAAAAAAAAGGAAAGAAGAATGCTGGGGGGGGTCTCATCGAGAAGGGAAAGTGGGTGTGAAGTCCAAAAGGGAACGCGGTATTTTTGGGTTTGGAGTGGTTTTGTTTTTTAGTGGGCCGGACCGTAGGGGCGGCGGGGGGGGGGGGTTGTTGTTCTCTCAGGCTGGTTTTGGCGGGGAGGGTGACGGGGAGTTCCGGGAAAAGAAACCGCCGCGCGGAAAGTGTGGGGGAGAAAAAAAGAGAAAATGGAATTTGTCAAAGTGCAAAACCCCCCCCGTCCTTGCACGGCCCAGCGTGACCCATCGCGGCCCTCTTATAACGAGAAGATTGCCCAACAAAAAAAGGGGGTGACGGACACCATATGTCCCCCTTCACGAACAATAACAACCTCCCGGCAAACGCCTCGACGGTTGGTGGGGGGAAAAGGAAAATTACTGGCGCTTTTACACGAGGGTGAGGGGATTTCCACCGGGGAGGAAAAAACACTGTTCCTTGACCCGGAAGGTTAATGACGAAGGGAAAGGGAAAACTTTGGGGGGGCACGGCCAATCCAAGAGCTGGCTTCGTCAATAAAGATGAGAGGGTAAAACTGGAAAGAAACAAGTGAGGGGCAAAGGCGAAAAGAAGGAAAAAAAATAAAATCGCATTTTGACTGCAGCAGAACGAGAACTATGAAAAAGAAAGAATCATCAAAGAAAATCGAATTGACACCAGGGAATGGGGGCGTCGGGAAAAAATGTGGGTATGGAGAGCACTCCCAACCAGAATGGCTCGAAACCGTGCTCCGAAGAGGTGACGTGGGAATCAAGGGGGAGAAGCTGGGGTCAATCCTCACAGCGATTTAAAAATCCGAACAAAATAGAAAGTGAGCCAGATAATAAAAAAAAACAAAAAAACAAAAGAAACAAACAACAAAGGAAGAGACAGAGACAAAGGGGTGTAGTTTTAATCGCTTGGGAAGAAAAAAATGGTGGGAAACCATACCATTTCCGAAGTCGCACTGGGGAAAGTTGTAAAAACCCGCCGATTGGACAAGGGGGGTAGAGGGGGGGGAGTGGAGAAAGATCCGCACCATAGAAAGAGAGAGGGAACTTTTACCTCGCCAAAAGGGAGAAAAAAAGATCTGGGTCCAGGTTCGCTTTTCGGGGGGGGTCACGTGCTTTTCAGAAAAGTGTTAGCGCCAAAAAAAAGAAGAAAGAAACGCGCATGGAGTGCTGGAAAATCACCTGTTCCGGGAGAAAAGGGCAATCGATATAAGGCTAGGTTATACCACAGGGGGGAGAGAATTCCGGTATGAGAAGCGGGCGAACCCATTCACCTTTGAAAGAAAAGAAACCATTGTTTGGACCAGGGACATTCCGGTTTGAAGAGAATAACTATTTTACAGCAACAGCGCGTGGGACTAAAGAAAAGGAAGGAAAAAGCGCGGGGAAACCGGTTGTGGGAGGAAAAGACAGCTATGCGTCCTGGAAGAGGGGGGGTGGAAAGATCCTTCTGGGGTACGACCAGAGCGATGGTGGAAAAAAAGCCAGGGAGGGAGGAGGGCCAAGGAGGAGTTAAAATCATTGAAGGGGAGGGCTCCTCCAAAAAGCATAATCTAGCGAGACGTTGGAAAGGGGGGAGGGAACTGGAGTCTGATGAAAAAACCGTCAGCCAAGACAGGAACTAAGAAGGCGTTGTAAGAAGGGCTCCACTTTTTCAGAAGAATGGAATTCAATCTCTAATAACTCAAAAAAACAAAACCTCACATAGATTTGGGAGGCACAATGAAAAGAAAGAAGGGGAACCGAATGACAGCAAGAGAAAAAGGCTTTGGGGGGGAAAAAAACAAGGGGGAAATGACGGGTGACGGTCAATGATCTTGGGATCGTCGAAAAGATGGGGGGTCAATCGACACAAAAAAAAATTCCGAATGCCCTCAGTTTGCCGAAGCCGTAACTCGGAAGAAGGGGGATAGACCCCAAGAGGGTGGGGAGGGCGACTGATCGGGAGGAAGTGGCCTTGGGAGGAGCATGGCAGAGAAATCCGTCCCGCCATTAGAAAGGAGTACAGGAGAGAGGGACAAGGCCTTCCCGCTAACTGAGACCGGGATTCTTGGGAAACTTGCAAAAGAAAAATCAGGGAGAATGAAAAGTGAAAGTGAAAAAAAAGGTAATCACCGCTTGAAAGCCAAAACAGGGGAGAGTGAGCCCTTATCGGAGGAAGGTGTCTGGAAGGGGGGGAAAAATTCCCCGCAAGTGTTTGGTTGAGGAACGGAACTAAAAAAGAGCAGAGAGGGGGGGGAAAAAAAGAGAGAGATCCAAAGGGGAATAAGCACTGACGGGAAGGACACGCGACCTAGAGAAAGATAAACGGGGGGGGGGGAAGAACACGTTGGCAAACGGGTAAGGGGGGAGGACGCAGGGGGAGAAATAAATCAAGAACCTTCAGGGGGAAGAAGGAAGGGAAGTAGCTTGGGGCGCCATGCATCTCATGAATGGAAAAGGAAGCGTACGATTGTAAAGTGGACCGTCAGAAGAGAGAAGTCCAGAGCACCCGAAAAAAAAAGAAGGAATAGCCCAGCCCAAAAAGGGGCTTAAATTCCAAAGGCCGTTACAGGTGTTCAAGAACGGGGGAAAGAGAGAGTGGGGGCCAATCTCTCCGATGAACAGAATCATTGAAAAAAGGGGGGGGCAAAAGGGGCTGTGGAAAGAGAGGTGCTTGTCTCAAAGAAATTAACCGAATGAAAATTGGGTGAAAGGGGGGGGGGGGGGGGGGGGGGGGGGGGGGGGGGGGGGGGGGGGGGACAAAAGGGTGAGAGGGACTTCGAGGGGGGAAAAAAAAAACAAGACTCAATTCGGTAAAGGGAACAGATTGAATAGGACGGACGCCCCCTGAAGGAAAAGGAAGAAGGGGGGGGAAAAGGGGGAAAGAAGGGAAGGGTGTTCGAAAAGAAATCGCCTTTACGGTCATAGCCGAAACCACCAAGGAATTTCCTTTTCGCCCACCAGGGGAAAAGCTGGGGGAAAACGAAAAAGGCCTGTAAGAATTCTTGAAGAGTTCCCCATAACGGCTCTGGAGGACGAGAGGGCGCTGTAATGTTTGTGTTACGAACGCAAGAAAGACGCCAGGGCTTTAGGAGAACAACCGAACAGCAACGCCGCGCAGGGGGGGAACTACGGAGTGTTACATAAAGGAGAAAGTTACACTAGGTGAGAGTTCGAGGGGGACCAGGATGGGAAAGGGGGGAAGGGTCCGGAAAAGTGGAAGAAAAAGGATCGCACCTCCTAAAAAGAAAATTTCTGGAATCTGTCGGACTGGGAGTCTGAAAACTGAGCGAGGAGTTGAAAACAGGTTATGGCAAAAAAGGTAAAAAAATGCGCGGAACGAAAGAGACCATTTGGAAGCTAAAATGGCCCTATGAAGAAGGGGGGTTGAAATCAACGAAAAAAGGACCAGAGAACGTTGGCCGGCGGTAACAAGCCTCACTGGTTATGGGGGGAAAGAGATCACTGGAAACTTTCGCGCACCAATTCGAGTGGAAGGAGAAAGGAAAAAGGGGAAAGTGATGTCTGTGTGGTCAAGGCAATCTCCCAGGAAAGACAAACCTGGTACTCAAAGAAGAGACACCACCAACAACGGAAGGGAGGGGAGGATAAGAACGAGAGGGGGGGGGAGGGGTAATAGGCCGCAATTTGGAAAGAAAAAAATTGCCGTCGCCATAAACGGGCTGGTCATAAATTTTGTGCTCTCCAGGGGGGAAAGCGGTTTGGGGGATAGAACAAAAATCACCAGGACCGACGCCAACAGGCACCCAAAAAAAACAGGATTCTGGTCATAAGGTTTTCGAGGTTCAGAAGAAAGGGAAATAGTAATTTCGCCAGCTGACAGGTCAAGGGTCGGAGGGAGGGTCCGAAAGGGCCATCACCTGGGGGGTCTGGGGTCGGAAATAAGCAGAGGAAAAAAAGACTAATCCGCCAGCGAGGGAGCAAAGGAGAGTGGGGGAGTGCGAAAGGAAATCTCACCGGGGGAACCCCAAAAGGGGAACCTGGTGGGGAAAAAACAGTTCTCTTTCCCCGCTTCGGGGTTGGAAGGGGGGATAAAAAAAGGGGGGATACCCACTACAAGGAGGAAACCCAGCGCGAGGGGGGGCGTTCGTGGACATCTATGGCTCAAAGGGAGGGGCAACAAAGAAACTGCAGTCGTGGGGGTTAAGAGCCGAGCGAGCCAGGGAGAAGGGGTAGGAAAAAAGAGGGGACATCTTGGGGTAAAAAGCATTACGGTGTCGAAAAAAAGAGACAGTAAGTTGGGAAAGAAGGGGGGCTTCATAGGGAAAGAAAACAACACTTTCGGCTGAGAAAAGACAGAACTTCTTTGTATAGACATGGGCGTAGAGAAGAACTCAGAGGGGGGGAAACAAGAATTGAAAGACAGCCCACTCGAGAAGAAGGAAAAAGCACACAGAGCAAAAAAAAAAAGGGGCGAGGTCGGAACCAAATTTGGGCCTTTAACGAGCAAAGGGGTAGACCGCCCGTGCAGGGAAAAAACAAGTTTGGGGGACAAAGGGGTGCAATGATCGGCGCAATCGTAAGATAAAATTTGTATCCAAAACATCTCCACCGGGGGGGACCACAAGACGTTGGAAGGGGTAACCTCTGGGATGGAACTGGGGAACACAGAGGTTGTCCTGTGCAGGAAACATATCTTAAAGATTGGCATGGGCGATGGAAAAAAAGGCAGAAAGAGGAAGTCCAGGACAGATTAGATCGCCCACCCTTTAAAGTAGGGGACGATGGAAAAATACGCTAAAACACAAGAGGAAAGGGCATGGACTCATGACAATCCGGGACTGGACTTGCCCTGCAAAAGTAGAAGGAAAACCATATAATAGGGGACTGGTACACTCTCCCATGTACGTTACGCGGAGAGGAAGGTTAGTTTCCCGACAATTGTTTTTAGAACGGATTCAA
>Ga0179593_1730588_pt1 | contig 24817 bp, 9 predicted proteins | sample CZODoug2_1_08_16_FD_185931 | JGI IMG/M metagenome (GOLD analysis project Ga0179593, IMG submission 185931) | Vadose zone soil fungal communities from Angelo Coast Range Reserve, California, USA - CZODoug2_1_08_16fungal (PacBio error correction) | ecosystem: Environmental > Terrestrial > Soil >...
AATCATTTATTTTTTAATTCTTTTTATAATATTAAATTGTAATTAAAAATATTTCTTAAAATATAATATATAATTTATTTTATTTTTACATATATATTTTTTTTAATCATTCTTTTTTATAATTATAAATATTTATTATAATTTTTTTGTGTTTTCATTTTTTTTTTTTCCTCTATTGCTTTTTCCCATTTTTATATTAAACAATAAATTTTTTTTTTTTTTAAAATAATAATTTTATAAAAAATTAATATTCAATTATTATAATTTATTTTTTCTAAATTTATTAAAATTATTCTTTCCCTTAATTTTAAATAATTTATTATATTTCTTATTAAAAAATTCAAGGAGATATTTTATTTTTCCTTTTTTTTATATGTTTTTATTAAATATTAATTTTTTTTATTTTTTTATATATTTGATTTTCAAATTTTATTTAATTTAATTATTTTTATATTATTATATTATTCTTAAGAAGGAAAAAAACAAAAAATATATCTAATATTTATTTATTTTATCAATATAACTTAACTGAAAATGAATAGAGAAAAAAAAAAATGAAATATTTTTATTTTGGTCAAATTTTTAATTATATTTTTTTATATATAAAGTTTTTATATTAATTAAATTGATAAATTTTTATAATAGTATATTTTTTTCTTAATTTTAACATGAATGTGAAATATGAAACACATTGAATGAATATTTATTATTTTTTATAATATACATTTCCCGTTTTTAATTAATTATATATTTTATATATATTTCAAATCTATTAATTAATATTATAAAATAAACTAATTTTAGAAAAGAATATTCTATTTTTTTATTATCATTTCTAATAATTTTTTTTAATATTTTTTGATATTTGCCCAATTTTTAATTGTTATTACTTTTAAATTAATTAATATATTTTATATTATATATTATTATTTTTTAAATACAATTTACAATTTATATTTTCATATATATAAAAAATATTCCGGCGGGGGGCAGCCCCGCTGCCCCCCCCGAACCGTCCAGACCCCCCTTTACTTCCCCCCCTTTCTTTGACCCCCTCCCCTTCCCGCTCACATCACACCGACACTACACCCTTCTCGTTCCCTTCAGACCAGTCCCTTTCTTCTTTTTTCTTTTTTTCTGTTTTTCTTCGTTTCACTCTTTTTTACTTCTCTTTCTTCCCACCTCACACTCCGCCCGCTTTCTCTTTTTTCCCCTTGTTCCCTCCGACCCTTTCTTTCCTTGTTTATCCCCCTTATTCACGGCCCTCCGGGGTGGCTCCCCCCTCCCCTCGTGCCCGCCTCATTACCTCTCGCTTGTAAATTAATATTTTTAGGAAGAGGAAAAAACTCATTAATCATTTGGAAATGGGGGGAAAAAAAAAAAATATTATTAATTATTAAAGCGTGAAAAAAGAGAATATAAATTTTATATTCTAATATGAGAAAATATTATTACTGACATAGATTTTAATTAAATTATTTTTAATTTTCTATAATAGTTTATTTAAATAAATATTTAATTTATTTTTTTTTTAATATTAATACAAATATTTATATTTCTTTTAGATAATAATTTTAATTTAAAATATTTTTAAAGGAAAATAATATTTTTTATTAAATAAAATAAATTTCATTTGGAAAATCTTAATTTAATTCAAATAAATAATTTCAATAAATTTAATTATTATATCGAAAAAAAAAATAAATAAATATTTTTAGAGAAAACAAAGAAAAATAATTAATCAATTGATATTTTTTATATTTGTATTAATATAATTATTTTTATTATATTTTTATTCTAATTATAAATATTTAAAATAATATTACTATATAAAATTTTCAATTTTTATATATCGTATAATTTTTTTATGAAAAATATTTTAAGATCATTGAAAAAAGAATGATTTATTTTTTTTATTAATAAAAAAAAAATAGAATTTATTCTATTTTTTTAAAATATGTAAATATATTTCCTTAACTTTTAATTAATTTTTTTCCTTTATTATATTTATTTTAATTTAAATTAAATATTCTTCCGCTTTTTTTTATAATGAAATTAATGGGAAAAATGATTTCATAAATTTAATTTTCTTTAAATATTTTTTTTTTATATATTTTAAATTTAATATTTTTAATAATATAATTTATTTATTCTATTAAAAAAAATAGATAAATATTTAATCATATTATTTTTTTTTTAAAAAAATATATTTATTTATATTATATAATAAAATTTTTTTATTTTTATAATTAATTTTTTATATATAATTATTAGTTGAAGAATATATAATTTTTTAATGAAATATTTTTATTAATAATGAAATTATTAAAATTGTATTTAATAATATATATTATTAGAAAAAAATAATTTTTTAATTTATTATTTTTTTATGTTAAATTTATTTTAAAATGAATAAATATTTTATTATTTTTTTGGGATATTTATTCGTATTTTATTTATTTTTCCTTCTAAAAATTTTATTGATTTTTTTTGAAAACAAATATTTAATTATATAATAAATTTTTAAATTTTTAAGAAAAAAATATAATTATAATATTATAATTTCCATTTAATTAAAAGATATACATTTGAAAAATATTATATAATGTCCTTATTATATTTTTTTTTAAATTTCATTTATCTTAAATAATAATTTTAAAAAACTTAAGAAATATTTTATTATTCGAAAAGGATATTTTATATTATTATTTCCCTATATTTTTTTTAGGGAAAGAAAAATAAAGAATGATATATTATAATTAATATTATTATATTAATGTTTTATTTTATAATTTTATTAATATAATTTATAATTATTTAATTATAAACGAATATTTATTAACTTTTGTAATAATATTTTTTTAAAATTAATGAAAATATCTATTCTTATTATTCAATTATGAATAATATTTTATTTTCGTCATTTATGTTTCTAAATTAAAAAAATAATAATTTCCTTTTAATTATTTACTATTATTATTTAATTATTTTTAAAAAGAAAATATATTTTTTATATTTTTTTTTTATTATTTTTTAATTATAATTTTAATATTATTTTTCCGTTTATATAAAGATATTGAATAGAGAAAAAAAGAAGTAAGGAAAGAAATGAATGAAAAAGAAATAATTTGTTATTTAAAAGAAATATATTCTTTTTTTTTTTATTATATATTTAAAATTATTTAATGTTTATAAATATACAAAATAGGAAATACTTTATATTATCATATTAAATTATTTTATTATAATTTTCCCTATTTTTTATTTTATTTATTATTGATACTTATAATTTTACATTTTATAGATTTTTAAATTTTTAAACATTTAAAATTTCCATAAATAAATTTTAAATTATAAAAAAAAATAATAGGAAATATTTTTTTTATTGATTTATTTCATATTTTATTTTGTTTATTTTTAAAAATTAAATAATACTACTTTTAATATTTTTTTTTTTATTATTTTTTCAGTTCATTCTATTTATATATATTTATTAAATGAAATAATTAATGAAGAAATATCTTTATAATATTAATTAATTTTTTTTCTTGACTGAAATAATTTTATTTATTTAAGTGAATATTATTTTTAATTATTATAATATTAAATATTTTAGTATTAAATAAGTATTATTTAATTATTTTAATATATTTATTTCCTAAAATAATATATTTTTTGATTTAATATATATATTTATAATATTTAAATTTTAATTCTTTTCCGTTTTTGAATATCATTTTTATTTTTAAATAATAATAATTTAAATTCGAATTGGACAGAAAAGAAAAATAATTTTATATTAAAATTTTTAGAAATATAAATTAAATTTATTTTAGAAAAAAAGAAATTATTTTTTATTTATTTTTTTTTTATATATATTTTTAAATATTTTATTCTCATTAAATTAAATTATATTTTTAATATATTTAACTTTATTATACAAATTTTTTATTAAAGAAGAAAACAAGAGAAATAAATTTTATAATCTCTTTCCTTTTTATTTTATTAAATTTTAATAATTATTTAAAATTTTAAATATAATTTTATTAAATCTTAATTTTTATAAAAAAAAAAGAAACTATAAAATGAATAATTTTATAATGTATTATTTTTTTTATATTTTATATTAATTTATTTAATATTTTACTGTTAATTTTATTCATTAATAATTTTAAGTGGGGGGGAAAAAAAAAACTAATGGAATAATATAACAAAAATATATAAAAAAATAAAATTTTCTGAATAGAAAAAAAATATTTAAAATAAAAAAATCATTTTTTTACCTTTATAGTTTTATTTAATAAACATATATATTAAAAAAGAAAATATATATTTCTATTTATTTATTGTTATTTTCCGGTTAAGTAATTTCATAAATAAAATAATTTTAATTTTATTATGCAAACAAGGTGAATGGGAAAAATATGATTTAAAATTTAAATTATTTCATATTTTATAAGAAATATTAATTTTTAATTATATTAAAATGAATTATTTTTAATTTATTTATTTGAATTATTATTTTTTTAAATTTAAAAATATAATATTTATTATTTTTATTTATTTATGAAATATTTTTATCAAAAAAAATAATTAAATATATTTAAAATTTATTTTTTTCGCTATAATTTTATTATATTCTAAATATTTTCATTTTTGAGATAAATTGTCTTTCTTTTTATCAATAATATAAATATTATATTTTATATTACTAATATTTATGTAATATATATAAAATATTCCTATTATATAAATTTATTACAAAATATTTATATATTTATTCTAAAATAAAAAAATGAAGAAAAATGGAAAAAAAAAAAATGAAATGAAAAAAATTCATTTTTCCATATCTTATTTCCTATTATTTTATTAATTAAAATATTTTATAATATAATTTAATATGAAAAAGAATAATTATTATTTTATCAATAAATATTTACAAGAAAATAGAGAAAAGAAAAATATTTTTTTATTTAATTATATATAATTTATAAAATTATTTTATATTAATAATAGATATTTAAATTTATATATTTTAGAATAAAATAAAAAAAAATAAAAATTTCTATTCTTATAAATTGTTTTTATTATATTATTTTTTTTTTTTTAATTTATTATTAATATTATTATTTAATAATACTTAAAAATTTATTTTAAAATTATAATATTTGTTTTATTAAATTTTAATTATTTAAATATTTTATATATTATTTTATTTAAAATTTTTTTAAAATTAAATTTTTAATTTATTATTTATAGAAAATGAAATTGAGAAAAAATAAAAAAATATTAACCGTTTTATATTATTTTGAAGATTGAGAAAAAAAAAGAAGAAAATTAAATTTAATTAGATGACAAATTATTAATTTTTTTATTTAATTATAAATATTTTTTTAATTAAAAACTAATTTTTTTATATTAATTTTCTATATAAAAAAAAAAATATTTTAAAATATATTCATTTATATATTATTTTTTTTCTTAATTTTAAAAATTAATTTTCCAATTATTTTTTAAATTAAAATAAATTCCAATTTTTATGTAATTTATAAATAATTATTTTTTTTAATTTTTTTCAAAATTTATTTTTTTTAAATCACATTGCAAATGGGGAAGTGTAAAATTTTTATTTAAATTTTTTTTTTTTATTTTTTTCTTATATAATATATATTATTCCTATATTTCTAATTTTTTATTTATTAATATTTCTTTTTTATACAATGGAATAATTTTAATATTAAATATTTAATATAAATTTATATTCTTTGTAAATTTAACAAAAAAAAAAAAAAAAAAAAAGAATTTATTTAATATTACTGAATTAATTTTCGTGTTTGTTTCATCCGCGACAGGCAGCGAAAATCTGTGGGTGTTTGTTGTTGTTTTTTTTTTTATTATAATTAATTTTTTATAATTATTTGTCATATGAAATATTTTTTATTTAATTGTAATTTTTACTCTTTCTTTTATTTCTTTCGTGTTTTCCCATCTTCCCCCCCCTCACTACAATTTCAACTTTTTCGTTACTTTTTTTTGCCTCTTCATCCACCCTCCTATCCCTCTTCTTTTTTTCTTTTCTTCCCTCCCAGCAAACCATCACTTTTACTCTTTCATTTACTTTTTTTTCTCTTATCTTGTTTCCATCATTATTTATTTTTATTATCTTAATTTAAATATTTTTGTTTCAGACAAGAATCATTTAGAAAAAGAAATATTTCCTCCTTATTATATGTAAGAATATATTTAATAAATTTATTCTTTTTTTTTATTTATAAGAAAATAATATATATTTTAAATAATAAAAAATATTATAAAAAAATTATTAAATATTAAATTTTCAATATGAGAATATTAATTATTAAAAAGAATAATATGAGCGCCAAATGAAAAAATATTATATTTTATTTATATTTTCCATATATATATTTTATTAAATTAATTTTTTTTTATTTTTTTTTATTTTTTTTAAAATTTAATTTTTATTTTTTATTTTTTTATATATATTAGTAAATGGAAAAAAAAATATTGATGAATAATATGTTATTTTTAATTTATTTTTTATTTATTATATTATTTTTATTTTTATTAAATATAATTAATTCCGGGCGCTCCCCATCACCCCGCGGGCGCCCTTCCCCCGTCCCACACATTCAATCAAATACCCTACCCCTTCTCTCCCCTTCCTTCCTTCCGTAGCCCCCTTCCTTCCACCCCTCCCCTTCCACCCTTTCCACCCCCCTTCTCCCTTTTTTTTGCCACCCCTTCCCACCCCCTTTCTTTTCTCCCCCTTTATTCCCTTTCTCTTCACCCTTCGCCTTTTTCTCCTTTTTTTCTTCTCTCTTACCCCCGGATGGTAATTTTATTTTTTTATACAGGGGAAAAAAGAATGAAAATAAGAATAATATTATTAAATTTATTAATTTTATTCACTCATAATTAATTATTATATGAATAACTATATAATTCTAAATTTTTTAAATTTTAATTTTCACTTCTTAAGCAATATTTATATTTCAATTTTTAAAATCAATTAATATGAAATTTAATTTTAAATATAATATATTTTTAAGAAGGAAAAATATTTTAAATTGAAAAATAATATATCTATTTCTATTTTTATTTATTATTTCTATATTATTATTTCCTCCTATTTAATTAAATTATTATTTTATTTTTTTATAAATTTTAAATATATATTTATATTAATATTTAATATTTTTAATGTAACGAAATACATAAATATTATTCAAAAATAACTATTTTATTAAAATAATAATAATTTATGAAGAAATGAAAAAAATGCAAATCAATATACTATATAATTAAATTATTTTTTTATTTTTTTATATTTCAAATAAATATAAATTATAATATTATATATAAGAATTATAAATTTATAAATATTTATAATTTATTTATATAATTAAAAATGAAATAAAAATTTAGTATTATATATTATTTTATATATTATATGTATTGTCTATAAATTGATAATCATATAAATAATTTTTTTTATTTTAAATGTAAAATATTTATTATGTTTCATAAAAGCATGAATGAATATATAAATTTTTTTTAAATTTTTTCCTAATTAATTAATATTTTTTTTTATTTATATTTTATTAAATAATTAAATTTATTTATATTTTACTTTGTTTTATAAGAAATATTTATATTAAAATTTATATTTTATTAAATTATTTTATATATTTAGAATATTATTTATATTTATTTTTTTTTAATTAGTTTTAATAATTAATTTAATTTTTATTATAATATTAATATAATTAGTTTCATTTATAATTTATTATCAAATTTGTTTTTTTTTTTTTTTCTTCATTTTTCTTATAATTTTAATTAAAATAAATAATATTTAAGTTTTATAACTAATTTATAATGTTATATTATTGTGTTCAAAAAATATAAAAAAATGATGAATAATATTATAAAAAATTTTTTTTTCTCTTTTTTTTATTTTCTATAATTTCCTTTTAATATAAATTCTATTTTAATATATAATAAATCGAAAAATAATTCTTTTTTTATATATTTTCTTATTATTTTTATTTTTCTTGTTTACCATTATTTTTTTGAAATTAATTTTTTTTTATTATTGATTGTTTTAATAATATATCAAATATTTTATCTCTATTAAATATTTTATTAAATTTTCCCTATAATTACTTTCCCCCCGGTTTATAATTTTTAATAAAATGGAAAATAATTTTTATAATTTAATATATTTATTTTAAATATATTAAAAAAAAATTTAAATTAAAAAGAAAAAAAAAATATTAATAAATTTTTACATTATACTCTCTTTCACTTTTGATCCTTAAAATTTTAATATTTATGTTTCAAATCTTCATTTATTTTATTTTATATAATTTAGAAGAAAATGAATAACTCTTCCCTTTCTAATTAAATATTATATTTTTTTAAAATTATTTTTTATAATTACTTAGTCATTTTAATTTTATATAGAGTAAAATACTTAAATCCTATTTGCATATATTCAATGCGAAAAAAAGAAGTCGGGGGGAAAAGAGAAAAGCATGGAATGTTGAAACAATATTTATAAATAATTATTTTATTTCTAAATTTTATTAATAAAAAAAAAAAAAGAAAATGGAATAAAAAATAATAATAAATTATAATGTAAAAATATTTAATATATTTAGAAAAAATATTTAATAATTTATTTCATCATTCATATTTTAATATTATATTATATGCAATTCTTTAATAAATAAATAAATTTTTAGTTTATAATTAAAATAATTATTTATAAAAAATATTAAATTTAATATAATCATTTTCCTTTTTTAATATTTAATTTAAAATTATATATATTTTACATTAAATAATTATATTTTTAAATTGTTATTAATAAATATTTTTTTTTTAAAAAATTTCCCTTTTTAGTTTTTCCATTTTTCTTTTATTTTTCTGTGTTTTTTTTTCATTATTTTTTTTTTTATTTTTTACTCTTTTCGTATTTTTATAATTTTTTCTTTATTATTTTTTTTTATTATTTCTTTTTATAATTCTTATTTTTTTTTTTTTTTTTTTTTTTAATATTTATATTTTCCTATTTTTATATTATTTTTATTCTATTATTTTTAATCAATTTTTTATTATATATTTTATTTATAGATGTTTTTTATTATATTAAATTTTAATTTATAAATCATTACTTTTTTTAATTTTAATTTTTTTTTTTTTTTTTTTATTTTATATTATTTTTTATATTTTAATTTTTTTTAATAATTATTCCATAATTTAATATTTTTTTTATATTTTTCAAATTTTTTTGTTTCTATTAATTTTTTTTTATTTATTTTTTCCTTTTTATTTATTAATTTTTAATAATATATTTTTATATATTTTTTATCTTTTTACTTTTTTTTAAAACGAAAAAAACAGTTTTTATTTTTGTTTTCTTTTTTTTTTTATAATATAACTAATAAATCTATTTTTTTTTTATATTTCATTTTTTAATAATTTTTTTATTTATTTTTATTTTTTTTTTTTAATTTTTTTTTGTTATTATTTTTTTTTTTATTTATAATTTTTTTGTTTTTTCTTTTTTTTTTTTTTTTATATTTTTTTTTATAAATTTTCATATAATATTTTATTTAATTCATTTTTTTTTTTTTTTTTTTTTTTTTTATTTTTTTTATTTTTCTAGATATTTTCTATATTTTTTTTCTTTTTTATTTTTTTTTTTTTTTACATTTTGGTTTTATATTAATTTCCGAATTTCATTTATTTATTTCTTTATTAATTTTTTTTTTTTATATTTTCAAATGAATAATTATATCAAACATTTTATTCTTTTATTAATTTATAATTCATAACTTATATATGTTAATTTTTATTTTTTCACATTTTTTTCCTTGTTTTTTTAATTTTGTATTTTTTTTTATTTTATTTTCTGAATTTTTTTATTATTTTATTATATAAATATATTTTTATCGTTTTTTACTTAATTTTTCTTTTTATAATTTTTATATTTTTTTATATAATTTCTTTTTTTTAAATTATTTTTAAATTTTTTATAATTTTAACAAATATTTTTTTTTTTTTTTTGTATTTCTTATTATTTTATTTTACATTTTTTTATTATAATTATTATTTTTTTTTTTTTGTCTATTTCTGTTTTTTTAATTATTTTCTTAATTATATGTTTTTTTTATAATAAATAAGCTTATTTTTATTTTTATTATAAATTTTTATTTTTTATACAATTTTATTTATTTTTTTTTCTTTTTTTTATTTTATTGAATATTTTCAATTTTTTTTATTTTTTGTTTTGTCTTTATTTTTTTTTTTTCTTACAAAATTATTGTACTCCATTAATGTATTTTAATTTAGTTTTTTCCCTTTTATATTATAATATTTTTATTATAATTTTTTCCCTATTTTGTTTTTTCATAATTTGTTTTTTTTTTTATTTACACATTTTTTACTTTTTTTTTAAAATTTTAGATATTATATTCATTATTATAAATATTTTTTATATTAATTTTTTTTTTTTTTTTCCCTTCTTTTTATTTTTTTTAAAACTTTTTCTTATTTTTTAGTTATTTATTTTTGTTACTATGTGTGGCCTTGGAGTTTTTTTTATTATAATAATTTAATTTTTTTTATTTCTTTTATTTCTTTTTTCCTTTTTCTTCTCTTTTTTTTTTTTCTTTTCTCTTTATTTTTTTTTTTTTTTTGCTATCCCTTCTTTTTTCTTTTGTTTCTTTTTCCCTTTTCTTATTTTCCTTCTTTTTTTCATTTCTTAATTCTTTTATACACTCCTCTTCCTTTTTTTTTTCCTTCCTTTTCTCTTTTTTTCCTCTTTTTCATTTCTTTTACAAATTTCCCCCTTTTTTTTTTTTAATAAAGATTGTCTTTCTCTTTTCTTTTCCTATTTTTTTTTATATTTGTTTTTTATTAAAAAATTCTTCTTTAATTTTATATGTCATTTTTTTTAAATTTTTTAATTTTTTAATTTTAATTGATTTTTTATATTTTATTTATTTTTTTTATTATATTTTTTTTTCTTTTCATTGTTTTTTTTTATTTTATTATTCATATTTTATATTAAATTTTATTACATAATATAATAAAATTTAAAAAAATTCCCATAATATTTATTTTTTATTTTTTAATTTAATTTTATGTATTAAAAATAATAAATTAATATTATATTATATATTTTTTAAATGAAAAATATTAGTGTATTAATATTTTAAGTATTTTCCAAATTTTTTTTTATTTAAATAATATTTTTTAATTTAATTATTTTATTATTTTAAAAATAAAGGGAGAATATTATTAAATATTATAAAATTAATTTTCAGAAAGAAGAAAATTGAATGAATATTTAATTTATATTTAATTATTTATTAGATTTGAATATAATTTTATAAATATTATTATTATAATTTTTCTTATTCAAAATTATATAATTTATTTAATAAAAAAATTAAAGAAAAATAATATAATTTTTTATTTTTATTTATTTAATTTATATTTTTTCATATGAATATTTTGAAAATTCTTAAAATATTTATTTAATATTAAAATTATTTTATAATTTTTTTATAAATATAATAGTTTAAATTATAAATTTTTGAAAAAAAATGAGAAATATTTTTTATGAATAAAGTTTATAATTATAGAAATATTTATTTTTTATTATATTAATTCCAAAATTCTTAAATATATTTTTTTTTATTTAATTATTACATAATTAAATATTTTATAAGTGAAAAATATTTTAATTGTTTTTTATTAAATAATAATATTATATTTTTTTCATTATAATTTAAATTTTTTATTTCATCATTAAAATAATTTACTTATTGAATTAAAATATTTTGAATATTTAAATATTTATTTTAATAAAATTATTTATTAATTTTAGAGAAAAGAATAAAAATTTTTTTTCCCGTATTTTCGTTATATTAATGAAAAAATCAAGTATATATGTGAAAAAAAATAAAAATAAATAACAGGAAAAAATAAATCAAAATAAAAAAATGAATAATAATTAATTATTAATTAATAAAATTCATTATTCTTTATATGATATAAATATTTTTTATAATTATTTTTAAATATTATTTTATTTTTTTTTTCATTAAAATTTATATTTATATTTTTTAAGAAAAATATAATTATTAATTCTTTATTATTATTAAAAAAAAATATATTAACTTTTCTTTTAATTTTATAAATTTTATTTTATTGTAATGATATTAATTAAATATTTTTTGTTTTTATTAAATGATATTTTGTGAAGAATTTCGAATATTAGAAAATATTATTATTTTTCTTATTAAAATAATATAACTTTTTTAAATTACAAGACGAATAAAAAAATAAATTTTATTAATATAATATCGCATTTTAAATTTTAAATATTCCTAATAATATTTTATTATGATTTTATTTATATTTTAATATATTATTTTATTTATTTAATTTATTTTATTTTTATTTTAGAATAGAAAATTAAAATAATATTTTTAAATAATTGATTTTTATATTTTAATGAAAAAAATAAATTTTAATTTTTTAAAATACTGAGAATAATAATTTTTTTTCCGAGGCGGGTGGGGCCTCCTTTTAAAGAAAAATAATTTTTAAAATTATTCTTAATTATTTTTTTATTTTTATTTTTATATATTATTATTTATAAATAAATTTTTGAAAAAGAAAATGAAAAGAGAAGAAAAAAAAAATAATATTTTAAAATAAAATTAATTTTTTTTATATTATAAGAGAAAAAATTATTTTTTAAATTTATATTTATATTTAATTTTTTATTAAATTTATTAATAATTTAATAATATTTTAAAGGAATAGAAATATTTTTATTTTGTGTTAATTTCAAGAAAAAAAAAGATCATTTATATATTATTTAATTCCCATCTTTATAGTATTATGAAATGAAAAATAATATTTTATAATTTTTATACAATTTTATGTTGAATAGATCTAACCAGAATTAATTTATTATATTTTTTTTTTTTAATTTATATCTGTTAAATTCTTTGATATTCTATTATTTTGATTCATGTATTCATAATTAGTTTAGGGACCGATATTTTTTATTTTGACTTATAATATAATTTTATAATTTATTTTATTATATTTTTCTTATATTTATTGTTCCATCTTAATTATATTGTTTTGTAATATTGTTATTTAACAAGGTATCTAAATCAATAATATTAATATATTACTTTTTTATTATAAATCAATTAAATAATGAAGAAAAAAAAATAATTATTTTATTTATTATAATATTTTTAACAAATTTTTATAATTATTTTAATTTTTTTCATTTTATAAAAATTATTTTTTTTAAAAACATGAATATAATATTCATTTATTTAATTTTAAATTTAATAATAAAGAAAAATATAATTTTTGTTTTTATTCGTATTCCTTAACTTATTCTATTTAATTTCCCATTTATCCCATAATTTTATTTTTTTTCCTTCCCCTTACCAGGATTTTTTTTCAAATTCTCTCCTCACTCATATTCTTTTTTATTTTTCTTTATAAATTACACTTACACAATCACAAATCAACTCTCAAATCATAAATAAATTTTTAATAATATTATTTTATTTAATCAATTAAATTAATATAAATAATTTCGGCGGGCCCCTCCACCCGCCTCTTGTTCTTTTGTTTATGTATATATTTTTCTTTTTCGTATTCCCCTTTTTCTGCCCCCTTCCCCTTTCTCCCCTAAGTTTTTTCTGTTTCTCTTGCATGTCTTTTCCCCTTTTTTAACTTTTTTTCCTACGCACTTCCCCCCTTCCCGTTTTTCGTTCGCCCATCACCCGTCTACCCTCTTTCCTTATCCACACCCTCCCCATTTCGCCCACTCCCGCCCCCCCGCCACTAATCTTCCAGCCCCCCCCTTTCAAGACCCGTCCCCCTTCCATAATTCTTTCGGGGCCTCCTCCCAACCCTTTCCCTTTTTTTTCCTCTTCATCCCCCTCTTTTTTTCCTCGTTCCCCCCTTTTTCTTATTTTTCTCCCCTCCACCCGACCCTTCCTTCTTTTTATTTCCCCCGCCCCCTTCCCCCGCTCCCCTCACCCCTGTTCACCCCTCCCCTCCCCACTTTTTTTTTGCTTTTTTCTCTTCTCCACACTCCCCCCCACCCTCCCCCCATCCCAACCTCCGTCGATCCCCCCTTTCTTTTTTAAGATTTCCCCCTTCCCCTTCCTTTCTTTCCTCCCCCATCCCCTTTTCCCCCACCCACACCACCAAATCGTCTCCCCTTCTTTTTTTTTTTTTATTTCTCCTTCCTTTTTCCCTTCCTTTCTTTTTTCTTCCACCCTCCACCCCCCCTTCTCCTTCAAGACCACCTCCGCCCTTTTTCATTTTTTTTTTCTCCCCCCCGTGTTCCTCCCCTTTGTTTTTCTTCTCTTTTTCTGCATATTCCCGTCACCCGGTTTTCTTTCCTCCCCACTCTCTTGCCCCTTTATGGCAGGGCTTCGTTTGTATTCTTTTATTTTTGTAATTTTTTATTTGATATTAAAAGAGAAAGAAACGAACATTCACATGAATTGAATTAATTATTTTTGAGAGGAAGAGAAATGGAAGAATTATTATTTCTATTTTTTTTTAGATTGAAATTTTATTTTTTTATTCAATAATTAATAATATATTTTAATAATATTTTTCTTTTATTATTCAATTTATATTTAATTTATTTATCTTTTAAATTTTTAATATTACTTAAATTTAATATATTATTATTTTTATTTCTTTTTTAATATATTTTATATATTTAGAAAAAAATGAAATAAAAATATTTAATGTAAATATTTTAATATTAAATAATTTATATTTCATATAATATTTTTTATATTTTGAAAATATTTTTCCGGTGATTTTCTAATATTTATTATAAAATGAATAATTTTATATATAGTTAATGAAAGAGAAAATATATTATAATTAATTGAAATTGAAAAATACCTTATATTTATAATGAAATTATTTAATAAATTTAAATTAATAAATATATTTTATTTATAAACTTTATAAAAAAAATAAATTTCTTATTAATTTATAAGCTACCATTAATGAAACAATATGAAAAATTTTTTTTTCCCGAAATGAAATATTTTATATTGAAGAAGAAGGAAATAATTCTCTATTATTAATTATCTTTTATTATTTTTAATATTTTTTATTTAAGAATAATTTTTTAAAATAATGGAGAGGGGAAAAAAATATTATAATATTATTATATTTTTTTATTTTATATTTTTAAATATTTAATTATATTAGATTAATATTTATTTTATATTTCTGTTTTTTTAAAATAATATTGAATAATATAGTTTTTTAGATTTATAATTATTTCCTTTTGTTTTTATATTTTTTCCGGCCCTTTAAAGAAGACAGAATGGAGAAAAATGAAGAAAATATTTTTTAATATTTTTTAAATTATTTTTATTTTTTTTTTCCTTTTTTTTTTTTTTATATATATAAATTTTATTATATTTTATTTTTTCATTTTATATTATTAATAGAGTGAAATGAAAATTAAAAATCTTTTTTTTTCCCTTTTTTTTAAAAAAAGAGTGAAAAATAATTATTTTGATTTTTATTAAGATGAAAATTAAAATTTAAATTAATTCATTTTTAAATTAATTTTGTATAATTTAAATTATATTTTATATAATTTATTAAAATATATTTATATTTCCCTAATAAAAATATTTTTTAAAAATAATTAATATACAAAAAGAAAATAAATTTTATTTATTTTTAAAATTTTTTATTTATCAATTATATTCAAAATTTTATTATTTTCAAATTTAAATTTTTAAGTATTTAATTAAATTTTTTAATATATTAATCTAAATTTAATATTATTTTAATTAATATGAAATATATAATTTATTTTTTCTTTATATAATAATTTTTAAATAAAAAAATTTAATATATTTATAAAAAATTTTTATTATTATATTTATATTTAATTTTTATTTATAATTATTTCAAAAAAATAAAAAAGAAAAATATTTTCTTTTACATTTAGTTTTATATTTAATATTTAAATATTTCCTATTTTTTTTTTTCTTTTCTTTTTTTTTTTGAAATATTTTATTTAAAATTATTTAATGAAAATATTTGCAATTAATTTTAAGATTTTGTATTATTTTATTAAATATTTATTTTAATTTTATTTATATAATTTATTTAATGAAAATATAAGAATATTAATTATTTTAACTTTTAATTGAATATTATTTATATTTTTTACTTAATAATTCCAAAAATTATAAATAATTTGTTATTCATTTCCGCCATAAATTTTTCTTTTTATGAAAAAAAATATTTAAAAATATTTTTTTCCTTTCTCCCCCAATTTATTCTATATCTATGCCTTTATTTTTTTTTAATTTTATAATTTTAAATTTTATTTTTATATTTCTAATTTTTTTATATTTATTAAAATATTTATAAATTTAAATTTTTTCTTTAAAATTAAAACAAATAAATAATTATAATATTAATTTTTATTTTAAGTAATATATAATTTTAATTCTTTTAATCATTCTGTTTTAATAATTATATTTTTTAATCATTTTTAGTTAGATATATTTATATTATTTATATTTAATTTTTAATTTCAAATCATAGAGACTGAAATAAATGTAACTTGGTTATTTATTGAATAAATTTAATTATAAATATATTTATTAAAAAGAATGAAAAAGAGAATATGTGGCAAAATAAGAAAGAAAATAAAAATTATTTTAATAATGTATATTATTCATTATTATTTAATTTTTTAAATTTTTTATAATATTTTCCTATCTATTTTGTTCTTATTTTAATATATATTTAAGGAAAGAATAAGATTAAATAAATTTTTTTTTTATTTTTTAAATTAATTTTTCTTTTTTTTTAGAAAAAAAAAAAGAATAAATATATAATAATTTAATTTTAAAATAATTTTTTCCAATATTTTTTAAAATTAAAATATTCCGATAATTATTTTAAAGAAAATAAATATAAATTAATATTTTATTATAAATTGATTATTATTTTCTTCATTTATTTTTGTTTAATTTATATAATAAATATTAAAAAATATCAATATACATATTTTATCTATTAGAAAAATATATTTATTTGTTTTTAGATTCTATAATAAATATTTTTTCTATAAAATGTACTTTTTTTTATTTGTTTTTTTTATATTTAATATATAATTAATTAATTATATTCAATAAAAAAATTAAATTTTAAACTCAATTATTTGATTTTTAATGACCAAAATAAAAATTTTGTAATTTTTTTTAATTGAGAATATTGAAGAAAAAATCGAAGAATATATAATTATTAATAATAATATATAAAACAAAAAAGAAATAAAATTAAAAACTTTTTTTATCCTTTTTTTTTTATAAATTATATATTTATTACTTTTTATTAATTTAATATTTTTTCGAGATCAGGGGGACCCCTATTTTTTATTTAATTTGTATTTCTATTTCATTAATACAAAATAATTTTAGAGTAATAATATTTTAATTTTATAGGATATTTTCAAAAAAAAATGAAAATATTTATAAAGTATATTTATTTTTTCCTTTTTAATTTATTCCCCCTTAATTTTTAATATTTATATGTTTTAATTATTTTTTTGAATTATAATTTTATAATATATTTTATGAAAATTAACATTTTTATCAATTAATTAATTTATTATTTCAATATATTTTTAATTTTATTTTTTATTTTCTTTTTTAATAAATTTATAATATTTTATTTTATTAAGATTTATGAAATAATTTTAATTTTTTAATTGGATTCTTTCTTTTTTATTTTTTATATTTTAATTTATAATTAATGAATATATATTAATTTATTTAAATATATAAAAAATATTTTTAAGAATTTTTAATATTTCGTTTTTTATTTTTTTTATTATCTATATTTTATATTTATAATTGAAGAGAGAAAATATAAAATATAAAAAATATTATTAATTTTTTTTTTTTATTAAAATAATATTAATATATTATTTTTATTATATTTAGAATTGAAAAAATTAAAAGAAATAAATTCTAATCATATATTAAAAAAAATAAAATTTTTTTTAATTTTATTATATTTTTTTTTTAAATATAAGGAATATATATATTTTTTAAAAGAATGGAAAAAAAATTACAAAATAAAACATGGGGGAAATGAGAAAGAAAAATAATATTATCATTAATAAAAAATAATATTCTTATTTTCAATTTTAAATTAAATTATAATAATTTTTAATTAAATATTTTTTATTATTAACTTATATTTTTTATAAAATAGATTATTATAAATTATTAAAGAAAATATTTCTAAAATTATATTAATACTTAAATATTAAATTGAATAATTTAATTAAATATTAAATTTTAATTCATAGAAAAAAAAAATAATTTAATTTAATTAATTTAATTCAATATAATAAAAATTGTCTAATAATTATTTTGTCATCATGAAATGAAATATTTATTAATTTAAAAATATATTTTTTAATAATTATATATAGGGGGGGGGGGGTGGGGGGAAAAATAAAAATTATATAATATTCAATTTATATTTTTTAATTCAAAATTTATATTTGAATATAAAATAACCTTATAATAAGAATGAGAAAAATAATTTTAATAATTTAAAATTGAAAATATTATGTTTATATTTTAGATATAATATTTTTTTTTATATTACAATTATTATATATTTATTAAATTAAAAAAAAATCATGAAATGAATAAATATATTTTTTTTTTTCTATAATTTTTTTTTTTCTAAATAGAAACATATTTATGAAGAAAATATTTTATTTAATAAAAAATAATTATGTATTTTTTAATTTTTTAAAATATATAATATTTTAAATTTTTTTTTTATTCCGGACGTCGAGGGAGGCGCGGCATCCCCCTTCGTCCCCTTTGCTTTCTTTGTTTCTTATTGTTTTTCTTTTTTGTCCTGTCCCTCCACTACCCCCCATTTCTTCCCTCTCACCTTCTCGACTTTTTTCTTTCTTTTTTTTTCTTACTTTTCTTTATTCATTTCTTCGTTTTTGTCTTCGCTTCCCCCCCCCTTTCTACCATTCCCTTTTTTTTCTAAAGCTCAACCCCTTTCCTTCCCTTTTTTTCTTCATCCCACACCCTCCCTTCCATCCGCCACCTGTTTCATCCGCCTTCTAAATTACCTCCCCTCCCCCTTTCTTTCCCAGGCCACTTCTTTTATTCTTTCCTCCGTAATTTATTAATTTTATTTATAAAATTTTATAAAATTTTCCCCCTTTCATATTAATAATATTTATACGAATATTTATTTTTTTTTAATTTAAAAACATGAAATTGAAAAATATTTAATTTATAATTTATTTTTTATAATATATTTAATAATCATTTTGAATAATTCATATTAATTTTATTAAGAAGAAAAAATATTTATATTATTAATTATTAAAAGAAATAATTTTCTTTTTATTTTTTAAAAAAATCAAAAATTTAAATTTTATTTTTTATTTATATAATTTTTTATATCGGAAATGAAGCAAAATAATAAAAATATGAGAAAATATATTTATTATTATAATAAATTTTTATTTTTTATTTTAATCGTCTCTAAAATAAGGAAGAAAAATGAAATAATATATATTTATTTATTTTATTTTAATTTTAATTATAAAAAGAAAATATAAAAGAATAAAAATAATAATTATTTTTTATTATTAATAATTTTTTTTACTAATAATATTAATTTATTTTTTCCTATCAAAATATATTTAAAAACAGGAAATATTAATTTATAAAAAATACAATTAAATATTCCATTTTAAATTAATAATTGAAAACAAAAAAAAAATAAAAAAATATTTTTCATTAACAATATTTTTCCTTTTTTTAATTTATTTTAAAATAATAAATTTCTCAATTTTATATATTTAATTTTATTTTATTAAAAAGTTTTTTTTTTTTATTATTTTAATTATTTATATATGATATATATAATATTTCCCATATTATAATTTTATTTTTTTTTTTTAAATCATATTTTATTTATTTTATATTATTCAATGAATGAAAAAGAAAATATAATTTTTTTTTTTAATTATTTAGTATAATAGATTTAATTATTTTATTTTAATTATTTTTATATTTATATTAAAATTATAATTTTAATTATTATTTATATATAAATTATTTTTATTTTAATATATTTATATATTTTCTCATTTTTTTTGTTTGAATATTAATTTTAAATATACAATTATATATAAAAAATTTTTTTTCACATTTTTTTTTTTATTATATTTAATAATTTAATATTGTGATTGAAAAGAAATGAAGACAAACAATCAATGAATTGAATAGATAAAAATATCTTTTTAATTTCTCCGTTTTAAATATTCATTTTTTTATTATATAAAATATTTAAAAAAAGTCCGGCGGAGGCAACAACCTTCGCCAACCCTCCCCTCTCCCCCTTTCTTTCTTTTCCCCTCCCCCCTTTCTTTCCTCCCCTAAGTCCCCCCCCCCCTTTCGTTTCGCCCCTCCCCCTTTTCGTCCCCCTTCCCCCCTACCCTTCCCCCTTCTTTTCCCGCCCCTTTTATTGTTAGTTCCTCCCCTTCTCCCCCTCCTCGCTCACAATCGCAGCCACCCTTCCGAGTATTCCACGCTTCCCTCCCACTTTTGGTCTTTCTTTCCCCTTCTTTTCTGCGCACCCCACCCCGTTTCCCCACAAAGTCACCCGCTTTTGCCTTTCTTCTTTGGATGGCGCCCCTTCAGCGCCCCACCTCGCTCCCCGGCGGCAACCGTTCTGACGCCCATTTCCCCACTTCATGCCCACCTCAACCCATCTCGCGTTATTATTTTTTATGGTAATAAAAAGAAAAAAAAATATGATATTTTCTAAAATTTATATTATTAAATTTTTCTCCCCAATTATTTATAATAAAAAAATTATTTTATTTCCATATTTTTATTTATAAGAAAAATGGGGTGGGATGAAAACTCATTATATAAGTTTTATTAATATAAATATGAAATTTTAATTATTTTTATGAATTTAATTTTACTTATTTATTCCCTATTTGAAGAAAAATAAAATATATTTTATAAACATATATTTTTATTTAAGGAGAAAATAAATATATATTTTTTTTTTTATTTTATTTTTTATTGTTTAAAATAAATTTTATTTAAATATTATTTATCTTTTCATATTACAAACATTTCTTTTTTATAAATAATTTCTATTTATTTTAACAAATTTTTTAAAGACAGAAAAAAAAACAAATATTATTATTCTATAAAATTTTTATATTAATTAATATTTAAAAAAAAATATTTTTATTAATTTATTATTTTATGTTTAATTAAATAAACTTTTAATATATATTGCTATATATTTTATTTTAAATATATTTTTTGATTATTATCTTTCTAATTTTTAATAATTAATTTTTATTTTTTTAATTTTTTATTTTCAAGAACTTTTTAGAGGAGAAAAAACATATATAAAATTATATATAAGATCAAATTAACTATCATATCATAATTCTTTTATTGAATAATAATTTTATTGTTATTTAATTTTTTTTTTAAAATTTCAATAGTTTAATTTTCTTTTTTCACCATTTATATTTTTAAGAAAAATAATATTAAATTAAGTTTTTTTAAAAATGAAAAAAAATGGGGGGGGGGGGGGGAAAACAACAAACTACTTTTTCACTATTATATCCAATAATACAATTTTTTCCTCCCTACTGAAAGAGCCACCAGACCATATCTTTTTTATCTTATTTTTTATTTTATTTTTTATATTTTTCGACCGTTTTTGACACAACTGTACCATATATTGAAATGAATATTACTTTTTTAATTTATTTATTGATAAATTGAATGAAAAATACATAATCAATTAATTTTTTATTTTATCCCCATTTTGATTGACTCAAATTTCTAATATTTATTTTAATTTAAAAAAAATATTATTATTTAAATAACATATTTTATTTAAATTATTTTTTATTAAATATTAAAATATTAAATGAATAATATTAATTGGAAAATATAATATATATATATTTTATATTTCAATAAAGGGGGGGGAAGGAAAATATTTTAAATGAGTGAAAATAAATTTATTATGGGGGGGGGGGGAAATACAAGATATTTAAAATTTAAATATAAAATAATTTATTATTTTATTATTTCTATAAAATATTATTTTGCGTATTTTTTTAAAAATACTTTTATTAATTTAATTTTCTAATTAAATTTATTATTCCACCCCAATTTTAATTTTTATTATTAATTATTATACTTAAAAATTTTTTTTATAATAAAAATTTATAATTCATCTTATTAAATATAATTACTTTTCATTTTTTATTATTTGAACAATATTTTAATATGTTTCTTTATTTTTTATACCAAAATATTAACATTGAATTATTTATTCTCTTTTAATTCTTAATAAATAGAGAAAAAGAAAAAAAATAGTTCTAATAATTTTTAAATATTACATTTTAATTTTTTGATGAAAAGGCAAAAAAATAATATTATTTATATTTATTTTATTTATTGATTCTTATAATTTTACAGAATATTTTTTTGTAGAATATTATTAATTATTCATATTTTTAATTCTATATAAAAAATTAAAATTTTTAATTTAATTTAATAATTAATGATTTCCCTTTTATTTTTTTTTTTAATTAATTTAAAAATATTTAATTATTTCTAATATTGGGGTTTTTATTTAATAGAAAAAAATAAATTTCTATAATTTTTTTATCATTTTTGTTTATCTTTGAAAGAATACATCATAATTGAAAAAAAGCACAAAGGAATATTCTTTAAAAATAAATAATACTTATTAATTTTTTTTTATATTATTTGTGTATTAAGGAAGGGGGGAAAAAAAAAAAAGAAAGGGAGGGGAAAGAAAAATAAAAAATTATAAACAACAAAAAACAGATAAGAAAAACATGCATGAGAGCGCGCCCCTACATTCTTTACTACCACGCTTCAACGCGCCGCCCGATCTTTTTCTCTTCTTTTTTCACTGTTTCTTTCTTCCTCCCCCCTCTTTTTCTTTCCTTTTTTTCCTCCTTATTCTTTCTCCACTCTCCATTCTTTTTTTTCCTTTTCTTCTTTTGTTCTTCCCTTTCGCTTCCTTCTTCTTGTTTTTATTATATCACTTTTTCTTATTTTCTTATTTACTACTTTCTTCTCGGCCGCCGCCCGCCCTCTGCTCATCTTTTCCTTCTGCCCCCCCTCTTCTTCTCCTTTCCTCCTGCTTTTTCCTTTCCCTCTTTTACGAAAAAATAGCCAGAAGAAAAACACACACCATCCTATCCACATGTAATGCATGAGCATCATATACTTAAACATTTACAACTTATTTCTTTCATTCCTATCATTTCAATCATTGATATTTTATTCAAAAACACTAAATCTTTACTTTTCACTTCTACCACTCCATCTTACTTTGCATAATTTCATATTAATATCATATATAAAAGATTTTATTTGCTACATCTTCTTCTCTTTCTCTTTCTCTTCCTTCTTTTCTTTTTCCCCATCTTCTTTCACTTCTTTTTTTCTCCTATTTTCATAATTTTTAAACTCTCCAAACAATATCATTTTTTACTTCACTTTTTTATTTATTTCATTGACATCATTAGAATGATTCTATCAATCTGTCCATACCTTCTTCTCTCCATTGTATAATCTATTCATTTCATACTAATCGTTTCATCTTTTATAATAAAAAAAGGAAGAAATTGAAATTTTTACTTATATAATTTAAAATATTATTTATTTTTATTATCACAAACCTATAAACAAAGAAATTATTAATTTTTATTATATCAATATATTATTTATAAATTTTCCCGGAATACATAATTTTTTGTTTTTTTTAAGACACTTAAATTATAAAATTTTCTGTTAAAATTTTATTTTTTGCTTAATTTATTCATATATTTGTAATATTCAAAAGATATTTTATTTTTTATAATATTTATTAAATTTATTAATTAAATTATTCTTTTAATTTTTTCCGACTATTTTAAAGGAATAGATATAATTTGAAATATTTATTTTAATTAATTATTAAATAGTTTTTTTATTTTAATTATTTTATTTGTTTATTTTGTTTTTATATGTAATATTTAATTTATTTTTAGAATATAATTTTTAAATTAAAAAATATTTCCCGGCTTTTTTATTTTTATTATTAGTTTTATTTGGAAATAGAAGAGAATATATTAATTTTAAAACATATTTTATTAATTATTTTTTGAAAAAGAATATACTATAAATTTTTTTATTATTTAATTCTTTAATTTGTATTCCTTTATATTTTATATGACCATAATTTTTATTTTTTTTTTGTTTTTTTTTTAAGTATAATCTTTTTTTATATATTATTAGTTTATATTATTTTATAATATTTATAATTATAAATTTTAATTAAACTTTAAGATTATTAAGAAATAAAATAAATTATTTATTAATATTAATTATATTTTTTTATATTCTATCATAAATTTGAGAAATAAATTATATAATTTTATATAAGAGAGAAATGAATAGTTATTTATATAATTTTTTTGTAAAATATATAATTTTATTATTTAAATAATTTCTAATTTTTTTCTTTATATTAAAAATTTCTATTAATTAATTATAATTTATTAACTTAGTAAATTTTATTTATTTTCCATATTATTTTTTTATTAATTAAATTTTTCATATTTTTT
>Ga0179593_1559192_pt1 | contig 24812 bp, 18 predicted proteins | sample CZODoug2_1_08_16_FD_185931 | JGI IMG/M metagenome (GOLD analysis project Ga0179593, IMG submission 185931) | Vadose zone soil fungal communities from Angelo Coast Range Reserve, California, USA - CZODoug2_1_08_16fungal (PacBio error correction) | ecosystem: Environmental > Terrestrial > Soil >...
TCGACTGAAACTTTTATCCCAGGAAAAAAACAACAACGATAAAGGAAGGAATCACGCTTATTCTCGGGCTTCGGGAGGGGCTGAACTCATGTCGAAGAAATACGCCTCAATCTTCCCGTATATCTGGGCAAGGGAGTTCCTCTAAAAGGCCATGGAGACTGTTGCTAGTAAAGGGCCTCTCGGGAAAAATAGGGGGTCTCCACGTCCTTCTTGTCGACATCCCTACTTGGGGTCTCTACCCATTGTGCTAAAGGCATCCGTTCAGTAGCCTGTTCTTCAAAGCGTGGGGAGCACTCTGATGCAGTTATAGTGCGCACGATAGGGATCCATCATAAAAAAAGGGGGGCTCCTCCGTCTGGAGGAAACTACTGAATCGGTGGACTAAGAGGTCACCTCCTTACTGGGGAAAAAAAAATGGCCCTCTTGTAACGTCCAGGGGTGAGACTAAAGGCAGCCCCCACGGCCGCCGCAACCGTTTCGAAGCGTGAGAACTAACAGCGCCGGGGCGGAAGAAGAAGGCATCCGGAGCCACACGTTTCGGACCAGAAAAAAAAAAAAAAGAGCAGGGGAAGGCACAAACATTCCAGCGCGAATCCGGCAATCGCAAAAACCTCCTGCAAAAAATGGGGCAAAACGTAAGGAAGAACCTCGTTTGACGGGCGCCGAAGGAAGGAAAGGGCGTTCCAACGCAAAAAGCCAAAAAAAAGGCGACGCTTTCGCAGTCCCGAGGCGCTCCCGACAAATAGGGTCCTCCCGCATGTTGAGTGCAGCCGGCTCTCAAAGGAAAGACAAAGTAGACGAGCGGAAGGTCAAAGGGACGAGCCCAAGCAAAACACCACGGAATCAGACGCGGTTGGAGGGACGGAAAGGGACCTCCTCTAGAAAAAAAACAAGGGGGCTGAGCCATATCCCCCTGGTTCAGACTCCAGGGGGAAAAACAAACTGTTAAGGGGGGAAGGTGGGGTCAACGGCGACGCCAAAACCTCACGGTCGAAAAAAAATCGAGCCTTTCCTCTAATAAGCCAGACGAGGAGGGGGGAGGGGGGTTTCTTTGTATAGTGAAAGAGGAAAGAGTCGGTCCAATAAATTGAGGGGGTCGGCGAGCCGAGATGCGGGGAGAGACTCTAAACAGGGAATCAGGTGGAGGGAGGGGGAACGGAAGCCTCCACCAGGTTCTCTGGAGGGTACTTCTTCTCCAGCCCCTGAAAAGACGTGAAAAAAGGGGAAGAACTGTAGGGGGGAAAAAAGAGGGGGGGAAAGCTATGATATCTCGCAAAACTGAGAGGGGAGCTAGGTCCGCGAGTCCTCAGGGTATCCAGGAGGGGAAGCCAGGGTCGTCAGGGGGGGGGAGGGGACCACCTGCTGCACGGAGAGGTGAGACCCTAACAACAAGGAAAAAACCCCTCTTCTCGTTCTGAAGGCAGAGCCTTCGAAGAGAAACTGTTGACGAATTCCCTATACAAGGTAGGGAAGTTGTAGGGAATATTACTGGGACTTAACTCAGGCCCTGTCCGGATCTCTAAAGAGAGGATCATGGGGTAAATCCAGAGAATCCGAAGGGTGCTCCTACGGGAAGAACTTCGCGAGGAAATGTGTCTTCGGAACCCTCCACCCGTTAAAGAACGGGAGTAAAATAGGACTGAAAAAAAGAGGAGAAGAAAGAAGAGGCCCTTTAAACGAAAATCAGGGGAACTACAGAGGCTGTCCTCGGGGAAAACCTGAAGGCAAAAACTGCGGGGAACGGAATCAGCGGGGGTCCGGCTGAAAAGGTAGGGGGAAGTTGGGCATCTAATAAAATCAAAAAAAAGGTGAAAAACGACGGCTAATGGTGCGCGGAAAGGAACAACGTTGGGGACGGAGAGACTGCTCCAGCGTGATTTGCTGTCTTCTAGGGCCAAAGGGAACAAAAAGACAGAGGAGCACTCACGCCGAGGAAGGAAAGCTCGACGAAAACTGACAGTTGGGGGGTTAAACTATATCGAACGCTGGTCGGGGGGGGGAGCGAGAAAGGAAAAAGGGGGGAAAAGCCGAAAAATCTCAACCAGGGGGACTGAAGCTCGGGGAACAGACCAAGCTCAAGCACCTGCACCCTCAAAAATCTAAGCTAAACTGGAGGGTAGAAAAGGGAAAGCGATACAAAAGGGGGTATCGGGTATAGAAAAGATCTAGGAGAACACGTCTTCCTTCCTCGAATGCCGAAAAACTGAGTCCAGTTTCCACGAATCGTTAAACAAAGGGACCATAGGGGCACAACAAGGGGATATCTTTCACGTAATCCGAAGAAAAGAGTCCTTGCCCTCGTAAAGAGGACATCCTCCAACTCATCATGGGGGCACGGAAAAAAAAGCAAAAATCCACTAAGGGAAAAAAAGGGAGTAAAAGAGTTCGACAACTACAGAAACTCAAAAAATTACCGGGAGAGAACCGAAGGCCGAGCCGACACAGAAGGCGCTGTCCTTACAGGAGGCAAAGGAGGTTCAAGTGCAAAAATCGGGGGCAAACGTGTGTGCCGCGGGGGGGAGGGCCAGTCCGAAAAGGGGGAACTCCTGGCACAAAGGGGAGGACATATAGTCAGTCGAGCCAACCCTCGGCAAGGGGTCGCCAAAGTAAACGATGAAAAGACCGCAAGACTCCCTCACAAAGTTGTGCAACAAGAAAGGCGGCCGGGACCTAAAAGGGTGCAGTCGCGCCGAAAAAGGGGGGGGCAAATTCATCCCCAGGTTCAAAAAGGGAACGTGCACGCAAATGGCTCCTGGAAGGGAGGGAATTGGGACTCTCTCCAGGCTTAGTCACTCCTGCTCGAAACTGCCAATTCTCAACGCAAAACAAGAAAATAAATTCCAAGAAAGTCACAAGGACTCGACGTTGGCTTCTGCCAAAAAAAATCCGGGGAACTGCTATACTGCCGCCGTCCAAGGAGGCCAAAAAAAGTAAGAGAAGAAAAACGGACCTCATACGCCAAAAATCGTTCCGTCGCGCGCCTTTACGTCCAGGAAAAAAAAAAAACATACAGTAATCAAATAGCGCAAAAGGGAAGGGAAGGCTTCCCGCGCGAGGAACGGACGGGGGGAAAGGGGCCGCCGTTGTGCCGGGGCTTTCAGGATATCGGCACAAAGGATTAAGACCGCGCGGCGGAAAGTCAGAGGGAGAGCCGACGGGAAAAGTACGCCGTCGGAAAGTCAAAGTTAGGTGGAAAAGGGCCGTCCGAAGGGGAAAAAAAAAGGGGTATCAAAGGAAAAAAGTAAGGTGAGGCTGAAAAGAGCAGACCAGGCAACGAGAAGGCCCAACCACCTGATCGTGGGGTCAACGGAAAAGGGACCTGCCCGCGACACCCCAAAAAAACGAAAGGGAAAATCCAACAAAAAAAACTTCAAAAATGAAAAAAGAACGACTACGCTTAAAAAGAAAACCCGAGGACGCGCGCCCCAGGGCCAGGGGGTGAATTCAACCAAAAAAGGGGCGGGTCGATAAACCTGCGTTCTGAGGAAAACAGATATTGACGCGGGGGGGAAATCACTCCTGAAAGGCGAAGACAGGGACCATCAGTCGCAGACTGTATCGAGGTCAAAAAAATCGGACAGGGTCCCACACGGAAAAAAAAAGCTGCGCCTCGGAAATCGCGGAAAAAGGGCGCGAATTCGGACCAAAAAAAAAAGGGGGTGACCTCCGCCGCAGCAAGCCGCAGCTAGGTAGCCTGATCGACGGTCAGCGTCGTCGGAAAAAAAAGCCCCTGTGATCCGTCGTCCGCCGGCACGGAAGGGGAAAAGGAGTGTTAGTGGAAAAAATCAGAAACTTTGAAACCTTACAAAGGTTCAAAACGGCCGGCCGGGGGGTACGTAACCCGGGGCGGGCGTCCGTCAGCCGTGTCACAGTGGCTACTGTGGGAATGCGGGGCATGAGAAAGGTGGCGACAAGGCAGGGGCGGCCCTTACATCGGAGCAAGAGAAGGGGGACGGACCGTATGGGTCGGGAGGCCAAGGGAAAGTTTTCCAAAGGTACCGTCCCCGAACCGTCGAGCGCGGGGCACGCGCCGAAGCAGCCACTCGGCGCGGGGGGGGAGAGAAAGAACTGTTGCCGGGGGTAAACGGCGGAAAAGGCGACCAAAACGCCCGCGGAGGCGCAGGGGGAACTCGGCCGTCAAAGGGGGTCAATAAGCAGAAAAAAAAAAAGGGGACGACGCGGCTTCTGAAACACGCTCACGGCCAGGGGGGGTAAAAACTTCCAACCTACGGGGCCAAACCGAACCGGAAAGAACCAGCAGTTTCGCGAGTTTCAGGAAAAAGAACGGCCGTCCTCTCCAAAGGAAAAAGTTTCCTGATCGGAGTGCCACGAATGCAGCCGTCTAAAAGAGGGCGCCCTGACGGGGTGAAAGAGGGGGAAAACCCTGAAAAGTGAACGCGAGAAAACACTCGAACGCAGGGACGCTCGGCGAGACGGAAAAACTCCCCTACACAAACGCCGCTCAGGAGGGGGGGTCAACCAACAAAATCTTGCCTCAGTCTAGAAAAGAAAAAAGAAACTGAGTCAGGGCCCTCGGAGGCGCACTTTCACCAACGGGCAGGCGGAAAAGGGGATTCGTTCTGCTAACCAAAAGGAAAAAGAAACAAGAAAAAACGCGGATCTAAACGTAAAGAAGGCAACCCGGCAAGATGGTGGGAAGCCCCCACCGAGACCCATGTATCTGGAGGATGTTCGACGGGGAAAGAAAAAAAATTTGCAAGGTTTCAAGAGGAGCCCCTCCTTAAGTTTGTCCAGTGGGGCATCTGCGGTAGGAACGAGAAAGACAGGACGGCGAAAAAAGGGATTGGGCACGGTTCGCGACTCAAGGTGCGCAACTCCGTGCGGAAATGAAGGCAAAAAGAGGGCCCTGACGGACTGGAAAAGAGAAAGCTCATATCGTCAGCTCAACAGAGTATGAGAAGGGATTAGGCCAAGGGCAACGGCGGCGCTGCCTTCGGGAGGCCCGTCAAACCAGGGGGGAAGGACTAAACGCGGTCAGGACGCACTCAATGCCGGGTCGGAATTATTTGGACAGGAAGGGAGGGAGTTTCACCCCTGCCCCTCATGACTCAAATCACAAATCTCAGAGGCAGAGAAAAAACCAGATACATAGGAGAAGGAAAACCCCCCAACTCTAAATAACGCAGCAAGATCCCTCACGCGGGTCAGAAAGGATTTGTACTAAGAAACCGGGGGGACTTCCCTAGGAGGCAAGGATGCTTTTACTTGCCCGAAGAGATAAGACAGGACAACTAGACCTCCCCGCCGAAAGGCTTTCTGAGGAAAAAAACTCCCCCCCACATCAAAGAGTTACATCGGGGCTGCCGCCCTCACCAGTACCTCCCCTCTGGGGAGTTCAAACCTCCCTCACGAGTCCGGCTCGGCCCCAAAAGAACACCTGGTGGGCCCTACGATGATTCTTTGGGCGCGAAAAGAAGACAAGACGAAAACGGGGAGTTGGGAAAAGAAGACAAAGCGCTACAACAACAAACCAGGAAGAGCGATATATGTGCATCCAGGAGGAAGACACCAAGGCACGTAAAAAAGCGCGGGAATGGTAAGCAGGAAGCAGTCGGAGTGGGACGGTCGGGGAGAAGAAAGGCCTGTTTCCTGAACCTTGGGGGGGTAATCCGGGCAGACAGCGGGGATATGAGAGCCTATGACCCAGCAATGAAGGAGGGGAAGGGAGCTTTTTACGCGAAAAAGCGGATGGAAACCGCAAAAACTCTTAGGTACTCTGGAGTGAAAATTACAACAGGAGGAATGAACCGCCATAGGGTCAGCGTACGCTCTGGAGAGAGCTGTTAAGCAGGAGACGCGAAGAAAGTGGGGGAAACTCTTTCCTAAAGAATTATAGAAAAGGTTGCGGCGGTCGTTCAAAAAAAAAAACATCAACGACAGCGAAGGACCAAGCACAGATGAGGGCTAAGGACTTCGCCCATGCAAAAAAAAACTGAGACGTTTACTAGGGACTCGAGAGCCTGCCATATTCTTCCTATCCGTCGAAGGGGAAACCGCCTGGGGGGGGGGGGGAGATAGGAGAGATGGGGACTCTGTCAATCGGGGAAAAGAAAGGCAAAAAAATCGCCTCCTCAAAGGTTTAAAAAAAAAAAAGAAACAATTTATCACTGCGCCAAATCTTCTATCACCAACATAAAAAAAAAAACCTAAAAAACGAGGAGCGGCAGCCAAATGACTCCAAACCCGTACGCAGAAGGTCACTCGCCACCAAAAGAGAGCGCGTAGAAAAAAAAGGGACAAAGCGCTCGACGGACGATCGAGTGAAAAAGAAAAGTTGGGGGCGAGCCGACCGCGAGCTAGGAAGAGAGTGTTCTCTCAAAGAACAAAAAAGCAAAACCGATCGCCCGTCGCCAAGCGTGGGGAAAAAAAAAGGGGGGCGGCACGTGGCGTCCGCAGCCCCTCCCGCTCCTCCTAAGAAACCCCGAGGGGTCCAGAGGTTTGGACCAAGGAAGGGGAAAGAACAAAAAAAAAAAAAAAAACTAGAAAGTACTGTTAGAGGTAAGTCGAACTATCTTACCCCCAGAAGGAAGACTAGGGGAGGGAGGTGGGGTTCACTCTTCAATCACTCAAGGAAAAAAAAAAAACAAAGCAAGCCGACGCCTGTGTTGACAACGAAAGTCATAAGAGCACAGATGCAAGAAGCTTTTTAGATGAAAGCAGAATGATCGACTGGGTAGAGACGGCTAGCCGCTCTACTTTCTCCCGGACATAAGCTCCATGGCATTAAGGCCCTTGAAAGGACTGCTGCCTGAGCCGCCTTACCAGAGAAAGATTCAGGAAATGAAATCTCACTCAACTGGGTCAAGGGGGAAAGGCTTAAAACAACACTACGTCTTCTAAAGAGTCCCGCGCCCAAACTAAACTTACTAAAAAAATCCAACACTTCTGCCGAATCCCTCCTGAGAGAAGAACAAACGCCTATCCACTTCCTTGAAGAGAGGTCAAAAAAGGGCCGTCTATTAACAGTGTCGGCCCAGAAAGCCGTCCCAACTCCGGGTCTTGCGATTCTGATCCTAAACCTAAAAGGTCAAAATCTGATTCACTTCAACGAGAAAAAAAGACAAAGAACGGTGCCCAAAAGGCAGCCGTGGACCCAGGCTTCTCTGGGTGCCAAGAGCGTGGAAATGGTCAGAAAATGTCCGCCCCTAGCATCGGGTGAACGACTGAGGCTAGGAAACTGAAAAGAATCAAAGGGGGGGAAGCCAAAATCCCTCCTCTTCTAAGCCCGGGAAAAAAAGTCTAGAACACTGCTCAAAGTCTCGATGCGCCCATGTTACAAAAAAGAAAAGGTCCGGAATGGGGATCACGTTGAAGATCACAAAGGATCCCGGTTACGGCGGAATTGCTGATCTCAAAGTCGCCGAGGAAAAAGGAGAAGAGATCCTCAAACCCCAAAGAAATCAAAAAAACCCTATTGGCGTGCCCGATCGCCAAGGTTGGGAGGAGGGGACACAACCCTGCATCTCCTAGTGAAAGGCCAAAAGGGGGAGCCCCTTTTTCCTCAGAAGAAGGGGGGGAAGGAGGGTAAACGCAACTGGAATGGCGCAGGCTCCAAGCGTAAGGATTGAAAGGAGGGTGAGCGGACGTCGGAAAAAAGGGAAACCGAGAGGGGGGAAGATTCCGTTACGCCTCACCAAGGCTAAGGAATCTAAAAGGGGAAGCATAGAAAAAGGTGGGGAATACTCCAAAGGAAAAACAACACGAGGGAGATAGAGATCCCGGCGACTCTAGTCGAAAACTTATCGTTGTTCTCCTGTGAAGAAGTGAAAAAAGCAAGCAAAAACGTGGACGAACCAACAAAAAAGGCGACATCAACGTCCAAGCCACGCCTGGCACCGACAAAAAACCAGGGGGGGGGGGAAGGAGCCAAATCCAGTTGGTCGGTTTGAAAAAAACAAAAGACGTCAGACCAAAAGGAACTATAATGACGAGGATATTTGGGGGACGATGACGTCCGAAGGGAAAAGACGAAACTACTCCCATAGGTCAGGAAAAAGGACTGAGGGCACTCGGAAAAAAGGCCATACGGATCGAACCTCATTGGACGCTTCTATCATAGGGGAGAAGGGGGGAAAAAGAACGAGGCAGGCAAAGGCCCTAGAAAAAAAAGGCCCAGGAGGGTGAATGCGCACGCACCACCGCCATAGGGGGAGCAGGAAAGAAGGTCCTGCGTCGACGGTCAAAAAGCCGGGCGCACGGATTAGAAGGCAACGCGCAGTCACACCCGATGAAGGGAGTGGGGAGGCCTTTCACGAACAGGGGGAAGAAGGGGACTGGGAAGTGAAACCGAAACTGTGGCATAACTGGGAACTTGGGGGAGGGGAAAAAAAAAAGGCCTTCTTGCGACGGACCTGTCTTCGGGGCTGCTTGGGAGAAGGGACAGAGTGACGTTTATGGGAAAAGGAAGGGGTGGAAGGATCACCCCCCATCCAACCTTAAGGGAGCTCATAGAACGGCGCCGGAATTCGGCACGCAGCAAGAGTAAAATCGAGCGAGGGGAACTTTGAAGACGCGCCTGGAAGTAAACGTAAAGAGAAAGCCCTCGGGAGCGCGTTGTTGGGACGCTCAGGGAGTCCTTTTGGGTCTATAAGGACTGGGGGATTTTTCGGCCGAAAAACTTGCTGGCGCATGTGGCCAGAGCACTGCACTGCGGTGACTAAGAACCAGAAAAAACTCTTCGAACTGGAAAAGAGGCTCAGGGCCACTCGAATTGAATGGGGAAAGAAAACCTGTCTACTCCAACCTGGTGTTTCTCAGAAAAACAGGAACGGGAAAAACCCTTTACGTCGTCATCATCCGTTCGACTCAAGGGAAAATTCATTCTGAGGGAAAAAATATATCTAACAGAAACCTGGCTACACTTAACGGCTTCAAACCTCAAATCAAGGATCTGAAAGGCCTTTGACGGGGTTTGCCCGGGCCAAAAGGGAAAAAAGGCTCGTTAAAAATATGACTTCAACCTCAAAGGCCGGGCGATACAGAGTTCAGAGGAAAGAAGCCTCTCTACAAAAAAAAAACCGAAGCGGCCAACATTGAGTGCCCACCCGCGCTGTCAAGAGAGAACTAGCAGGGGAGCCATCTTGAGAAAAGGGAAAACTCGGCCTCCGCGAAGGCCCAGAAAACGATAACGCGTCACAAAGTAGATACTGGCAAAAGCAGGGGGGGGAAAGGGAGGGAGAAACAAACTGAAGGAAAAACCTACCGTTAGCTACCGGTCGGAGGTAAATCTCCCAAAGGTAATCCGGGGGAAAAAAAAAGGCTTTCGTCTGCCCCGGAACGGAACGGTCATGTCGTATCGGGGGGACGGTGTGGGGGAAGGTTGCTACTCACTGCAAATTACGGGGTCGGATGAACACCCGCATCTACAGAATAGCCATCCCTCGTTCTCTGAAAGGGAAAAGGGCATCCTGGGGTTCGGGAAAAGAGTGCAAGGGGGACAGGAAGCTCCGTTGGGACCAGAGTCTTTACGAAAAAGGTCGGGGGGGAAAAGAGAAAAAGCGTTGGGTGCGAACCGGCAAAAAATTACGGTAAGGCAGCAGCGGGACGTGGGCAGGAAAATCCGGAAGTGAAGACTCGGAACACCCCTGAAAAAAAAAATGAAAAAGCGGGGTTGTGGCGCATAACCAGGATCACGGGACGAAGCGGAGAGGGTGCATTCCTCAGGGGCCTAGAAAAACCAGGGAGAAAAAAACTCAAGGGGAAAAAGCCCAGGCCCGCCTGGAAAACGGGCATTGCCGCGGTTCGGGTACTGACTCGAAGGGAAAAAAGAGCGGGGAAAAAGGATACCCTCCGCCATAAAATTGCTACTCTGGAGGTCCTTAAACCAAAGATTGGTACAGAAAGAGATAAGGAGGCTTTCAAAAACTCAAAAGAGCAAGAAGCCTCTGGACCTGGAGGGGGCGAAATGAAAAGAACTTTAGAAATAACCGGGGGGCGGAAGTTTCTACTGGGTACTGGGGGGGAAACTTAAGAACGTCTCGGAGAAACGAATGATACTTTGCTGGACCTACGAAAGCTTCCAAGGGACTTCAGGAGGAGGGGGAAAAAAATCGAGTCAAGACCCACAAAACTCCTCCCGCGAAAAAGAGGAAAAAACGAAAAGAGTGGGGAGTCCCAAATAATCGCAGAAAAACTCAACGGAAGATACTTCTTGTTGGGTACATGAACTAGTGAAACATGTCTCAAGGGGACAGAACGGGGGGTAAAGTTTGGGGGCAGTGAGATTAGCCTATACTCTCCCTAAACAAAAAAAGAAAAAAGTAATTCCGTCAATGAGAAAGAAAAACAAAACCTTGAACTTTAGGGCACTGGGGAGGAGAAGAAAAAGCTAGAAGTCCGGGGTTGGGAAGACCAGGGGGGAAAGAAGAACGCGTCTTCTGACGTGGAAAAAAAGGGGGAGGTAAGAAAAGAAGGAGATGAACCTGGGGGGGGGGGGGGGAGCTCACCTGATCACGGAACGAAGCGTTGTCGCGCCGGGAAAAAGCCGCCACCTTAACCTTGGAAGGGGAAGAGGATAAACAAACGGACATAAAAAAGGGCGGAGACGCGAAACACACGACAACTGAAAAGGGAAGGCTAAAAAGGAGTATGCTCTGGCGGGAGATCAGGGGCGAGAGTAAATTTTCCCAGAGGGGGGTCAAGGCGACAGAGAGCTCCAAGGGGGGCTTGGACGGAGCGACCGAGGGGCCCTTGCTTTGAGAAGAGGAAAACGAAGAAAAGGAGTCAAACCGAACAGTCGATCCCGGGCCGGCTCGCCGGTTTAAAAGGTACAGTAACTCTATCCCGAAAAAGTAAGGGTCCAGGATCATTCTTGATCCTCCAAAAGCGCACCCACCTAACTGTCGAGAAACTAGAAATGCGACGTCAGACGGAAAAAGAAAAAACAAGAATCTTTGGACGCAGGAAAGTGGGCAATCAAAAGGGAGGCCTCACTGTCTAGAACCGACATCCCCTTTCTAGTACCTAGATCAAACGTATCTTACGACAATAAGGGAAAAGGGGTCAGGAAAAATCTGGGGGGAGCCAGCGGATGGTCTGCAACAACTTGACACCATGCAAAAAAACATCCGGACTAGTCCTCTTTCAACTGGGAGAGATTGGGGCACTTTGAAAGCAAAGGAATAAAAGAAAAAGAAGATGACTCCGCGTCAGCGCGTCCCAGGTCGAGGAAAAGCGCCTTCGAGCTTGGAAAATGGAGGGGGGGACAAAATATCCGGGAGTTTCGATTCTCCCAAAACTAGACTAGCGCTCAGAAGAGAGCAAGAGGGGGGGGGGGGACCAACTGCTAAGAGGAAAAATAGGGGGTTAGTACTTTGTGGGGGGAGGGGGGGCTAAGGGAAAGTATCGCAAAAAAACGACGCCCCGAAAGACGAGGAAAAAGGGAGTTTAAATAGTTAGGAAGGAATGTAATTCCAAGGAGAAAACTAAGGTCAATAACTAAACAACACTGACTTTTAAGGAGGGAAGGCCGATCCTTATCGAACGTCTCACGAAACGGGACGCTATGAAATAGAAACGTTCGAAAAAGTTTAGGGAAAAGAGTCCCATCTGAAGTCCGTCCACCAAAAAAAAAAAAAATAAGGAGGGGGAAATAAGTTCCTTATACTATCCTCTGGGGCTAGAAAGGAGAACACTGGAGGGAGGGGAAACAGAACGCCAAGGTCACAAATGGAGGACAGCAACGTAGCCGTAGAATTGTAAACAAACCTTCCGAAACTGAAAAAAAAAAAAACTAAGTAGAAAGATAGACGTTAAATAGAGAGAAAAGGGCTTAAGGGCGTTAAGCTGTCGAAACCAGTAAACTTGATCCTCCGTATATTGAAGTGAAACCGCAGGCTTCCGGACAAAGAGAAGGCAAGGGTACCCCTTAGAGACAACGAGGGTAAGGTTTAAAAAAAAACCAGACTTTCTCCAAAGTCTATTCAGAAGAGGATAAGGAGGAAAATACTTTTCCCTGGCTCGGGACGCCCAAACCGGGCTGTGACGCCGAGAAGGGGGACAGTCATAGTTCCGGGAAAAAAGGAGGGGCGTGAAAAAAAAACACTCTTCTCAAGGGCTGGCAGAGGAACCGAGAGCACTCCCAGACCAGCCCAAGAAGGGACGAGGACTTGCCAAAGGCTAGAAAAAAAAACAGATTCGAGGCGGGAACGTGCTGAGAAAGGTTCCAAAAAAACGGCCCGTTGCCATGAGGACCGAATGGGCTGCCCCCATACCAGGAAGGGGGCCGCTGCTCAAAAGAGGAAGAGGGCAGGGGGAGAAAGGGGGGAGGGACCCGAAATCGGAAAACCAAACCAAACTTGGAGTTCGCGCGCTTTAAGGGAAAAGCCCCCGCGGCCCATACCTCTTGGGGAAAAAGAAAAAACAGGGGAGGGGAAAGAACCGGGGGGAGAGCGGTCAGCCTCCAGGGGGGGAGAGGAACAATGGGGGGGCGCGCGACCGGGGGAGTGAACGAAAGTGGGACGTGTGCCCAGGGAGGGATAAGGGAAAAACTGCGCTCGTCAAATCGGTAAAGAAAAAAAAAAAAAAAAAGAAAAGAAGGAGGGGGGGGGGGGGAAGGGGCAAAGGGAAAGAGAATTGGGGAGCCAAAAACACGGAGGGAAGAGAAGGGAGTCCATGCGACGCTCGTCCGACGCCCAACTGATCCTTTTTCGAGGTGCTGAAAGAAAGGAAGTCAGACCAGAGAGAAAATAAGAACTCGCAAGGTAACAGGTTCCAAACTGACCTGGCCCCGCCACCGCGCACCTCGCAAAAAAAAGGGTAGGATCACTCCTCCTCTAGGACGGACTAAAACCGAGAAAGTCATTATAAAACTAGGAATGGACCGCGGGGAGGAAGCCATCAGACGAGGAAAAAAGCTTACCTGTATGGGGGAACCTGCTTGGGAGAGAAAGAGCCAGACTATGTTAACTCAGAGGCGAATTAGGAGGCGAATGATCAAAGTGCAAAAGCTTTCTATTTCCGACAAAATTCCCAAAACAGAAGGTGGTTGTACAAGCGCCTGCCTCATCCGAGGGGGTTAGCATGGCCAATCTAGAGAGTTCAGCCGCTGGCAGAGGGGGGGATCCGAGTCAGAATTCTGGAAAGAGGACTCTCCGGCTCAGGGACCGTCACGTAAACAAAGGAATGAAAAATTACTCTGGGTAAAGGGGACAAACGCCAAGTGATCCGCCACCTTGGCTTTGGAAACAAAAGGGAAGGGAGGGGGTCAAGGGAACCTTCTGACGCGTGGTTATAGTGGGAGACTACTGGAAAGAGCGTAGTTCCTTTCGACCTAAAATGAAGATAGAGTTACTGTCGCCGTATGCTCTATGGGGCATGGAAGGACAACCCCCAAACCCATGAGTGACCTGTGGTTTCCATTTTCATAGAAAGAGCCCGAAAACGGATTCTCTGGGAAAAGTTTGAAGACATAACGGAACACTTTGGGGGAGGTCTGATGCGTTAACAGGAAAAAAGAGGGTTTCGCCAGGCGTGGGGGGGTGGGTGCGCTGCCTTCCGGGGCGGGCCTCTCCTTCAGGGGGGGGCGGCCTTCATAGCCGTCTCAGATCACCCTTTTCTGTTCGGGTCGTGGCAACTCGACTGCACTGCATGGCTCCCTCGGGACTGTCAAAACCTGGAAGCGGCCTCCGAAGTGGATTCACAATTCTCTTACATGATAAAACTCTCGGTTTGAAGGAAATGCGTCTCTCCCACCAGGGAGAAGGGGGGTGAGAAAACAACACTATGTCAATGAGAGAACAGTTGCCGCCGTCGACAAAGAGCGGAAGGGGTTGGGTGGGTTCGGGGGGGGAAGGGGGGAAACGAAAAACACGGGGAAGGTAACTCTATAATACGAAGAGAGAGATTTACACGTCGCGGAAAAGTCCCCACAGGAAAAATCCGCTACCCGCTAAGACCGTCTAGGCGGTTCGCCAAAAAGAGTGGGTCCCCCAAAACTCATGTCGCTGGGCTTGGAATACGAGGTAGACCTTAAAGAAGCGAGAGGCACGCTGGCAATAAGACCTCCGACAAAGGGAAAGAGCTGACTTGGGAGGGAAAATACCTCAAGAAAAACCAGGGTCAAAGCCGCTAAAACTCTAAAGGGACCGTGGGGTAGGAAAGAGAGGAGGCTTGAGAGACTCAAATGTACTTGGGGAGCCGGACCGCGGACGTTCTAGTCGTGGAAAAAAGGGCACCAACGGAGCAACAAACCTGGCCACTCTTGGGGAATCCCCAAGGACCGTCGGTCGTTTTGAAAACAGGGGGCGGTTAAAAAAAGTGGGGGTCACGTCTTTTGGGCGAAAAATAAGCAGGTACTGGGAGGGAGAGGGTGCGGGTTGAGATTTGTCGAAGGGGGAAGGGGATGCAAAAGGGAGGGAGCAAGAATGGGGGGCGCGATTCGTGTAGAAAAACGTCGTCAATATTGCAATTCAAGTACTAACGGGGTCGAGGGGATGGCACTGAAAACTGCCTGATAGAGGGGGGGCAATCGTCTTCAGTGCTAAAAAAAGGGTAAAGAAAAACCGGTGACTACTTCGGTCCACCAATCGGGAAAGACCTGGTCTCCGGGGCAAGTTAAGTCCTGTTGGGAGAACTTGAGGTCTCCTCAGTTCCATCTGGAAGCCAGCCATCGACTAAAGGACGACAAAGACCCTAGGGAAGAATGATCCCCCGGGTGGGGATACGTTCACCTCCGCCATACGAGAATAGCAACTCGAAGGGGATGAAGTCAAAATCGTCTTAGCCGGGTTAAGTTCAAGTACTCGTAAACTGGAAGACTCTTTGGGTGGAACGGGTTGAACGAGCACAAGGGTAAAAAAGAATAAAGGGCGGCCTTTCCCGCCACAGCCAACGCCCCTCAACAGTCGGGGAGGGAACGGGGGACGGGCGGCCACACAAAAAACATCTTCAGGGGCCGGAAAAAAGGGGAACTCAAAACGGGTAAGGTCAAAACTCCGAACGCGATAAACCACCGAAATCAAAAAGGCGGTCCCCGTTGTCTGGTAGTCTTCAGGCAAACGCGCGAGTTGACGCGTGCTAACGCGGTCTCCGGGAAAAAAACCAACTGAGGATGGGAATGAAGAAATAGGGCGCGCAACCCTTCCACTTCAGAAGACACTTTAAAGACCGCTGAAAAAAGGCATGTAGTACTTTTCGGTGTCAGGGGGGGAGGTGCGGGGGGGGGGGGGGGGTGGGGGGGGGGGGGGGGGTGTGGAAAAGAGAAGTCGGGAAATAAACGTTGAGGCGGCCGAGATTCTTTCCTCGCCCAAGGACTGTCAGTACTACTAGAGGGGGCTGAGGCTTCACTGTCAAAACTTTCTGTGTGGGCCGCTCTCCACAGGGAAAGGTATACGAGTAGCCTCCAGGTAGAACAGGCGGTACCGCGGAGACGCTCTGTTATCTTGAGGAGAAAAGGGGGCATTTTCAACTGGGGTGGGGGGGGGGGGGGGGGGTCTCATAATCCAGAAGGAGAGCAACTGTAGAGGGCAGGGGGGTCCTAACCCATACGAAGGTCTAAATAAAAAGCCGTTAGAGGGACCGCACCGAGTTCCCGGGGAGGTCGCAAGGGGATAAGGGAAACCCTAAGGCCCAGGCCAAAAAATTGTCCCTCCAAAGAAAAACGGCGAGACTCCTAAAATCCCTCGTGAAAAGGGGCAGATCAGTGGGAACTGCGCGTCTCTCCCGATCGCCCGACGAAAAAAACCAAGGGCGGGGGTCCGGAACGTCCAGAGCTTAGGCTTAGAAAAAAAAGAAAACAAACCATCACTTTGCATACGATTGGGGCTGCTCCACTTCTGATGAACTCTAAAGTGGGAAAAAAGCAAGAAAAAAGATTCCGAGATACTTGAAGCGAGGGAATCCCTCCGGACACAGGGGGAATCTCAAAGAAGTATCTCTGTACCCGGAAAAAAATCGGAAACCGTCCCCATCCCTCGCCGCAACGACTTTTTCCCCGAGAACATGGGAAACAGAAAGGGGCTCCTACCCCCGTTAGACTTTGGGGGGGGAGGGATAAAAGTCAAACGCGAGACCGGATCCAGGGGATCAAAAAGCCAAAGCTCTTTTGGACCTAGTACGGGAAAGAAAGGAGGGGAACGGGGTCGGCCCGGGGGAGAGGGAGAATTGAGAGAAAAATAGCCGTTGGGGCATTCTTAGGAGCTCGTTCACAGACAACAATGCCCTTCAAAACTCAAGGCCAGGGGGGGGCTCGGGGTCCTACTTCTGAGACGCAGGAAAAAGAGGCAAAAGGAAAAATTGTATGTGAGTTCCTAGACCTTGAGACCGCACCCCTAGCAGGCTATCATAGACAGAAGGTCACGTGTAAGGACTGCGTCCATGTTGAAAGAGGCTTCCATTCAAAAGCGGGGGGGACAGAGACATGAAGATTCCACTAGAAATGGGCACCTCTTTAGAAATCACGACCAACTGGGTGCCTCTCCAATCACACAGTAAAAAAAGGGTAGAGGGGCAAGTCGTAACATCACAAGAAACTTTATCCTACCGTAGCCGCTCGAAGGCCTGTACTCTTCGTAAAAACCCCCCGGGTCAGGGGGAAAAAGGACTAGGGGTAATTGAGGGCCGGAACAAAATGGAGGGATGAGACATACTTCCGCCGAGTAGCGCACCTCTAGTATGAAGGAAAACGAACCTCAATTTCTCAAAGTAGGGGAAAGCATCTAAGACCCAAGCAAGTAAACGGGGGGCCCTCGTCAAACACTGCCCTCCCCCTTGTTGGAAGGAAGGGAAACTTGTGACAAAAATGAATCCAGGGGAGTACTTCTCGGTAAACTCTCTAGAACCGTCAAAAGCGGGGGAGCGGATTACTCGGGAGGAAAAAAAGTAATAAGCTTCCATAGTCAAATTTAGGGAAGAAATGACTCACTCTCACTAACTGGAAAAGGACAAAGTTCACACTTCTGAAGGGTAGAGGAAAATCACGACCGGTGGAAAGTCCGGCCTAGCCGCGGGAGAGGAAAACTCTTCAAGCCCCCAGGGAGGTCAGAGGGGAGAGAAATGAGGTAGCTCGGAAAGACCGTCAAGAAGGTCCGTGGGAAGGGCTTCAGGAGTAGGCGAAAGTCTCCCTCTTTTTACAATCAAAAAAAGGAGAAGTGAAATCCCGGGGACTCGGAACGGAAAGGGATGTAAAAAAGGGGGATTGAGCGGGGCCCGCGGGGGCTGGTGCAGGAGCGAGAATTGGGGGGGGGACAGCCGCAGGCGGGAAGTCTATTGAACCGGCAGGTCAAGGAAAGAGCACGGAAGAACGAAAAACCAAGAAGAAAAAAAGGGACGAGGACGGGCGAGCGTGACCGTCATCAACAAGTAATTATTCTGAAAAGATAAGATAAATCCAGCGGGAACCTCTCCCCCCCGACTGATAAAAAAAATGGGGTCAGACCAGCTTCAATAAAGAAGGGACCTCGCAGGGAAGGAAAAAGTCCCGACACCGAATGACCAATCAACGTCCACAGCCTCGGGCCCTGGAAGAAAACCGAGAGACCAGGACACCAAGAAAACAAGTTTTGGGAAAAAAAGAACATCGGGAAAGGGGCCGGGAAGAAACTGCGTTCAAAAAATAACGGGGGCGTTAACGAGTATATGGGTAACGAGGAAAAAAAAATGCCTAAAAGGAAAGCCGAAGAGGGAGCCCAATCAGTCACAAACTGGAGGAGACGGCGGGAGGGATATCCATCTCGAGGACTAGACTTCCCTTCGAGTCCTATCGCGGGGGGTAGATTTGGGGTCGATCTCCCGGAGGGAATAGGGATCTTCCCCCGGCAAAGTTAGAAGGAAGAGGGTTTGTTGGACCTGAGATCCAGAGAATTACAAGAAGGATCTGACCTTTGTCCTCTGGCTCATATGAGGGCAGCGGAGACGAACCGACGTCCGAAATTGCGGGGAGGAACATGAGCCGGGGCGGTCCACGGGACGCTCTAGAAAACGACCGGAAGGGAAAAGGGGAGGGGGAAGCGTCAGGGGCCCCGGGTGTAGGAAAAAAAAAAACCCGGGGGAGCAAACTTTCAATCTGGAGGTCGGGGTGGAAACTTTTGACAACCTGCGAAGAGTTCTACCATCACATCGGGGGAGGTGGAAAGAAGATTTAAAAAATTCAGTTCGAAACCCCGGACAAGGGCGAACGTCCCCGGAACGCACCTCTATCTCGGAAAGGTTCATAGGATAGCAGAGGGAAAATGGAAAACGAAGGTCAATACTGGGTGCCATTCCGGGAAAGTCCCTTCTTGGTGGGAAAAAACAGCACAGCGAGTACGCGTTGAAGGAAACGGCATGGAGCGTCTCAGGGCCGTCGGCCGGCGGGGGGGGAGTGACTGAATACATTAGTGGCGAGACTTACCGGTTAGGATTATTACGGCACACTCTCGCCTGGCAGGCACGTCCGACTTGAAAATGGGCAGCAATTTCAGACAAACACAGCCCGGCGCCGTCGACGACCCCGCGTGGGGAGGCAGGGGGACAAAGTCGGCATCAGGAAAAACAAAAGGGTCCCTGGGGATGGGGAATGCCCCGAAGGAGAAAGTAGCCGGGAACTCCTGTGGGGTGGTGGGGGAGGGGGGCAGGCAATTCGCCGGCTACGGTGAACGATACTCAAGGGGATCTCAGAAAACAGAGTAAGGCTAACAACCTCCACCCATCCGAATAAGACCCAAGTGCTCTTCCCTGAAGAAAAAAAAATTCCCCCACCCACGCTCCTGGGAAGAAGGGGTCAGAGGGGGGAATAGACTAATGCTCGGAGATAGGGCAGACTGAATGGGAATCGCCTCACAAAACGACAGGGCGGACAGTCTATCCTGAACACAAATGAAAAAAACCACGGGGGGGGAACAAAACTCGGTAGCGACGCTTCGGCTGTATTATCGGAAAAAAGGCACCGTTCCGATTCGCGCCGGCAAAAAAGAACCCCCATCCGAGAAGCTCTTTTCCACGGCGGTCAAAAAAATCCGAGAAGCGCCATAGAAACGTGCAGAGGGGGGCAATCAGTGGTCGACGCCTTTGGTCTCCGAGGTACAGCCCGCTTCGCGGGTCAAGGGGAACTATTCTCGAATCTAAGGGCCGCACAACGGCAGGCGGGGACCAACGGGAATTCGGTTTCTAGACGCGTGCGCAGGGAAAGACGGAGCAAAAGTCTGGAGGGACTTCGGGGGGGGAAGGTCCATATCTTCGTCGAACTCAAACCGTACGCGGGGGGCTTCTGAGCATCAGCGTGTCTTCTCGGACTGGGGACCCGATCTTGAACCTGGAAACACTGAGCGAACTCTCCCCTTGAAGACCTTTACACACACGAACAGGGGGGGGTCATGAAACTCTTTTGGTCTACCGACGACGCGGGTGAGGGGAAAGGAAGCCACGAAAATACGAATCCCAGCCCTGGGCGCAGAAAAACCCGGACAAAGGAAGCCAAAAACCACCCGGTCCACACGAACCGAACAAAACGCCTCCACTATCCTCATCGCTGCGGCAGCCGACCAAATAAGCTCCCCGTTAAAGAGGGGGGAGCCCGCTTCTCCGGTGTGGGGAGGGCCGGAATTACTTTGACCGGGGATAGAAGGGTGCGAAAGGGCCAAAGTAGACAGGTATTCTACATACCTTTTTTCGAAAGGGGGTAAGAGACCTCCTCAAACAACAAGGTCACAAAAACGTCGGGGGGAGGGGAGCTCCTCGGACTACAAAAGGACCTTCAGCGGTCCCGGGGGAGAGCGCGGCGTCGGGAGAAGACAGAGGTATGGGTTCAAGTCAACTGTTTCTCCCCGGCGGAGAAAATGAACCCCCACAAGCCGGAGTAAATAGAACACCTCACGAAACGGAAGAAAAACAGGGGGCTTGTCCTGCGCGGGCCACGAACGTGACGGTTGGAGTCGCACGAAAGAAAGATGAAAAAAAGGGGAAACAACAAAAAAACAACGGAGAGAAACTGAGGGGGAAAGGAGGGGTCCACGGAAGACAAACCCTTCACGTTCGGAGCGAAGGACGGACTTCTATTTCTGTCCCGGTAGGGGGTAAGATTGATAGAAGTAAAACCAGAGGGTCGAAAAGGGGGGGGGGGGGAAGAGTGCAACGAACTGTTTATTATTCTGGGGGGGGAACCCTCGACGAAATTAGTTTGCAGGGTCGTGAGCAGGAAGGGGGGAAAAAATGTGGAGTGGCGGGTTTCAGCAGAGTCCAACCAGAATCCGAGCGTGCCTCCTCCCTGTAAACCACGAAAAAGGATTGACGGTCTGAGAAACGGATGAGGCAGGGTATATTCGCTCGACGCTATTTCTCCGGGGGGGGTTGATTCCTTCAGGACTTAAGAAAAAGGGTAAGATAGGCGATCTGCAACTATCCTTCGACCAGAAACGCCCTTCAAGACAGGGGGGGAAAAACTGAAAGCTCTTCTGAAAAAATCGAACGGGGGTAAGAAAAAGGGGACGCGAGCGGGAGTCCTCGTCCCGGGGTCGTATCCTGAGGGGGAAAACCTGCACAGATCCGGGAAGGTTCAGGAACCCTCAGCATCCTTGCAGGGTCAGGAAGAAAACCCAGAGCTCAATCCGAACGGGCGCCGAGGCCTCCAGTCTGCCAGAAGGAAACGCGGAGAAACAACAAGACATAGCCTATGGAATCATCTTAAACTCCTCTGCCCTGGAAGGAGGAGACCCAAAAAAAACCAAGCTGCAAGAGAAAAGGTATACGAGGGAAAAACCCGCTCAAAACAAGGGGCGTCCGGTGAAGCGTTCCGCCTAAATGAAGCAAGCCTCCGCGGGTCTCTCAAGGGAGGAAGCTGTCTCTCAAAAAAACCTGGCACGCACCCTGATGGCCCGGCTAAAAAACGGGACACCTCGTTTCGTCGGGAGGAGCCGGGGGACCAGAAAAAAAAATCCTCGAATAAGAACGGGGACAAGAGAGGGCATGGGTGGTGAATACGGAGGATCCGCACTCGACGGGGGGGGTCACGTCACGCCCACGCAGACAAGCGGACAACGCGCGGGGGAGGAGGGCTCGGGACCGACCCAATTCCGTCAAGACCAGGAAAAAAAAGAAAAAGGTAAAGGCGGCATAAAACCGCACGCGCCTCCAGGGTATCAGGGGTGGTTCAGAAAAAGCCGGGGGAGGGAGGGAAGGCTACACAGAGAACGGCTGCGTGATGAAGGAATCGAAAAGAAGTTTCCTTGGGCTCGCATAGGAAAGGAAAAGGGGTGGTGAAGAAAGAAGTCAAACAAGAGGCGTTCAAACTTCAAAAAAAAAAGAGTGCCGTCGGCACTGGGGAAATCAAAAAGACATCCTCAAAAAAAAAAGAGGCAGGCGATACACTGTGCCTTCGAACTCCGTCAAAAAGAGAAGAAAACCGCAAAGTACGTCGAGCGCCACGGACTCCTGAGACAAAACTATGGTCCGTTGCGTCGAAGAGGGAAGGAAGGAAGAAATAGAGTGGGGGCAACCAACTGCTGGGAAAAGAGGCGACCATCCGGCTCCGCCCCTACGAGCTCACCTCGGGAGGCGGAGAAAAGCACCCGACGACAGTGTCGAAAAATTCCAAAGAAAGTCTACAAAACCTCCTCCCGAAGGTAAGGGGGAAAAAAGCCCCGGCCTCCCCTCGTCCGAGCCCGAAATAAAGTTCAGAAGGGCCGAAGGAGACGGAAGTGGGGGAACGGGAAAATGTCGTCACTCAACGCGGGACTGCTCTGCCGACAAAACTATGAAAGCAAAAAAGGGGGACCAGAACTAGCCCTGTCCTTCTAACCCTACGGGAGGACAACGAAAAGGGAATTCAGAATACTTTTCCTCGCACGAAAAAGCCCGGCACTGTTCTCTTATCAGAAGCAGTGAGGGGGAAGCTGCCGAGGTCAAAAGATTAATCTATGAGCTCCGAAGCGGAAAGGACCAGTACCCAAGTCGGGCTTGGCCGCTGCGACTGGACTTCTCCCTCCTTTCCAAGCAAAAAAAAAGCAAAAAGGAGAAACCATTTCATAGGAAAAAACTGTTGTAAGAGGAAGTACCCTGAAAAAATTAAATACCACTTGTATGGGCGAAACGAGCGCCGGGGGAAGAAGGGGCGTGGGGACGTTGTATTCAACCGCGTAAAACGGGGGTGAAAAATGAATGAAAGAGACGCAAAGGATTGAGGGAGAAGAACCAAACAAGAGGGTGAAAAAGGAAGGTCCCGGCGAGCGTCGGAAGGACTCAACAAACAAGGGAGGGAGGAAAAAAAAATAATAAAGGAACATCCCATGAGAAGATAGGCCCCCTCGCCCACCGACGGAAAGAGGGGGGTCAAAGGGAGGGTAACCGGCAAAGATGACTGAAACCAAATCAGGATCGAAAAACTAAAAGCCCGAAGCGGCTTGCCTCAACCGAACCACGCAGAGTCACTAAAAACACGAAACAAGAGGGGGCCCCAAAACCAAAGGGTCAAAGAGGGAAAAGGGTGAGGGGACGTCTAATACGTTAGGTCAACGGAACGAGGAAGGAAAACGCCGGGCCGCACTGAAAAAAGGCCGGAAGGCGTCGGGCACGAGTAACAGGAAGGTTCTAAAAAAAATTCGGCAGGGACGCAAAGAGCCTTTGAACCTAGTCAGAATGCTGCAGCCAGGGAGAAGTCATCCCTTAGACTTGGGCAGGGAGGCCAAAAAGTTTTCCGGAAAGCCAGGGTGTTAAACCGGAGGAGACTCAACTCTGTAATCATTCCGCTCGGACTGGGTTCTCCAAGAATGTAGGAGGACTGGCAAACGGCGTCCGCTCCTTGAAGGGATCCGGAAGGTTTCGGGTCGGAAGAAATGCTACCCGGACTTGAAGGGGGGGGACACTCAAACTTGTCCGTAAAAAACTAAATAAGGGGGGAAAAAAACCCGGCGAATGCAAACCGAAAAGGGATGTCTGAAGGAGCGAGGGGGATCGAATGTGGCGACCGGGAGGGGGGAGTTAGAAAGGGGAAACTAAAAGGGTTGAAGCAGAGGGTAGTTACAAAACTTTTGGACCCACTTCCTTCCCAAGCCGAACTAGCACCTCCGTCAAGTTAAAAGAAAACTCTTCATCCTCGAAATAAAGAAAGACTTCCCCGAGCGGCGGGGCAGGGGGTCGCTACTGACGTCCAGGGTTCAACGGGGGCCGGATACTCGTTTCGGGAAAACGGGAAACAAGGTCCTGGGGGGGGAAAAAGCCTTGTCTTTGTAAGGGCCCTCCTACTCCGGGGGGGGGGAAAGTCAAGTGGCCGCCCAACCGTCCACCCACGGAAAAAGTCTAAAAAGAGCCAGACGTTACGGCCTAACGACAACAGACTCATGTGGCTCAGAAAAAATTGAAGCAAGTGGGAACTGCCCTTCGCGCCCCTGCAAAAGGGACCTAAGACAACAACTCCGTCCCCTGGAAGAACCAAATCCCTCTGGCCTGGAGGGAAGGGGTGTGCCAAGGTCGGAACTACAATACAAACGAAAGCTGTCGCTGGTTGCTTGGAACGGCAAATGCCGCATGAGGGGGGAAAACAAAAAGACCACAGGTCTTCTAGGCTCTGAGGGGAATAAAAAACTCTCCGCAAACCATAAAAGCAAACCACTAAACAAAAAGTTAGAAGAGGGTCACCAAATAGAACTGGTCTAGGGGGGACCACACGCAAAAACCTGGCTCTTCCTGTCGAGGGTCGGGGGGGACAACTTTCGGGAAATCGTTTAGAGGCCACGTAACTCGCGACGAACGATCCCTCTTCGCTGCCGATCCGGGGGGCCAAAACCCATGGGTCGCGACAAAACAAAACAACTATAGCTCCAAAAAGAAACACCAGAAATCCCTCTGGGGGGGGGGGGGGGGGGTGGGCTCTGGGAGTTAGGACTCAGTCGACTCAGTTCATAAAGGTGTCATCTCCTGATCAGCCCCTTACAATGGGTATCCCCTCGGGGGTCCTGAGAAAAAACAAGAAGATTCCTAAAGCCCTGCGGTCAAACCAGCCGGATCGACCGAAGACACGCCCGTTGAGGAGGGTTTCAAGAAAAGGGGTGTCTGCTATCCACTTATTGGGGTGTGGAACCTGGCTTCTGAATGCGCCCGTCTGATCAAACGTGAGGGAACGGACGTCAGGGGAACACTGGGACCGTTCTTCTGGGACTCAAGGGGGGGGTCGCCAAATTGCTTCAAGGAAGGAAAACCTCGAACGAGACCGGCGGTCGGGGAGACAAGAAAAGAAAAAAGCTTCTAAAAAAGGCACAAAGAGGTGCTGGGGCAAATCCACGTATCCGGGACGAATCTGGGATCGGGCCTTCGCGCCCCCTCGGCAATGAAACGCGGGATGGGACAGGGGATCACGTCAGTCCTTATCCTGGGAAAAGGGGTTCGGAAGAGTTGTTTGGCTTGACTACGGGACTGCGTAAAATCTTTCTTCGTCAAAGACTAAAAAATCAGGGAAGAAAGAAAAAAAGCTTTGGTCTCCTTATTAACAGCTCTCCTCCACCCGAAAGACATCACAGAGTTGATAATAGCCCCTCGAAACTTCTTCCGCCTACCTTCGTTGTCTAAACCGGGAGTGCGAAACAATTAAAAGTAAGTCTTGGGGAAGTAAAAACTCCGAACGGGGGAAGGAACATAGGTGGCGTCCCAACACCCCTTTGAAAGACTAGCCCCGGCACAACGGGCTTCCGTAGTAGGGGAGCCCAAAAGCCATCCCAAAAACTTCTAAACGACAACCCCCTCCCACTCCTCAAAAACTGTTAAGAAACTGAGAACAAACGACTCACCAACGGCCCACTGCCTCTACTGTCTGACTGTGGGGGGAGGGGTTTTTAAGTCGGCGGCACCAACGAGAACCCGGTTACGGTGGCGGGGGGGCCGGAACCCCC
>Ga0179593_1656326_pt1 | contig 24802 bp, 37 predicted proteins | sample CZODoug2_1_08_16_FD_185931 | JGI IMG/M metagenome (GOLD analysis project Ga0179593, IMG submission 185931) | Vadose zone soil fungal communities from Angelo Coast Range Reserve, California, USA - CZODoug2_1_08_16fungal (PacBio error correction) | ecosystem: Environmental > Terrestrial > Soil >...
AAATCTCAAAGGGCGGGAAAGTCGGGTCAGGGCCTTTTTTGGGGAAAGGGGAAGTGTTCGTCTTCCGCTCACCATTCGGGGGATTCCGCTATCAGGACCTCGCGCGTCGCGATCTACTCTCTGGGGGAGAGTCAAAAAGAGGGGAGAAAACCGCGCCCTTTCTTCTTAGTTTTAGAAAGTGGCACCACCCCGGCCGTGACAAAAGCATGAGTGAGGCAGAGAATCTGCATGGGAAAAAGAAAGCCTAGGGGGGGAATCTGCTAGGGGGCTGGGTTTGGGAGGAGTAGGACGCATCGGAAAGTGGTCGTTACGTCTGGGGGGGATGAGACCTGGGGACAAAAGAGAAAGATCCGAGCAATCAGGATCCTGCCGTGCAAAGGGTTTTGTCATCAAAGTCACAGTCCTGAAAGGAAGAAAGGGGTTTCCGGACCCCCCCGGGGGGAAAGGCCACTCCTACCCCTTCTGAAAAGCCAGAAACTCGCGTTTTCTAATTCTAGAAGGAAGGGAAAAGGTCGACCGCGGGGGGGTTGGGGGGCGGAGGGGGCGGAAAAGAAGGGTCTGAAATTTTTTTCGAAGGGGGGGAGGCGCCCTTTCTTCCTGCGAAAAAGTTCCTATCGCGAGGGAGAACTTTGACGAAAAGGGGGTTAGGGAGGAGTTGCGGAGAATACCAAGGGAGTGACCGAGGAGCGAAGCAGTGATCGGTTCCTGAGAATGCAGGGAAAACCGAGCTTGTAAAAAAGGTATGAGGGAGGAGGGGTCTAAAAACAAACACAACCCCGAAGGGTTTTCACTGTGACCTCCAGAAGGGTGGGAGAAGGGGTATGGAGTGGTTTAGGATGAAAGTGAAGGGGAACAGAAAAGGGGGGACCGCTCGGGGAGGGGACATTTTGCGGGATCGTTTACTTCTGGAAAGCCCCCCCTTCAGAAGTAAAAGTCGAGGAGACTCAACGATCCAGTTAGAGAGGGAGAAAGGGGAAACCTCCTAAAGATTACACTTGGCAAGGAGGACGTATTTGCGGTCATGGGTGCTATTGGCTTAGAGTCGGGAGGAAGGGGAGGGTAGGTAAATAACCTGGGCAGCGAGGAGAAGGGAAGGGGCTTCGGCAGTAGATTTATCAGGATGGAAAAGGGGGGGGCTTACTTGTGGGCCGACTATCTTTCACTGGACGATCAGGCTACCTGGGACAATGGAAACTTTTCCGGTAAAGAAATTAAAAAAACAATCGGGGGCGCCTTGGAGAAGCCTGGGAGGGAAAAAGTATGGAGGGAAGCTGTCTTACGCAGCGGAAGGAAGAAAAAAGAACCTGCTCCTTGCCATGAAAAGGGGCTGTTTGACGCTGGGAAAAAAAAAGGAAGAACAAATGAGACCAGAAGGGATGGATGTGTGAAAAGAAACGTTCCGAAAGGGATGCCGCGGCTACGGTAAGCTCCTCCTTACTACCTTGCCGGGGGGCGTGCGAATCGAGGCAGCTGCCCCCAAGAGCCCAGAGGGAGGGAAGGGGGGGGGACACGCCTGAATCTTCAGCCAAGAAAGAAAAACGCGATTAATAGCCTCATCGAACTAGAATGGTCGACCCTTTTTCTCAAGTTCGAAGGGGGAAAAGGGACTTTGCAGCCAACAGGGTGTAACGGTGTGCTTCCATGAAAAATCGCCTGTCAAGACCATAGAAGAAAGAAGGAAGGGAAAGCCCGCTCCTTCCTCGCTCCGTCACGCATCGAGGTTTTTATTCAGTCGTCTATGTAAGAGAGACAAAAAAAGGGATGAGGAAGGAATTCCGGCCAAGACTGCAAATAGAAGTCTGAGTGAGGAGGTCGAGTCGAGGGCAGAGGGGAAAAAGAAGGGGAGGCTATGGTCTTTCCATGCGATCATTAGTGCGCCCGGTGGAGGAGAGGGGAAAAAAGTAATAGAGTACAAAGGCTCACGAAAGGACTCACAGGGAGGGCTCTTATTATAAGGCCTTTATCTGGAAAGATGAAGGGGGGTTTTCTCTCCCGCCATTTCCCCGAAGTCTCTCCCGCCAAGGGGTGGCACGACGGTCAGCACGTGCCAGAATCAGAAGATGAGACCCTGCAGTTAGTACAGGGAGGAGGAAATCATCTCGTCATCTTCCCTGCCCGTCCAGAAACAGTTTTTCTTGCCAAAGAGAACAGGAATGAAGCGAATGCTTTATAGAAAGGAGACAAAAAGGAGGGGAGACATTTTCAGAGGGGATCCTTCGTCCGCAGAGAAAAAAACCTCCTCCGCGCAAAAGGGAACCTCTCTTCTCAGGGGAAAACGGATCCGCATCCACCGGAGAAAGGGGTCAAAAAAGGGGGGAACCCCTAAGATAAAAGCAGACATTCTCCGGCTGCGGGAAAAGGTCGTCTTCCCGGGATAGAGGAAACGTGAAAGGAATTACGAGGGGCTATATGTCGCGCCGGGGGGGGAAGAAAATACAGGAAGCATCGCGCGATTAGCAGGAAAAAAATATAACACACCCTCCCGTCCAAACCGACCTCGGGAAAATGAAGAATCTCGCTCAGGCCCACGTCTTGGCAAGGGGGAAAGGGTAAGCTTGCTCTCTCGTACGGAACGGGATCGGGGGGCTCACCTGCAAGCTCGCGAGAGAAAAGAATAGGGGGGAAAAAAAAGCCTGTAATACGAGAGGCACTTTCCTCTCCCTTCCCATAAGAGGAAAACGGTTCGGCCGGATCGACTTCAGATAAGACTTCGGGAAAATCAAAAACGGGGGACTTGAGGAAAGGCTTCCGAAGAGCATCGAGAGCAAGAAGCGCTTTTCTCCCTTCCATGAGGGAAGAAGGCAAGCCTTATAAAAAAAGGGAGACTCACTTAATCAGTAAGGGAAAATACCGGAAATGCTCCTCCATGAAGGGGGGAATCACCCTCAGAAAGGAAAAACTGGCCGGCACGGGGAAAAGAATGATCGTCGGGGAACCGAAGGGAAAGACCCCAGGAAAGAAGAAACCAGAACTACCGAGGGACGCCTCTACTTTTACCAAAAAGAAGCGGCTCTGCCAAACCGGCCTAAACCCAAGATTCGAAGAGGAGGGGGAAGGGGTCTTTCAGTGTCTAGGTATGGGAGGTAAGGAAAGACAGGGATCGTGTCTTGGTTGTGCAAGGGAACGTGTCTGGCCCTTCCCGTAAAGGCAGAAGGTCTTCTAGGTTCCATTTGGAAAAAAAAAGGAAAAGGGGGGGGGTTTCAGGAGGAAAACGTATCTATGGAGAGGGAGGGGGAAGAAAAGGCGCTTTCACGCCACATTATAGAAAAGGGGGCCGCACCCCCCAAAAAGGGAAGGGGGTCGAGCTCACCGTATCCGCTCACAGTCCTAAGATCCGAGAGGAGGGTTAAAGGAGCGGCAAAGAAAGCCCTAGCCTGGACAACTGGGGATGCAAATTCCGTGGTTTTGAGAGGGTCTTCTACAACTTCGCAGGGGGAGCGGAAAACATGGGTACGGGTGAGAAAAAAAGGATCTCCGGGGAGCTCCCCGAGGAGGACGGAAATTGATCTGGGTAGCTAGGACCCGATGGGTGCGGTCCGAGGGGCAAAAAGTTCAGCGGGGAAGTGAAGGGCAGTCGAGAAGGTCTCGGGAAAAAAAGGATATCTAGATTAGGAAAATAGAGAGATAAGAAAAGGGCCCTTCTAGCTCCTAACGGGAGTACCAGCGCCCGGCCAAGAGCGCCCTGAAGCCCTCAGGACTGTTAAAAGGATAAGCCTTCAAAGAAGAGAGGGAAGACGTCTTCAACCCCAAACCCTTCCAGGAACGACTTCTGCCTCCTGCCGGGGACCCATACACCACGGATGGACGGCGAGTTTTAAGAAAAAAGAGGCACAAAAAGAGGGAAAAGGTCTGCCTTCTAAGTAAAAGGAACCATCTTCTCATTCCCATTTCCATGAACGGAAAACCGAGGGAATTTTGACGTTGTGGAGAGAGGGGAAGACTACATGCGGGGGGTTGTTGGCGACATCGGAGATAACTGGGTCTAAAAAACTCTCCTCCCTAGATAAAAAACGTCCCTTTCCTACAACATCCTAATCCTGAGACGGGGGGGGGGTTGTATACCTCAGGAGGAAACGGGGGGGGTAAAAAAAGGTCCTGGGGACGCTCCACGAGGAAAAGGATTCAGTGGACGACATCCCTCTCGGTGGTCGTGGGAAGACCAGAAAGTCATCTTTCCTTCGCCCGGAGGGGTCAGGCTGTTGGGATGGGTGGGGTGGGTCTGGGAGGGGCCAAGAAGGGGGGTTCGTTGGATGGTTGCAGGGGAGTCGCCTTTCTTTCCTTCTATTCCATGATGCGTCGACCATGGACGCAAGTGCCGGCCTTGTGCAACCTTTGAGGGAGGCAGCAGGGGAAAGAAGTTAGGTATTTGACAGAGGAGGAGGGGGGGGTGTACAAGTCATTTATCCTTAAAAGCATGTCCGGGTAAGCCACAGCGGAGGGGACCTTAGCGAGTTCAAGCAGTGTCAAGGAAGAAGACAGCGTAAAACCTTCTGTGTGGGGTATTGTATTGGGACAAAAAAATCCCTGCCGACCGTTTCCTCTGCTGGGGAGGGCTCGTGACAGTGTAAAGGAAGAGGAGGGGGGAAAAAAGAAGAAAGGGGCAGGCAGAAGTTTGGTGGGAGTCGAAAAAAAAAAAGGCGTCTTCTGGACAAGAATAGTGACCGCCGAAAGATTAAAAGGGCCGTATACTTTGCCCTTCGTAGAAATTGCGTTTCATGTGTGAGAAAGGAAGGGAGGGGGACCGGTAACGGGAAAAATCATACCATTTGAGAGGAGGAGTATCAAGAAAAGGAAAAGCTTGGGACCGTTAACTGCGTAAATTACGTGTCCTACTAGCTCACTTGGAGGAAGAAGGACCTTTCTGGGGGAAAAGAAGGGGAAAAAGGGGAGGTTCTGGGGGAAAAAACCCCGCGAGCGGGAGGTTTCGACGAGAGTTCCAATGAGAAACAAAAGGCCCTCGTTTCCTCTGTAGTTTGTCTGCAACGGAGGGAAGGCATGAGATCAATCACCTGAGGACAGGAAAGCAGGGGGAACGGTCCACGAAGCCTCGCCGCATACAAAAAAAAAGAAAAGGACCGGTCGAGTTGGTCTTGAAAAACGGTACAATGCTGCGCAAAAAAAGAATAAGGAGGAGGCTGTAAATGACCAAGGCTTACACCAGAGGGAGGAATTCTCGAAATTCCTCCACTTCTTGCGAGCATGAGAGGGGGACCTGTCTGCGAGAACCTGTCAGGAACCCCTGATCCCGGAGACAAGAAGCAGAAGGAGGACTAAGGCCACAAGGGAAGCCGTGCAAGGGAAGGTACTCAGAAAAGAAAAAGGAAGTTTTCTGAACATGGGACCCTCCTCTAGAAGGAAAGAACTAGAAACTGCCGTTCTCTGCCCTCGCCCTCTCAGCAGAACAAAGCTGACGTCGAGGTGCGGAAAAGGAAAGGGGGGGGGGGGAACTTTATGAAGGTAAGAAATATAGTTCCGGGAAAAAGTAACTGTCAGAAACAGATCGCTTGATGAAGGGAAGATGAGTATCTCTTTCTAGTGCCGTCGACCTGGCCTATGGCTGTCCAGTCGAAGCAGGAAGGGGGGGGGAAGACGTCCCCGAAAGGGGTCATGGCCGTTCAGTAAAGGGGGAAGCAAGGGAAAAAAAAGCTATCAAGGCTCTTCATCGCGACCGGGAATAGATGCCTATTCAGGTTCTCGCCCGCAAGAGGAAAGCCTCATGCTTCTCCCAAAAAGGGGGGGGGGGAAAAGCCGAAGCGTAAGAAAAGGGGAGCCTTCCAGGTCCATCGAGGAGCGTCGGCATATGCCGTGCAAGAGAGAATGCGACCGTGGTGTTCCAAACCTAGACCGAAAAGGGGAGGGCGTGAGGCGATTAATGGAAAGGAGGAACCAAAAAGGGAGGCATTTTCTTATGAAGGACCTTCTTAAGAAGCGCAAGCCTACCCCTCTAACACTCTTGCCTCGGAAGAGGAAAACGGCCGGATACGGGGGGGGAACTGGTCCCGAGACAAATCCTTCCGTGAACCAAAAAGCACCTCCTTGACAAGCTCGGGCTTCAACGATAGAAAGGGGAGGGGGAAATGCCAGGGAGCCATTTTACGGAAAGGTCCAGGGTAAAAAAAAAATTAAGCCAGTCGAATAAGACCCTTCCTTGGAATCTACCTTTGTGAAGGAAAATCTCACCCAGCAAGGCCTGAAAATCGCCAGGAGGAGACGTCAGAAAAGAGTACTGTCGGTCCCTGGGGGGGGGAAAGAAAATTGCTGCTTTCACTTAGGTCAGCAGCTTATGCCGCTCGAAAAACGTTAGGGTCACATAACTCTGAGAAGAAAATGCTGCCGCATCACAAAGCCCCGCACTTTCCTGAAAGCAGAGAGGGAGACTGTTAAGAACGTTGACTAACGAACCAGAAAGGGGAGAACACAACACCACCGACCGATGGAGTACCAGTTTTACTACCTAGGCCTCAGATCGACCCAATCTTAGGAAGACTATAACCGCGACACCCATGATTGTCCGAACGAACAGGGAGCACTTGAGAAACGGGAGGGGAAACACTCAAAGGAGTCTTGTAACGTAACCAGGGGAAGGAGGCAACCTTCGAAATGGGAAAAACCCTCAACTTCACCGACTGGAGTATACTTGCCCGTGGTATTATGTGCCCCGCCAGATCCAGAAAAAACCGCTCTAGGTGCGCAGACCAGAAGACTCCATACCGCCGCAGGACAGGCACCGGCCGAAACCCTCTTTCCGCCTGGCTCAGGCGGAACGGTATGGGAAAGGAGAAAAGGGGGGAGAAAGGGGGAGGGGGGAGGGGTAGGGGGGAATTCTTGGGACCGAAACATTTCCGCCGGGGGGCTACCTTGGAATTTTTGCAATGCGAAGGTAAAAAAAAGTTTTTAGGACTCGTTGGTGAGGAGAGGAGATAGGCCAGAGTGGGCTCGGTCAAGAAAAAGAATGCAAACCACCCAAACAAAAAGGGAAATTAGGGAGATCTCCACGTCACAAACTTCTCAGGGTGACTACCGATTCGTAAGGGGGCATGCGAAGGGGAGGAGAAGGCCGAGTCTTGCCTCATGGGTGCACAGCGTTGGCAAGATGGAGGGAAAAAGAAGGGTGGCTCTCCCAAGACTTTTTTAAGAATCAAACACAGAAGAGGAGAAAAACGTTTCTCTATCTTTTCATCCAGGTCTCTTGCTGAGGACGGGAGCGTAAGAAATGTGCGGGAAGAAAAGGGCCACCAAAATCTTACGGCGGAACGGCAGAAATGGCGCTTTCTCTTCGAGACCTCACCTCAAAAAGGATGAAGGAAATAAAAGGCGTCTAGACGCACTAAGCGCCCCTTCCCTCGGCCGAGCGAGGGGACCTCCATGTTTGTCATCATTCTTCCCTCAAAGGGGGGGGGGAGTCAGGCGGCGCGAGGGGAGTCAGAAAAAAAAAAAGCCTCGCTTTGTTCAAAGAAACAACGGGAGTGGTCTCTCCACTCGCCGTCCGGGAAATTTATAAGACCGCTTAAAAAGGGGAAGAAAAAGCCTTCGCGGGATAAATTCCACCTCCCAGGGCTGCCACCATAGGGTTCTTGCAGGTTGGACGACGGCTGATCTCTCACATTCTTTGGTGGAAAAAGAATTGGGAGTGGGGGTAAGAGGGCTGACCAGGGGCCCTTGTGGTAAGTTGACCAGAATATGGGCGGCCCACGAAATCCCTAACAAAGTCGAACTTGAAACCCCGGAAAAATCCTGGAAGCATTTCCTTTGGACCGTACTCCAATCAAGTCTTTCCCATGGGGAAAAGGACAACCGACCACGGTAAAAAAAAGAACCTATAAACACTCTCGGTGGAGAAAATAAATTGGAAAATACCTTCATCCTGCCTTCTCCCTGGGGGGGGGAGGTCGGTTATGTGGTTTGGTCGGGGGAGGGGAGGGAAGTTAGGTAAAAAATATGCGTCGGCAGGGGTGCTTCTTTGAACGGTTCCGGCTATCAAGGGAAAGGAAAGGGAGGAATACGCTGCGGGGATCCGAGTGTTGAGGGTTAGGCAGAAGGGAAGAGTGCCTGCGACACGGAGAGGGAAGGAGATTATTCCTCCTTTTTTTGGAAGTGATCCGGTGCCCTGCGGCCGAGACACCCGGGGCGCTTTGGAGGGACATGCTCTATGCGCAAGCAGTGTGGAAGTTCCGTGTGGAAAGGTGGTTACCCTAGCACCACGGGGGAGGGGGGCATCACTTCTATTCAAGGCCGTTCAGGCGGCTCTGTGGGGAAGGAAAAGGGAGGTGTGGAACGGTCGTAAAAAAAAGGGTGTTATGCAAACGAGCTTGCCGGGAGAGACCTTTCCTTCGCGGGCGATCATCGAGAGAGACCTCGGCCGTATTGAAAGGCGGACACTAAAGGAAGAACTTGGCTGAGATAGGTTGAGATGGGAATACACTTCACCTGTGCGCTATGAAAAGAACGTGGCCGGGCTGGGGAGGGGGAATGGATCAGTCTGGCGAAAAGAATGAAAAATGCGTTTCCGAAAAGAGCAAAGGTGAAACAGAAGGGGGGCCTAAACGGCTCTTTCCAATGGAGGGGACACAGGAAACGACGCAGGCTTTTCGTCATCAGAGCGGAAACAAGACACCGAGGAAAGTCTTAAGGGCCGGAAAGATGTCCTTGGGGACGGTGGCGGACAGAAAAAAAGATACCTTGGAAGACATGGCCCTTAAGCCCGGCGGGGGAAGGGCCCCCAGTAATCCTCGCGCATAAAAAAAGAAAAATCGGTACTTCCGGAGGGTGGGGGAAAGTCACACGGTCAACATTTGGGCCTCAGGAAAGAAAAGAAAGAAACTGTAAAACGGGGAGAAAACCTTTCTCCGTGCTGAAAGAACCCTCGCCCTCGGGAAGGGAATGGCACGACCTGGCTTTCGATGGAAGAAAGCCTATCCGGCGAGAAAATAATGGGCCCATCAATGGGGACTCAAGGTGGAGAAAAAGGGGACCATGCGAAAATCCGTTTGGCTGAACAGGACACAGAAGAAGAGCTAGCCTTTCCCTCCCATATCACTTCGAAGGGGAAGCCTCGACAGAGCCTACCGCAAAAAAAAAAAAAAAAAAAAGAACAACACGTCGAATAAAGGGAAAACGGCATCTCTCAACAAAAAGAGAGAGGCCTAAGAAACAGGTACAAGAGGAACCTCACTCGCGAAGAGGGTGCTCGGATCTGCAAGGGGGGGGGAAAAAGGGAAGCGACCACAACAAGAGCATGCGGAGAAGGGGGGGGTTCAGGAGTTCATCGCTAGTACCCGGGGCCAGCCAAGGAGAACATTGCGCCCTGCATGAGGCTTAGTTCGGCTGAATCCTAAGATCAGGCGGCTTCCGATGAAAACGCAGTTAGTCCAAAGGGCGTTTGGCACGCGAAAGGGGCTCGATCATCAAATACGGGGGTCCAGCAGTCCCAGTCAATCGTAAGATAACAGAAGACAAGAGAAAGTCTCGACAGGTTCGGCCACCGAAGAACATTCTTACCCTTTTCGCTTTGGTGAAGGAGGATTTCCGGGATCAGAGAGAAACGGGGGGGAAAAGAGAAATGTCTGGGGCCAGGAATTCCGATGCCTGCATCAAAAGGAAATGCCCTCCAAGAGAAAAGGGGCATCCTCTTCTCATTACCCTGCACAGGCAAGCTACACACATCTCGGGAGAGGAAAGGGTAACTCAGAAAAGGTCAAAACCTCCGGAGGGGGGGCCATCGACAAACCGTCAGGCCAGGACAGGAAGGCCACCGACCAAAGAGGCCCCTTGTCTCCATCCTGATAAAAGAAAGTCTACTCTGCCGGAGGGGGGAAGGACATCTGAGCGAAGCACATCGAAAAAACGACAGGCACCAAAAAAGAAAGAAAAAGTATATAACAAGAAGGAGTCTCTCCGTCAGCCTAAGGAGGGAAGGAAATTGGAAGGGCTTTCACTGATGAGGAGGAGGATGATAGCCTCTCGTAACGTGATCTCAAAAGCGCCCAGTTACTGGGAGGGACGCTTTCCCGTCCCCGCCTACTTTATAAACGAAGGAAAAAAACTTCAAAACAGGAGGGGTCGTCGGAATAGAAAGGAGCCCTACTCCATCCAGCCTGGAACAACTCCTAACCCAAAAGAAACCTGGACCCACAGGGGAACATGCATTCAGAAAGAATTGAAAACTACGGCAAGGGCTACACGCGCGGTGACGACCAAAGACCAGGCTTTCCTCATGCACCGGAGTAGGTACACAAAGGGAAAGATCTCCCCTAAAAGAAGGGAGACGTCCAAGAAGTCAATTGCAGCGCCGACCGGCGCAAATGTTCCCTGTCAAAAAAGAACATGGCCGTCACGGGAAAGGAGGACGATCTGAACAACAAAAGGGAAGGGAACTAGACCCCCGAAAGGAAACACCTCTCTCCCAAAAAGAGGGCGTCCGCCTCTATTTTGAATCATCGAAGGCCTCAAGCCTTAACCCCGGCTGGGAATGACTTTAGGTCTTGCATTAAGGAGGGATGGTCGTAGTAAAAAAGGGGGAAGGGAGTGTAAAAGGGGGGGAGTTCAAGCACCAGGCCAGGGCGCAAGCGGCTACCTTGTCCTTGAAAGCACCTGCATCTAAAAGGGTTTTTCCGGGATCCGTCCGCAGGGGGGGGATTAGCTAGGGAGAGAGAGCCATCATTGCGAATTGGGAGAAATGAAAGACTAAAGCCAAAAAAACGCAGTTCAAGATAAAAGCCACCGTCACATGCTCCAGAGGAAAACGTTCCTTGCCCTGGCATGCGAAGGGGAAGGTTACTTCTCCCGAGAACGATCAGAAATGGTTCAAACGGCGCGAGTCTTCTAAAAACGGAGGGGAAGGGTTGCTGCAGCCAAAAGGGGTGACTTGGGAGGATAACCCCTCAGGGGGAAAGAGAGGGGAGGTGCAGGAAGATAATCGTGGATATCCCATCCAAAGTCCGGGAAGAATAAACCCCTTTCAGAAGACGACTTCCTGTGCTCGGGAAGGAGCTCACATTTCTATCTAACGTTCCCATGAAACTAGACCTCAAACCACAACACCTTATGGGGAAAAGAGATCTCAGTTTCACGTAAAGGGAGCGCACCCTCCCAAAAGAAGGGGGGACTCTGATGTAAAAAAGGGAAGAATTGGTTTGGGGGGGTTTCCTGCTTCCCCAGAGGAAGTTGTTGATTCTGCAGAGAGGAAATCAAAGGAATTCTTCTATGCAAAGCGACTCCCTTCGGGTCTTCAACCCATACCAAAAAAAGCCGTCTGAGGGGCACCACCCCTGCAGGTGACAAGAAAAAGGCACGTCTCTTCCTTCTAAGGAAGGACCTGAGCATGCCCATTTCCATTAACGCAAGCACTCGTATGAGGTGGGAAAGCTCAGGGTAAGAGAAACATTGGGGAGGCATCCTCCTGTTCTTTACGGCTCCCCTATGGAAAAAGATCAAAAAGGAGGAGACTCGGCCGATCCTACAAAGGACTATCCAAACCTTTCACGTGAATGTTTGGAACTGACCCGGGGAAAAAGGCCGCTGGGGGGGTCCGGAGCACCCGTGGGCCAAGACACAAAGAAGACCGTTCTTCTTCCTTACGGAAATGCGGTTTCATAATGAAAAAAAAAAAAAGAGAATAGAAGAAAAAAGAATAAAAAAGAAAAAAAAAAAAAAAACAAAAAAAAAAAAGAAAAAAATCAAAAACAGAAAAAAAGAAGAAAGAGAAAGAAAAAAAAAGAAAAAAAAAGGGTAGGAGAAGGAAAATAAAGAAAGACACCCAAAAAAATAAGAAAACAAAACAAAACACAAAATCGCAACCAAAAGAAAACAATTACCAAACACCATAGTAACCACCAAAAAAAGAGCATAGAACCTTCCTCCTTCCTTCGACAATCTACCGCTGTGGAAGCTGTTCTTTTTTTTTCTTCTGGGAGGCGGTTCTGTCTTTCCCCGGGGGAGGACTAGGGAAATTTCTTCGTGAGTCTTTCCGGGGGCGTTCCTGAAGAGGGAAAAGCTCCCTGACAAGGGGAAAAAGCCTTCATTGTGCAAGGGGAGGGGGTGCCCATTTTTCTCAGGGCAAAGAATTCCATTCCTTCGGGGAACGATCGTGGATGACTGAAAGGAAAAATTTGACAACATTGCGGTGCCTTGGGGGGAGAAAAACGTCTCTTGTAAAGAAAGAGTATCATATTCTGGTCGTCGGAGAACACGGCATTTTTTCACTGTTACCAAAGGGGGACGTTCTTCTGCAGGGCGGAAAGGAGAAACTTCGGGGAAAAGACGACCCTTCTCAAAAGGTGGACAGGAAATTTGCTATCGGGAAGCACTTCCTATTTGATAGGGGGCTTGACGATCTGGGGGGGAAGAGACACCTAAAAAAAAAGGACTAAACGTTCGATGAGCGCAGGAAATAAAAAAGTTCCCTCAGAAAAGAGTCCACGAGCGAGATTGGAGGGTTTCTCTCCTTGGCGGGGGTCGGGTGCCGGGCGAAAAAGATTTGGGGCCTAATCAAAGGTTCAGCGATGAAAAAAGGAAAAGGCCCGTGCATCCGTATGAATTGAAGGATGAAGGGAACTTCTTACTTCCTGGAGGTGGGGGCCGAAGAGACTGCACGAAAGGGACGCCGAAACCCAGCGTTCATGTACACAAAAGAAAGAAGGAAAGTCTGTCACAGGAAAACACGACCATCGCGCGGGTGAGAGGAAACGGCACCGGCCGGTTCCCTGCTGCCGAGGTGTCCTCTTTAGGACGGGGAGGGAGGCTGCTTAAGAAGGCACCGGGGATCCTGAGGAAATCCAGAGGAAGAAGGAAATCCCTTCACAGACGGAACCTGCATTGAAGGCATGGGCGATGTTGGCTGGTTACCTCACCCTGAATAGACTACTTTCTCAAAGAGGGGGAGAGGAATGGAAGAATCCTGAAGCTTACCCGAACAGGGAAGGGCTGGAATGCTTCCCTAGTGACACCCCGAGAACGGAGGGGAAGGAAGACTGAGGGACTACTTTCTTTCTAGTAACCTGTCATAAACAGCCTATCCTTCTCTGAATTAGAAGAGAAATGGAAGCTCCCTGGGGCAGGAAGACGGTACAAGAATTTAGAGGAATTCCCCCTTCCACGAGAGACAGGGACCCGCCCCTAGCACGTCAATGCAAAGGAAGCCAGCCCTTCCTGCAGTCTCCGAGCACTCGACAAAAGGGCGAAAGTCATTCGCCATTACTTGCTAGAGCTAAAAAAAAAAGGGGGATTATGATCCAGCCGTACATTGAAAAAACATAGACATTAGAGAAAGGGAGGAGACGGGCTGGGGAAGGGCGAGGGGGCGTTTCCATGCGAGCAGGAGGGCCGCAGGACATTTCCTCCACCGTAACGTTTACCAAGAACGTCCTGTTCAGTAACCGCAAAAGTGCTCCAAAAAAAATGCTAGTTCGACGACTCTTAATCGCAAAAAATTCTGAAGAAACCACCAGTGTCAGGAAGCAGGCCTCCCCAGGAGGGGGGGCAACTCTTAAAAAGGGTAAGTCGAGCAGAGAGTCGTTTCAAAGACAATTCCGTGCGAGGGAGGAATCTTCATGACCAGTTAGAAAAAACATGCTACCTTTTTCTTCCCCGAAAGACACCGAAGAACTGCCTACCAGACGGGTGACTTTGAATGAGGGACTATGAGGGGGGGAAAAACACCAAAAAGGATCATTTGTAGCTCCAGAACCCAGGCCCTCTTCGTCCGCAGAAAAAAGGCAGTCAGCACCGGAACGCAGAACAAAGCGAAGCAGGTAAGCTCGTCGCGGGGGGGGGCTCGAGCAAGGGTGAGAAAGACCTGCTTTCCAGTTTCCGCAAGTTGGACGATCCGGCTGCTCAAGCAGGGAAGGTTCCGGACAGAAGGGCAACCCATTAGACGAAAAGGTCCCAAAAAAAATTCAACGGGCCGCAGCACGGCACGGGTTCCCCCCCCCCCCCCCCCCCATGTTTTAAAGAATCGGGAAAAAGGGGGGGGATCTAAGACAAAACAAAGAAAGTCGAAAAGGGCCAGCCATGAGAAAAAACTCCATTCGAGCTCGTGGACCATCAGTTGCACTAAAAGAAAAGGGGGAAGATTTTAAGGAAGAAGTTCAAGATGCACAGAAGAGGAACAGAAAGAGTTTAGCTAAACAGCCTCCGACTGGATCAATCGGGCTTTCCCACAGCCCTCCTACTTAGACACACCTGAAACTGCTGCTTCAAAAGAACTTTTCGGAGGAATCAGAGGACTGGACACTACTCAGCCCTGGCAGAACAAACCCGCGCAGCACGAATGGTGACACAGGGGGGTTTGAACAAAACTGGGCCATATCTCACTAAAAAGAGAGAAAAAGAAAGGAAAACTTCCCAGAAAAGGCTCACTGCTGTACACACATCCGCCTCCTCGGGAAAAAAAGGATCCTGTAGGCCGACGTCGGGCAGGCAAAACGAAAGAGGGGGAAACCCCTCAAAAACACGGTCTTCAGACGCCACGTTCATGTGGAAAAAGGGCCCCTTTATCGCAAAAAAAGAGACCCGCTGCACCAATCTTCTCCCAAAGAAACAGGAGGGGAAAGGTTAACTCCAATACCCTTCCCCAAAGAAGACCGAAAAACCCGCTTGGGCTGGCGCAGGCAGGCTGAAGGGAAAAAAACCGGAAGAAGCCTTGGATCGGAGGGCGAGTTCCTTTTCCTGTCCTGCCGGCAGGAAGTCAGCCGGGAAAAGGGTAAGTTTTCAAAAAGCAACTTCACGGAAGAAGGGGAGTATCCAGAGGTTGTTCGTAGCTGGGGGAAGGGACACCTCCCCATGAAAGGCGAGGTTCATACCAAAGGGGAAACTATAAACCAAAACAGCCCAAGGGTCCCACAAGGAAAACGCTCCACAGGAAAAACGACTAGTGACCTAAAGGAGAGGGGGGAACTTGTCAATGAGCAATACTGGTAACTGGATAGGGGTGGGGCGACCCAAACGGGGTGTTGCCAAAGGGCTACAACGTAGAGCGCGCCCAATCCCGGGGGGAAGAAAACGCAGGAGGCGATCGTCCTTGAAAGGGGGGCAATCTCCGCCGGAGAAAGGGATATTTTAGCCGAAAATGAACACGGGCGCCCGAAAAGAACCTTAAAGAAGAAAGAGGGCCGGGAAGGGGAAGACAAGTCCATTCTCTCTACTTCCCCAGAGAGAACTCTCAAAAAAACAACCACGGAAAGAGGAGATAGACCGGGCAGGAAGAACCTGAGTGCAGCCCTAAAGGCAAGGCTCGGGGTCACTTGAAAGGAGCGGCCCTCACAGGGAAGGGGTATTCTATCTCCCCCCAAGGAAAAACTCATCTGCGAAACCGAACCCATCTCACGGAAAAAAAAAATAATGGTTAGGGAACAACCATACACAGAAAAACCATACGTGATGCTAATTTTGGGAAGAAGATTGCACGAAAAGGAAGGGGAAAAAGCCCCAGCGGACGAGCCTTATCTGAGGCCAGGAACGCCCCTCGTAGGACTCGATAATGTACTGTTGCAGGAGCACGTGTGCGCTCTGAAAGGGGGGGAAGGGGGGCTTTGGAAGAAAAAAATCGGGGTAAAAGTGCCGAAATCTCCAGAAAAAGGCCCGATCGACAACAACGGGGAACGAAGGACAATTGCATGCCTTTTTTTCCAACTGGACGCCGTTCTCCTCCAAGGAACTGCGGAAAAAGTCCACTGAAGTTCAAAAAAAAGGAGAGGGAAGATCCCTCTTGTGGAAAAAAAGGTCAGCCTGCACTGAGCAAGGAACATCGGTTTCAGGCCGTGATTTGGGGGAGATTGGTTTTTCGCGGGGGGAGGGTACACAGTAGTATGGAAAGATATTGGCAAAGAGGGGTGCAAAGGGCTTGCAAGGGGAAAAGACCGTATAAGGGAGGAAAGGAACCGGGACAGCCCGTTCCTGCATTTTTACAAGGGGGACACGGTTCGCATTCTCAAAAGAGGGGGACTAAAGAGACGTAGGCGCAGGTGTTGTGGGAACGAAGGAAGGAAAAAAAACAATTTCCGAAAGGAGTGTGATCGCTACGTAGTAGAGAAGGTTGTCCACTTTGACCTCCAGCTGTAGAAGGGTCATGAGTGGGTTCCCGATGGGAACTATTCCTCCGAAGAAAAAAATTGGCAGGTTCCAAGGAAAAAAGTGAAGAGATCGCGGGAAAGAAGGTTATACACGGAGGCGTCTATCTTGCCTGTGAACACCGATTCCAGGGAGGGAAGGACAGGCTCAAAAAGGGCATAATCGACACCCAGGTGGAAAAAAAAAAGAAAAAGCCCTTCGGACAAAACGGGCATGGGTGATCCTAAAGTGCTGATAGGTTCTTTTGAAAAGGGTCGTTTTGTAGAGAAGAAGAGACTCCAGGGGGATCTCGCGGGAAGAACAAGAAAGGAAAAGATCCTGGAAAAAAAAAAGGGAACTGGCGTACTGATGGAGGTGGGCCTGACTATCTAATTTTGAAGGGGCCGGAAGGACGGGGGAAACTCGCAGGAAAAGGCCGGACGTTGGAAAAACTGGAAAGAAGGTTCGCCAACGGAATAAACAGCCCGAGCGGGGAGGCTTACCTATTCCCGGGTCCCATGGGGAAAAGGAGGGGGATCTGGAGGACGTAGATCTCAGGACACGAATCAGGGAGAACTTCTCCGGAGGTGCGGGAAGAGGGGAAATTCTCCCTCCATCCTCAAGAACAAAGGGTGCTACGGGGCGGCAGTCTGGGGGAAACGGAGTTGCTGGGTGGGGCGGGAAAAGGAGCGTGAGCGGACGGCCAGACAGGTCGCTGCTGGGGACCTTGTGCTGGGAAAAAACGAGGGACACCGTCGCCTGAACCCCCCAAAAAAAGCGCAATGCGTTCTATCCTTCGGAAGGAAAGGGAAAGAGAACCGAAAGAAAAAAAACGCGATGAAAAGCATAGCGAAAATAAGAATAGCCTTCTGCAAAAAAATCGCGAAGGAAGGGGAAGGTAAATGGAGGGACTGCCACCCTGTCGCCCCTCAAAAGAAGGAAGAAATAGAAAGTCCCTGAAGAGAAATAGAAAAAGAAAGTCCGCAGAAAACTCAATCGGGTGCTCTTCAGTGGAAGGATTACGAAAGGAATAGATATGAAGCAAAAGCAAAAATTACTCCACATAGGACTTCGAAAGGGAGGGGGGAGGAAAGGGCCTCTCCAAGAGGAAAGCGAGCATGGTGCGACAGGGGGGCAGTCAAAACAAAGGTAACTTTTACCAGGTCCCTCGCGCAAAAGGGGTCAGTACCGGCAAAAAAAGGGGGAGGAAAAGGGGAATCCAGGTGAATGAGAATTAATCGTCGAGTGCGGCTGGAGGGAGGAAAACCATTCTGACAAAAACGCCTTCCGTCATCGGGAAGGTCATGCACTTCTACCGTTCTATCATCATCTTCTGGAAAGAAAGAAGCCATGTCGTCAATTCGGGAGAAACTGACTTGGGCGCAAAAAAAGACCCACCTCTACCGACGGTTCGCTTTTGTTATTCTGAAGGAGCATGGCAAAGGGGGGGGGGGGGACCGATGTCCTGGAAAGAAGAAGGGAGAAAAGACCTAAGGGGAAAGGGGGGAAGCTCAGAAAAAGGAAAAAAGCCCTCGGGGAAAGTGCCTGCCTCGGTCGGACACCTCTCTTCTTGTAAAAAGGAAGTACTGACACATAATCTGGAACACCTCCAGGGGGAAAAAAAGGAATCACAAATAGGGGAGGACCGGAAGAAAAAAGTACTCCAAGTTGAAAGGAAGGAAAAAGACTCCCTGGCTATCGGACCGCAGGAAACAAGTTCTTTTACTCATCTCGGTGAATGATAAAAGGGGAAGTCCATCAACAAAATCACCGAAAAAAAAGGTCACCCATGAAATAAAAAAGGCCGCCGGGCCAGGATCGGCCTTTCCCTTTTAATGGGGGAAAGTTAGGGGAGTTACACAGAAAAGGAAGGGAGACTCCCTAGGAGAAGCTAAAGGTGATCAAAACACGTAAGAAGAGGTATACACCGAAAAAAGGGAACTCCGACGTCACCGACAAGGGGAAAAGAACTGGAAAATGCCTCTACGAAAAAAACGGGTCGGCGTGAGAAGCTCCAAGAAACCCACGCAGACCATGCAGCAACTGACCTCTGGAGTCAAGTTTACACCTGGGCGGGAAAAAAAGAGGAAAAGAGAGAAGAACTTCTCGAAAAAGAAGACGTCTTGGCAAAAAGTGCACCGTGAACTGACGGTCCCACCGGCGCCGGAGTTCACAAAAAGAAAAACACAGTAGTTCAACAGCCAAGAGAGCTTCCGCCCATGAGAATGTGTACCCTCCACCCTCAAAATGGGGGCATTCACTTCTGAAAGAGCGCGATAGGGTCCCCGAAAATCGAACAAACGAACCCCATAGGCCACCTAACGACAGAAACTTGGAACCTCAAAAAACGCATCCAACCCCCGAAAAAAAAAAACCTTACCGCTGAAGACTTAGTGAAGGGCAGTTCGCCAAAAAGGGGAAAGGATCCGGTGATAACATTTTCTGGCCCGGAACCGAAACCATGCCAGGAGGGGGGATGGGGCGACCTGGGGGAGGGGAGAAAGGGGTACCAGGTCGGGGGGGGGGGGGGGTGAAAAAGGGTTCGTTAGGGAAAGGGCTCGGTCACGAAAAAAGGGGAGGAAGGAGCAACGCCCCTCCCAATGTCCCAAATGGAAAAGAGAAAGAAGCCAGGGAGCATCCACAAGAAAAAAAGCATAACGAGGCAGGGTCCTGGCCAAATGCACGACACTACTTGAACGGCCTAAAAAAAAAACGCTCCGCTGGATGAAAGGGTGGTGCCAAGGGAGGGAGGAAAAAAGTCGCCTACTGCTATGTGGCGCGCCAATCCTTGTTTTCGACACAACCGCATTAGCCGAGGAAAAAAAAAAGTTGGCACGCACCCGAACTGCGGACGGGGGAAGAAAAGCTTTGGCTGGAAAAAAAGACCCACCTACCCGGGCGCGGAAGACCGCGCCGATGTGCCTGGCGATAAAGAAGTATCAAAAGGGCTCTAAAGGGAAAGATCAGATCTCAACAACAAAAGGGTATGAAATGGAAGCCGAGCGACTGAGACACTTTCGGAAAAAGGAGGCTGTACGCTGCCCCAGTGCTGTTCGTCTGCCCTCACCAAGGGTGATTCTGCTTAGGGGGACAAGAAGAGGACATCGAGGGGACTGCGAATGAGCACGGGGAAAGATCGCCTCCTGGCGGGGGGGGGGGGTTTGGAAAAAAAAGGAAAAAAACGGGATTTGGCGAGAAAAATCGCAGGAGAGAAGTTGGTAAGACCGCGAACCGAAAGGAAAAAAAAAAAAGCGAGCGGCAACGCGAACCCACGGACAAGAAGCCTCGTTGGGAGAAAGGCGATCGCTCGTGAGCTAGAATGCGGTACTTGGTCTTTGGGTTGTTCGTCTCGTCGTCACTGTTTGCTTGAACCCGAGGGGGGGAGGGACGAGGAGACCTAGCTCTAAAAGGAATAAGACAACACCCTGCTATCCTAGGGAGTCCCGGGGTGTCAGAAAAGGGAAACTCCCTCTAGAAACAGCCCGGGCAGAACACAAAAGGCACGGAAAGAACTTCGTCCCGGAATGCGGTTGCGATGAAAAAGAATAAGCCTCCTTCTCCCTACAGCTTGGTGCGGGGATTTTTGTGGTCTGGAGGGGGGAGGGGGTAGTTCCACAGGGATGGGATAGGTCAGGGGTGGAGGGGAAAGGTGCCGGGGAAGAAACCCGATCGCGAACATGACAGGAGTATGACTCCCTTGCCTGCCAGGGGGTGGTGGGAGGTCCCAGAGAGGGAGGGCTCTGCAAAAAGCGAAGAAGCTCGGGTGAAACTAGGAAAGGCGCAGTTATACCGAGGGAGCACCGCGGCGTGGGAGGGGGAGGAGACGGGGGCCGTAGCAGATGCTAGTCTGACGTCAGGAATGTTTTCCAAAAAACCAGCGGTAGCCTTTGTAAAGGGGAGGAGGATTGGGTTAAAGCCCGGGGGGAAGGAAGACGGTCGTCATCGGCGATGGTGCGGGAGAAATTTCTTTTGCGGTGAAAAGGGAGGAGTTCAAAAGAAGGGGGGGAACTTCTTAGTAAAATAAAGCCGTTCCAGGGAGGAAGGACATCGAATCAGGAAAAGACAAGGTGAAAGGCCAGAGACACAACCCTTCGGACACTAGCTCTGATTGAAGGGGGTTATCTCCTTGGCGGTCGGGGAAGGCCTGCGGGAAAACGAAGCTCAAAGGGAGGGCAGAGGAGGGCGGTCGGCCGGAAAAAGGGAGACATGAGGAAAAGGGGGAAAGGACTTCCCTGGCGGGGTGGCCGAAGGAAACTTTGGGGCCTGGCCAAAAAGAAGGAGCTCAGAGAACGGAAAAAGGACACTCTTGCGGAACTTGGAAAGTCGAAAAAAAGCGCGGTGGCGATGACACGAGCAGACCGGTTCCTTCTCTCGAGTCCCGCAAGGGATTCGGTTGTGGCAAAAAAAAAAGGAGGACTGCAAGAGTGCCGGCTACCAAAAGAAGAATTCCACAAGGGAGGGGTACCTCGGGCCTGCAGAACGGCAATCTCGCCGCATACAAAGCGAACCGCAGAAGGGCGGTTTCTTCAAGAACACAAGGCTCATGTCTGCTCAAAAGAATGAGCTGATTTAAGACCGACTGACAAGAAAAACTGCTGAAAAGACAGTTGCTTGCCCTAGGAACACCCACTCTAGCCCGTCGGGCGAGAAAGGGAGAATTTGCGTTCGATAAAAGGAGAAAAGGGGAAGAAGAGACTTAATAGACAAAAAATCTCCCTTTGGGGGGCGCCGTGCAGGAAAAGGCGTCTATACACTGGGAAAGTGAAGGGAACCTCCGTTCCGCCCTCCGGCATCGCAGGGACAGAAGAACCACGTACCTGCCGGTCTGGACAAAGCGCCCGCGCCGTACTCAGCTCCTGAAAAGAAGGGGAGAGGAAGGAGGACATTTACTGATTACGGAGGAGGAAAAAGGTATTAGGAAGGAAGATAAGAATGACGTCATCCAGGGAAAGAAATATGAGCACTGCTTCGGAGATGGGGAGGAAGGGGGAAAGGGGCCGCTACCTGAGGACGTTCTGAAGGACTAGCATGATTGGAGGGGGGGGGGAAAAGGGACTCCACCGGAGGGAAAAGAGCAAGTTTTCACCGGGGAGGGGAAACCAAGTTCTTCAGGGTAGGGATTCATCGCGGGACAGGGACGGCAAATGTCATTTTCCTCCGCTCCTCAGGAGGAAAAGAGAGCAAGAATTGTCAGAGATCATCAGCGGAAGGAGGTCTCAGCGGCGAGGAAAAGGCGTCATCTTCATTCCCGTTCTCTGAAAAAAGGAAGACCTTTTGAGGAAAAAAACGACCGCCTTACCTAAAAATTTACAAGGCCGGTAAAAAAAAACATCCCGGCGAAATATCATTTGCCTCGCGGGAGAGACCCTCGTCCGCATAAAGAGGGTCACGAAAAACCAAGGAAAGAAACTTGCCTAGGCCCGGCGCTAAAGGAGCACAACCCAACCGCTAAAGCACATCCTGCTTGTAGTGGCCAGGCCTCACCGCCTTGGACAGCGAGAACGGGGACGATGGGGGACAGAACTGTCGGAGAAAAAAAAAGGGAGAGAGAGGGTCGGGAAAGGGGACTAAAACAGTTTCCCGGAGAAGACAGGGAGCCAGGGGAAGGGTCAGCCCTGCAAAGATCTGCGAACAGCACCGGGGAAGCTTATTCATCTCACCCTCCCGAGACAACAAAAAAAATGGAAGGAAAAAAAGAACAACATGAAGAAATCGCGCTAGGGAAGAAAAATTTTAGGAAAGAAAAAGATGAGATGGCGCCTGATCTCCCGCGAAGAACGCTCGGTGAGCTCCAAAGAGGCCTGTACTGCTCAAAGGCCCGCCGAAGTCCCAACTTTACAGGGCAAAAAAAGAGAGGGCTGAAAAGAGGCTAAGGACCTCGGAACACGCAGAAAAAGGAGAAAAACACTGACCTCTGTAGTCAGGGGGGACACCTTCTTCCGGGGGGAAAAGATTCTACTAGATCACGAGAAAGAGCGGTGAGAAAAAGGGAGAAATATCACGGGGTTGGGGGGGGGGGGGGGGGGGGGGGCGCCTCCGGAAAAGTCCGTTTAAGTTCATGGCGGAAAAATCCCAAAATGAACCGAAAAACTGGACCGCACAAAAAACGGTCTATGTCTAATGGATCGCCGGGGACAAGCCAGGCAGAAAACTACTTCCCCCGTCGACCCGACTACATAACCGGGGGGAAATCCATAAAAAGAAAAGAACCTCACATACCACCAAAAGAATGAACCCTCTGGGGAAAAGGGGGGGATGCTATGACATGCTGGGGTTCGTCCGAGGATCTATTGAAGTAGTCAGGACTAAATCCTGGTATCTCTTAAAGGCCTTTTTCTTTCAAAAAGGGGCAAAAAGAAGCAAATGAAGCGAAGTCCGTGACCAAGGACTGCCCAGAAGGAATTGTCGGTAGTTGTTTCTTAAAAAGCTAGGAGAGACTCCACTCCATGTCTCGTCAGAGGAGATTCACAGAAAGAATGAACCAAAAAAAAGGAAAACCTGGTGAAGGAACCACCTCCGATTCTCCGAACTAAAGGGCTGAAAGAAGAAAAGCTAAGAGGAAAAGTATCCTCGCCGCTGGGGCACGGGTGCCTGGGGAAACGGGTCTCCATTGGGAAAAAAAAACCTGGAAGGAAGGGGGGCTCCTACAAGAAAAAGGGGGGGTGGGGAAGACCCAAGACATAGGGAAAAAAAAAGCGGAAGAAACTCCCCCCAACCCCCAAAGGCGCTTCCTTCAGATGATCTGTTATCTCAATAACTCCCAAGGACTGGTTTCGGGAGAAAATATCCAAACAGAAAAAGCGGCGTCGGAGGCGCCTGTAGAAAGGAAAATTGCACCAGAAAGAACCTCCTCAGAAAACAACAACTTATTATTAGTAAAAATCTGGGGTCAAGTCCTAGCTCAAGAAAAGGAGAAAAGAGAAAAAAGCCCTCTGCCGGCGGGAATCAAAGTTTGAAGTGAGGCGCCAAGGGGATTCTGTGAGAAAGGGAGGACTCCGCGTGGAGGCGGCAGCTGCAAATCTCTCACGGCGATCGAGAGGGTTGATCGTCCCCCAAAAGGGGGGGAGAGACCAAAAAAAGGAAGTTTTAGTACCGGGAAAAAACAGAAAGGAAAAGCGTTCTCAGCTCAAAAAAGTAGCTCGAAATGAAACAGGAAAATAGTATTCCCCTCTATAAGTTTACTAGGAGGGAGAGGGGCTCTAACATTCTGGGGGAAAAAGATGGGGGGGCTTCTAAAAGAATTCCGGAAAACTAGAACTGATGGGAGCTAAGAAAGAGTCCCTGGAGACACCGTCCTATACATGCCGGCAGTGTGGTCACCCTTACCAGGTAGAAGACCTTAGAAAAGGGGGAATGGGGGCCGTAAGGAACGAAACGGGAGAAAGACGAGAAAAGACATCAATCAAAGACCATACCTACCGTCGCCCTGCCTGGAAAGGAGACATCTTTTTTCAGGAGGGTTTTGTCGGAAAAGGGGGGTTTTGTGACAAAAAGAGGTTTGGGAGGGCGGTTTGAAAAGGTCGTTTCAGGAAGAGACATGGAAACGGGAGAAAAACACAGTGTGCCGTTGGGGTTAGGTGAGCATGGCGGCGCCTGCAAAAAAAAGCCTTCTCGGGGAATGTGGTGTACATCCAAAGGGGGGGAATGCGGCAAGAAAATGTCTGCGGGAAAAAAAGCTGTCGATCGAGGCCACGCATGTTGTACCAATGTGACTCCAGCGGTCCGGACAAGGGAGGGTTTCCCGCAAGGGTCAAAAAGTGGAAGGAAAAAGGAACCGTGGGAGTGCGTGAGGTGACGGAGTCTGCGTGAAAGCAGCCCGAGGGGAAGTCGTCGGCGATCTTGCCTTTGAGCTGGGAAAAAGTTCCTTCAGAGGGCTAGCAAAGTAAAACACGTGAAAACACGCCCGAAAATCTTAAAAGGGTGCCGTTCAACCAGCGTTGCGGAAGGAAAGAGCGTGTGCAAGCAAATGGGCTCATCTCATACACGGGGGGCGAGGATCCAAGACGCGTGCCGGCTGGAAAGAAAGACAGGGAGGAATTATCTGCTTGAAAAGGAGAGGGACGGGGCCTACTAAGGGAAAACGCCGGGTTTCACGCGACGCAGGCTGCTGTGAAAAAAAGGGAGGAAACTGTCTTCACTAAAAAAATCCTGCGACGTGGGGGCTCCTGACCGAGCGGCCGGGTTTCCCTGCTCCTCGACCAAAAAAAGTTGGGTCTCTTTAGACAAAGGGGGCTCTCTTCCAAGGCTCATTAAAAAAAACAAAAAAAAAAAAAAAAAAAAAAAAAAAAAAACATAAAACACTATTAATCCTTGCGGACACGCTTGCCCTTCTCCCTTGCATCAGAAGAAGGAAAGGAAAAGAACCTCATGTAAAAAAAAAAAAGGGAAAAGGGTCAGTACCGAAAGCGGAAGACTGCAAGGAAATTCAAAATAAACACGCCTTACCGAACCTTTCCTTGCTGGAAGAGGATATTAGAGGAAAGTCACGCAAGGGGAAAAAGGGGGGTCAGGGAAAACACCATAGAGAAAAGGGACTAACTCTTGAGAAACGACCTGTCTGGGAGATCCCTTCGCGGGAAGAAAATCACACATATCGAACTGGGGCGCAGAAGTGATTCCCCGTGTACTGTACCGGGTCGCGGGAAGACCTTGTCACCGTTCCGGTGAACACAAAGGGAAAAACTCCTGACTACCAAAAAAGGAAAGGAATGCTGGTCCACCACGGCCGTACGCAGATCCAAAGTCCTATTAAGTCAGA
>Ga0179593_1473853_pt1 | contig 24797 bp, 37 predicted proteins | sample CZODoug2_1_08_16_FD_185931 | JGI IMG/M metagenome (GOLD analysis project Ga0179593, IMG submission 185931) | Vadose zone soil fungal communities from Angelo Coast Range Reserve, California, USA - CZODoug2_1_08_16fungal (PacBio error correction) | ecosystem: Environmental > Terrestrial > Soil >...
AAAGGGTTGGACAAACCGCCGGTGATAACTGAGCAGGTAAATAGGAAGCGTCCTTACAAAAAAAGGACAGTGGGGGTGAACAAAAAGGCAGGGAAAAAGAATTCCGGCGACATGACCTGATCATGGAAAACGCAGAAGAAAATTACCCTACCGGGGGGGCATTCCAAGGACCGGGCGGGAGAAACCTAAAAAATCAGAGAGGATGGGCGAGGATAGGATCATCCGGATCGAGCCCACCAACTGATGCCCGCAAGGGAATGCAAAACACGTCCTTCGCCAGGGCGACAAAAAAAAATCCCAGCGCGCCAGGCCGGTCCGGGGGGGTGAAGAAAGCAGCGCGCCAATCAGGCGTTCTCAGTGGGAAGAACGGAAGGGAGGGGCGGTTTGCCGAAGGGGGCATCAGGAGGGGTGTATCAAAACCTCGGGAAAGGAAAGACCATCGAATCGGGAGACGAAAAAACGAGAGGGGGGCGGGGGGGGGGGGCTAGTGGCTGAGTCAAGAGAAAAAAAAGACGTGTTCAGGGGATCAGCCTAAGGCGAAAGGAAGGAGCGCGACGTTGTGAGAGTCCAAAGTACGTTCTGCACGAAAAACGGAGAATAAGACAGAAGGACGGCAGGACGGCACACAAAAGTAAAATTAAACGACTATCCAGCAGAGGAACGTAGTGCCACAGATGGAAAAAAGGTCGGACCGCAACCATCGGCACCGGAAAAAAAAAAAAATCAAAACGAAACACACAAAGATAAAATGGCCGTCGCCGTAAGGGTAGGGAATGCGGCAAAAAAACTTGGGGGCCTTCCGCCGATCTTACGGATCGAAAAGAAGAAATGAACAAAAAAAAAAACGCAACGCCCCGGGGGGAAAAAAGAGGGCGGGGGAATGATGGAAAAATTTTGAATGGGAGAACAGGAACTTTTGAAAAAAACAAGAAGAAGAAAAAAGGTCTAACCCCACATTCCGGGGAGGTAGCCGCGCAAAATTTTGGACTCTGACACACCGGACGTGAGGGAAAGGGTCTCAAGCCGAAAGGGGGGAGGGGGAGTAAAAGGGACTGGGAACAGCATGAAAAAAGAATGGTCTGAGGAAGGAACTCAGGAACACTTCCGGAAATCGGTGGACTCAAAGACCTGCACCGGAGAAGATGCAGGGGGGGAGTAAGGAAAAACCAAGCACTGTAAAGGGTGGAGAAAGGACTTTTGTCACGGTGGAAAGTTCGACCTAAAAGGGAAGAAAAACGGTCGTTCTGGGTGCTTCGACAAAAAGAATAGGCGCTGCAAAGTAAAAGGGTGGGCCGGAGGGATGACAAGGGACCAATCGAGCGAGGTTGACAACACCTAAGGGACCCTCCCCCATTCATTGGACAGGGGGCATATCAGGCGAAATATAGGGAAAAAATAAAAAAAGGAAAAAAAGGTACGAGTTGAAAAGGAGGACACGCGTTGTAGTCGCCAGTCGCAATCGGGCGGTCCAGCCGGGCAAGGTACGGAGAGAAAGAAACCAACGAAAGAAGGGGAAGGGAAGATTTGGTAAAATTGGGGGAAATTCACAGGCGGCCGGGATGGGTCGGAGTAGAAGCACCAGATAAAGAAAAGACCGTGTGTAGTCCAAATAAAGGGACCAAAAAACAAAAAACCGGAAAAAAAAAGAAAAAAAACAATGGGGGGAGGGAATGTGGGGTCGCAGTATAAGAAAAAACGGCCCAGAGGACACAAAGGTCCAGGGGTTCCAAAAGCCGGTCCCGCAAACTCCGGGGGGGGGGGTGACGAAATCCATACAGCGGCGAAGGAGAAAGTTATCGCCCGATGCCATCGCAATTTACTAGTGCAAGAGAGTAACGATCAGAAAGTTCCAATCAGGTTACTAATAAAGCCAGAGAAAAAGCAAAACTAGGGTAAAAGGGGGGCCCAGCGCAGAGATGCCAGCAAAAGGGTGGACACGTTAGGAAAAAGGCGGAAATCCGGTAAAATTACAAAACCTAAAGATTGATGGAACGGAGGGGTTGCGAAAACTCAAAGAGGATCCACAAAAAACGGGCGTAGTGGTTGCATAAAAAGTGGGACCACGTGAAAAAACCAGAGGGGGACAAGGTTGGGCGCACAATTGTAGTGGGACGATCTCCTCTGACCGCAGGATGGGGAAGGACCCAAAACCAAGACCGGACCGCAAAGAAGGAAGTCCATCTGAGTCACCAGAGGAATACACCAAAATTGTGGGTGGATCGGGGGAAAAAAAAAAAGCATTGTGCGAGTTGGGGAAAAGGGTTCAGCGGGGAAAGGAGAGAAACATTCGTCTGCAGTGGCGATGAAAAGGACATGGGGACCCTCGAGAAGATGCAGGGTAAAAAAACGGTGTTTTTGTTCAATTACAAACAGTCCAAAAAGAAAGAACTGGAGGGGGGAAAAATCGAGGACGGGGAAAGTTGGGGAAGGCAGACGCACGAAAAAAAAGAATCGACTGGGCACAACACAGACAACGGGGAAAGCAATCCCTTCGGGTTGAACCCAGGAGACGGGCGGGGAAGAAGGTGGGGGTAATCAACAATGAAAGAAAGGAAAAGCAGGGTAAATGGGGGGGGAAATCTGCCCGCCCAGCAAAAAGTGAAAAGGGCAACGACGGGGAAACTGGTATCTTAGGAGGAAAGACAGCCAAAAAAGATCAATCTAACTAAGCAAAAACAGGTGGGTCAGCACGCTGTGAAAGAAAAAATTAGGCGGAAGAGGGGAATTCAAAAGAATCAAGGAAAAAATAGGAAGCACCACGGGTTAGGGGCGGTACCGTCGGAAAAGATCAAGCGGGGAAAGCAAATTTCAAAGTCACTGGGAGAAATAGAGGAAGGAAAAACTGAACCACCTTCAGGTAAAAGAGCAAAGGGAGCCTAAAAAAGTCCTGCGCCACAAGAAAAGGAACAGAAGCGGGAAAGGGGGGGAGATCAGGGTCAATCCAACATTGAAAGGAGGGGATCCATCCGAAAGCATGAGAGGAGAAAGCAACAAAAAAAAACAACCTGCCGAAAATCGAAGTGACCCCAAAAAACGGACAAACAGGGGGAGAAATAAGGACACTTCGGGGGGCGAAGGGCAGAAACCGCCTGCGGGTCGTCTCGATACAGGGGGGGAATCTTCAGGGGAGAGAATAATCTCAAGCCCGCAGCGGGTGAAAAGGAAAAAAAAACAAAAACGGCAACGCACAAAAACCCAAATCACCCAAAACCAAAAAAAGCCAAACCACGGTTCGCCAGAAAACGGGACCACCACTGGGGGGGGGGTTGGGAAAACAGTGAACCGCCCCCGTCCAGGGAAAATCCAACAGCGACGGTACAAAATCCTCCACACCGATGAAAACAAACATAGGTAGAGGGAAAGGGCCCTGATCTCTCAACAAAACAAATAGAGGGAAAAAAAAGGAAGGGAGTCTAACGCCCGCCCGAGAACCGAATGGCATCCGCTGGTGAAAGCAAAGGGGGGGGAAAAACCGCTTTGGAGGGTCGGAGAACGGTGCGGGGGGCAAAGGAAAAAGAAGGTGCGCACCTGGCAAAGGGTGGGGTGGAAGGGAACAAAAGAGAACCTTGTGTTGAAAATGGTTGGCAAGGGACAACCCCCTGCGCACGCGCTCGAAGAAAAGGGATATTGACCAAAAAGTAGGACGGGTGAGAAGCAGAAACTCACCCAAAGGGGGGAGGAGCGGACAGAGACCGTGCAGGTGAAGGGGCGCAAACTGGTCGGGCCAGGTGCATCGATCGCAGAAGTGGTGTGGCCGAAAGACAAGTCCTCGTACCCGGGGTCAAGAAAAAAGGAACAGGGGGATGGACCAAGGGGGAAGACGCAAAAGGAAGTCTTTGTGCGCCCACAGACCCTCTGGGAAGAGGAACACGTACCCAAGACCCAGAACCTCCAACGGGGTTTTGAAAAGGAGAGTGTGTGTCGATCTAGCCAAAAAGGTACACGGCTTTCTGACAATTGGAGGATAACTCTACCGAAAAAAAGACAGAACCTGTGGGTGCAAACGACGAGGGTGGATTGCCAGGGAAACCAATCTGGAAAGCAATATGTCGCCGCAAACAGAGAAAACCAAAAAAACTGAAGAGTATGATGAATGGGGGGGGGGGGGCGTGTACTTTGAAGGAACTGAAAAAAACCAGGTAAAAAAAACCTTGTGACAGAGGCAAACCAAAGGGGGGAAGGGGAAAAACATCCAAAATGGTGAACAGTGTGAAGGATCGAACCAAGGCTGCAAAGCAGCGATTCAGCCCTGGCGGAGGGCACACACACTAGGACGAAACTCACAAGAACAAGGGGGACGTGACGCAAACACCTAAAAAGAGAGATGCTTTCGTGAAACCTAACGGTACTGAACCATCGAGGGGGGGAGTTATCCTGAAAAATTTCTTCAAAAAAAAAAGGGGGAGGTGGGGGGAAAAAGGTCGACTAAATAAAACAAAAAGACATGAGAAACCAGCCAGAGTCCCTCCAACAGCGGACCAATGCGGTCACATAGCCCCAAGTCAAAGCGTGAGGCTTGTGAAATCGGAGGATGGGGAAAAAGAAGAATCGAAAAACGGGATCTCTGAACTGGACCCCATTTTTGTGTGGTGAACAGGGGGAGGGGACGAACATAGGGGGAAGAAAGTCCTAAATGGGGAGGAGGAAACCAAGGTCTTGGAAAAAGCTCAGGGCAGGTCAGATTGCGCCACATAAGGAAGATGTGCAAACCCGGACCAGCAAACAAAAAATGAGAACCAGCAAATGGAATCAGAAGGGGGGGGCGGAAGCAATAAAAGAACCTTAAATAAAAATAGGGCGCAGGGGGAAGTGAGACGAGGCAAAACTAAAAAAAGGAACATTCACCATAGGGGGCAAGACTGCGCGGGCAAAAAACAAATATGACCCTGATGCCGGCGGACCCATTTTCCGGAATCCAATTCAAGCTGGCGGACTGCCACGGGATCGGGCCAACAAGAAGGGACAAATAAAGGCGTTGGGGCTCCCTGAAGGAGAAGGTCGGTCCGAATTGACACAGGAGGAGGGAAAAGCACTTGCTGGAGTGGGCTAACAAGGGGGCGGCGGGTCTGGTCCCTGGGAAAGGCCTTGGTGAGAGGAAGAACTTGAGGAGGGATCGAACGCGACGAAAAAGAAAACCTCAAAATTAGGGGGGGATTTTGTCATTGGTAAGGACAAGGGGGGCAATCAGAAGGAGACGGGAGCCGGCTCTAAAAAGTAAACGAAAAACCAGAAATGAACAAACGCCGCAAAAGGACGGAAAGAAAATAAAAAAAAAAATCGCCAATGGTCACCAGAGGACACCTCAACGAGTGACGCCAACGGACGACTTCAACACCAAAAACGAAGCAGAAAAAAAAAAAAAACCCCGAAAAAAAAACCCTGAACTCCCGAACGGGAAGGAATTACTCTAGCCTGTTGTACGTGAAGTCCATAAAAAAAAAAGGGGTCAAGGGGGCGGGCAAGAAAGGGGGGTTTGGACAACAAAAAAAGAGTATGGGAGGGAAGGCCCATCCGACATTGCCCACAGGGGTCAGCAAAGCGCAGGGGACAAAGAATAAAAACGTCTTTCCATGGGAGGGACCCGAAAAAAGTTACCAAAAAAAAAAAAAAGACCCAAAATGGGGGAAAAGCTACGGTTTTTCCAGAAAACGAAAACGCATAAATCCAGGGAAGCTTACCATAACACAGATTGCAAAGAGCGACGTCAACGGAGCCTCGGGGAAAGGGGGGGTTGTCACAAAAGAGGGGCCCGACGGTACACAATCCGGGCGGTGTCAAACCCAAGACGGGCCAGCAAAGAAAAAAACAGAGTCCACGGCTGCAAGGAAAACCAAGAGGGCTCGAAAAAAGGGGCTAGCGGGAGACAAAGGAAAGGAGATCAAAGTAACGGGCTGTGGGCGAAGGCGAGATCTTTGAAATCAAGGATTTGAAGGGTGGAACAGGGAGGGGGCCAGGGTAACTAAAAGCAATCGAGGACCACGAAGGAAATAAGCCTGCAGGAAGGAGGAGAAATGAGGTGCGATCCGGGAAAGAGGGGCGAAAGCAAAAAATGTCCTCAGGAAAAGAAAATTAAAAAGGGAGACGGAAAAAATGGCCTTGGGGATTGTTGTTTAAAGCGTCCTTGGGGGTAAGAGGTGAAAAAGGGGAGGTCAGTCGGACAGACTGTGAAAATGGTGTCACGCTGCCTGGCGGGGAAGGGGGGTTGGGACGTTACTACCGTGAAGAAAGAAGGCGTAAGGGAATGCGATTGAGAAAAACGCCCGGGAAAAGATAACACACGTCAAAAAAAATAACAAAAAGCGACTGCCTCTTCCAATGGAAAACTAAAAACAATTGAAACTACGTTTCTCACGAATGTAAGACAAAACATTCGGCCCCAAATGACCCCACCAGGGAGGGGGCGTATCAGGGAAAAGGAAATGGGAAGCACAGAAGGACTCCAAACGGGCTATGGCAAAAGGACGACCGGCACACCAGCAAGAAGCCTGGCCTACGAAAAAGAACAGAAATGAAAAAGGTGCGGCCTCTTAAACCACCCCCAGAAAAAGAAAAAAAACCAGGGGACCGAAGCGCGAATGGGGAACGGTTTTTTTGCCGCTGCCAAGGGGGGGTAAGGATTAAGCGAACTGGTTCGGCAGGGGAAAAAAAGCGCCTGCATAAGAGAAAGGCTGGAAGGCAAGAGACCTCGAAAAGAACCCTAAAGGACGCCGCAACCTAGTTGGTTGGGGCACAAATCAAAATTTGGAAAGAACGAAAGAAAAGGGTGAGGGAAGGAAAAGTGCACAATGAAAGAAAAAGGGGTCGCCGTGAAATTTCTTCCCGCATAGCCACAAAAAATGTCAAAAACGGCAAAGGCAGTGGGGGGGGGGGGGGGGAAGCGGGCACAGATTGTCAAATGTCTAAGTGATACAACCACGTCTGGCGTGTTTTACCATGCAGTCGAATCTACAAACAGAAAAAAACGAGGGAAAAGATAAGTGTGGAAACGACAAAACGTACCGTGGTATAAAGGCGAAAGGGCGAAGAAACAGGAGTCCTGAACCCCCAATTGGGGAGGAAAGCCGCCAGAAAGACAGGCGACATGGCGCAGCTCCTCATCATAAAAATTTCCTAACTTGCCGTGTAACGGAAGCACGGGGGAAAGGGAGGCAACCCCCTTCGTTGAACGCAAGGTTGGCGGGATGGCAAAATGAATAGGAAGGCCATCCGGAAAGACGGAGGCAAAGCAACAAAAAGCGCATAAGGATACGCAAGGCGACAGAGGAAAAAAAAGGCCAGACGCCGCTTCAAGGCCGGTTTGGGGAACAGAGCATCGGAGGAAACGTGAAAAAAAAAACAAACGCATTATCGGTCGAGGTCGCAGGGGGGGGTGTCTGGGTAAGATGGAAAAGAGGCGGTGACCAAGAATTGGAAAAGAGTAGCAGATAAGCCACGCGAAGAGCTTTTGGAGGTGTGGGCGAAGGGTCGGAGGACCGAAGAGAAAGGGGAGGGGGCAGGGTGCAACGAATGATAGTAATGGAGAGCTAAGGGTGGCGAGTGCCCAGGGGGTGCCCGGTCAAAAAAGACTGAAAAAACACCGGCCAAGGGAAAAGGCAAGGAAGGTCCACAAATTACACACACCCAGAAAAGCGGCGAAAAACCAAAAGATTTGACAGATGGCAAAAAAAAACATCGACAAAAAAATCTGGTGGGGACACCACAAAAAAAAGAACTGAACAAAAGCAAACACAAAAGGGCACCGTCCGCAGTGTAGTGTTCGAGGTAGGCGGAACCATGGGGGAAAGACAGGGGTCTTCGAAAGAAACGAAGAAGGCGGCTGCAAAGTGTACGGAATTGGGAGGAGGGGGTAAACGATTGAAATTCAAGGGGTTAGACTGCACGACGAAATGTTTCAAAGGAAAGAGATACGCTAAAGCAAACCAAAAACATGGACAATACGTTGGAAGGACCAGGAGTCGCGCTATGGTCACTCAACAAGTGTAAACAAACACCTGGGGGCGTCTTCTACGTTTGTGGGGGGGTCGAGCTACAAACGAGGGAAAAGTGGCATTCCGGGACCGTAGGTTGGGGGGGTTTTTACACAGCGGCCCAGATAAGGGCGTCGGGGGAAAGGGGAAAAAACCAGCGGAAAAAGGGTGGCGGGGGCGTGCCATTACATCCGTGAATTGGAACTCTGTGCCTTCCAGAGTATCGTCGTTGGTGAGGACCAGGGGAAAAAACGGAGCGGCTGGGCCAGGTGGAGAAATGTGAGCTGTTTGGAACGGGTTTCCAATGGAGGAACATAAAAAGGATAAAAAAAAAAAAAAAGTTTATTAACGTCGGAACCTTCCAGCTTGATTGGGGAAAAAAGTGGGCCCATCGAAAGGGGGGGAGGGAAAGAAGGACAAAAATACCGACCGGGGTCAAAACACTTATACAGAACAAACATGGCTTTGTGAAGCTTGGCACCTGGAGCGACCAGGAGAAAGGTAAGATAAATAATCCGGAGAGGAAAGGGCCCGTGCAAAGTAGGGGCTGGCTGAACGCCGGGTTCGGGAACGAAATGGCGTCTGCGGGAAGGGAGGAGAGAAAAGAAAATCGAAGGGGCCTAAAAAAAAGGGGTACACGGCGATTTGGGTGCGAGTGGGGGGACATTGTCCCTGCGCAGTTGAAAATGGTTGCTAAGTGAAGAGCACGGGCAGAGGGGGGAAGGCAGGGCTGAAAAAAAGGACCTTTACCACATCAGAAAAAACCGGCCATCAAAGGAGGCCCCTGACGTGAAGGAGGTAGACGCCCAAAAAAAAATGTATACATGTCCGACAAAGCCTGAAAGGGAACGAACCAAAACATCCGGGGGTGAATATAACAGCAAAGACTCGGCAAAACAAGGAAAACGAAACGGGTTGCTCAACCTACGCAAAAAGGAATTTGAAGCGCATGGTGCCAAAAATCAGAAGGGGGGAAACAAACTTGTAGAATCCCGGGACAAGGGCGAAGGTGGCACTCGTGGGGTTTCTGCCCCGCATCAGAAAAAAAAAAAAAAAAAAAAGGGTCCAGTGAGAAGGAGCGGAAATAGAGAAATTCACCACATAAGGATTACGGGATGTTACGGCTCAGCACAAAAAAACTCTTCAAATCAGGGCTCTATTGTGTGAAGTAGGGTAAAGAAGAAGAACTTCACCTTTGTTAAAAAGAATAGAAAACACTCGAGTTGGGCGCAAAGTCGAAAAGGGCCGAAAAAACTCAAGCAGGGACCATCTGCGGAAGAGGACGGTAAAAAAAGGGGAGACTCGAAAAAAAAAGTTTCGATGAGGGAAACAATTGCCAGAAAAAACCTTCGCTGGAAGGGGGGGGAAGGGAACGCAGGTACCAAGCGGGAAGGGAGGATAGAAAAAAAGAAACGGTCTAAGTTTGTTTTTTAAAGCGGGGGAATTTGACCAAAGCCCGACTTGTGAGAAAATGAGTCAGGAAAAGCGATTCGTTTTAAAAAATAAAACGGGAGGATCGCAAAAAAAGGGAAAAAAAAGAAAAGGCAGACCGAGTCGTTCCACCGACAAAAAGTGTAGCCCTGACCTTAGGGGGTTCCCCGCGACCAGACTCTTGACGTACAGCCCCGGGTTTGGGAGAAGAGAAAGAGAATCAGGGAAAAGGGGGTCGAAATACAGTACCCGCAAGAAAGGGGGAAAACGGACAAAACGGGAGTAAATGGGGGGAACACTCGCAAACGGACAGTAAAAGAAACGAAAGAATCATAATCGAGCACGTGTTCTTGGCTGCATGTGGGAGTAAAGGAGGGAAAGAAGCTCAAAAGAACACAACTTTAACCACCGAACGTAAACCACGGGTAGATGACGTTCAAACCAGGAAAAAAAAAAAAAAAAAAGAAGTCAAAAGGACACTCCGGCCACCATCAAGGTTAGGGGGGCATAAGGACGACAACACGTGAAAGGAGGGGGGGAAAAAAAGCGAGCGGGAAAGGAGAGGCAAAGGAAACACAAAAAAAGAAATAATATCCGGCGCGTGTGAAGCAATCCCCAGCACAGTGAAGTAAGATACCAAAAAAAATGCGCGTCAGGGGACATGTAAGGGTCTACACACGGTGAGGGGGACACAGATCAGAAATGGTGAACCGACCCAGGAGGCAACAAAACTCACCCGGCGCCGCGAAACAGGCCAGGAAGGGGTAGGCTGTAAAAATGAGGGGAACGGTTGCCGCCTACGGTGTCAGGATCGAGAGCGGGGAAAAGTAGGGAAAAAAAACACGAAAAAAAAAAAAGGAAGAGTTTGAAAAACCAACCAACAATCATCATCCGCGAAACAGTCGAAAAAAGCCCCTGGTTTGGGGGGGGGGGACCGTGCCAAAGCCCAACTGAGGAATCAAAACTTCAAAAAACCGGAAGAAGGAAAAAAAAAGAAGATCCATAGGTAAACGTCAACGCAGGATCTCTCCACAAAAAGGAAAAAGGAGGAAAGAGAAAAAGGAAAGAAAAATAAGCCGCCGCTACCTAGGGGGAAACCAAGCTGTGGTGTAGAAACCTGGGGGAAAAGCGCGGTTGATGAAAGAGGAGGCAACCGCAAAAACCAAGGGAACTCCACCGTAGCAAAACAAGGTTTCTCTGTACTGATTGTGGGAGGGGACACAAAAACGCAAAAAAAAAAATTTTGGTGTGGAGGGGGGGAAAAACCGTTTACCCTGAAGCGCCGAAAAACTCAAGGGAGATGAGAAAACTGTCGCAGGAAAAAAAAGCAGAACGATGGAAAAAAACGGTTCAAAACGGAGAAAAAACAAGCAACGTTGAGAGGGAAAAAACCAGTCCCTGGTGACCTCGGTCGGGAACATTTCCAGGAGAGGGCCAGCAATGGGGGGTGGGTCACTCACATGCAAGAAAAGAAGGAAAAAAAAAGTTTCAACAAAAAAAAAACACTGGATTCAAAACAATTTCACCACGGGGGCTGGTAAACATTGAACAAAAAGCCGAGAGAAGGGGAGTATGGGGGGACAAAATGGAGGGAAGAGACCGGGACCCGCGACGCGTGTTACCAAAGAAGGGACCGGTGTTTGGTCGGGAGAAAGGACTACAACACATGGAAGGTGGACCGGCCCCACAGGGCGCTGAGAGGGGAAACAAAAAAAAAAAAAAAAAACAAAAAAGGACGACCGAAGGACAGAAAATGGGGGTGCTGAAACGGAGTGGGGAGCTGAAAAGCCGAAAAAAGAGGAACCCAGATGTACGCCATCCAAAACCTCGCAGCACAAACGTTTCAAAAAGTATGAAGGAAAAAGATGGGGGGATGAAAGCAAAAAGAAAAGCTACAAAAAAGGACAAAAAACGGGCGTTGGGGCCGTTAAGAAATTCATGGTGCCAATTCGAAAAACAAACATCAAGGGTTGACTAATTAAAAATACAACAGGGGGATGCAAAAGGAAGGAGATCCTCACTGAAGAATTGAACTCAAAAGCGAAGGGCATGACCGGTGGGGGTGAAAAGTGAACCAATGGTCCCAAAATATTCAAACCTTTCGTGGAAATAGAGAAGGGGAACTGGAAAAACCGCAAGGGTGTGGGGAAAGGACAAAATTTCACCAACAAAGAGTTGTCAAGGGGAGATCCAACACAACATGGTCGAAAAAAAAAACAGACAGAGAAGAGGAACGCGTGGCACCAATGCAAAGGGGGAACTCCAAGGCAAGCAAGAAGTGTTTAGGCAAGAAGGAGGAAACCTCAAAGCAAGGCAACATCTGCAAAAAGAGCTAAAAAACAAAAAAGTAACCGCGAAAAGGGCGCAAAAAGGACTAATGGGAGGGCAAAAAAAGTAAAATGTCTTTGGAGCAAACATCAAAAAGAAGGAAGAGGTTTCGAGCCACACGGCCGTTACTGGTTAAACCAGGGACCCGGCAACAGAATAAAAACAACTTCTTGTGATAGGAAAAGTGGGGAAAAAAAAAGGGGAACCCACCTCCCAGTGGACCAAATTACTCAAAATATGGGCGGGGCTTTGAAAAGGGTGTTATCGCCTCAGAAAGGCAATTTACCGGAATTGGCGATCAAATCACAGTGGGCAAGAAAAAACAAGAGAAAAAGAACGGCCAACCAAATCCGACTGCAAAGAAACATCGTCAGTCTTGAAGGGATCGGCAAACAAAGATACAAAGTATTCTCCAGAATGAAAGGCAGGAAAAACAAAAGGTTGCAAAAATTAAAACACTTGTCATCCTAAAACCGGGGGGACAGGGGAGTTCGGCCCACCGATGGGGAGCATTGTGTCTCCTTTCACGTGGGTGCCTTGGGGGGGGCAAAAAGTCTAAAGGGACAGACGGGTCGAACGTTACTAAAAAAAGAAAAAGACCCCTGGGCAAACAGGAGCGGGGAGTACGTGTTAAGAAAGCCGCAACTCGAAGGAGTCTAGAAACGAGGACGCGGGGAATTACTCAAAAGGAACGCGACCCAGACAACTCGCCAATTCCAAATGCGCCCATGTGTAAAACCCCGAGCCGCGAGAGAAAAGAGGTCCACGACCTCAACACGGGACTGAAAGAGAAAACGCACCCGATGAGGAAAAACCTGTTGAATCCAAGAATCCTTGCCTCACAAACTGAACTCCGACGAGGAATTTGAGTGACAGGGAAAGGCCAAGTTAGAAAAAAGGGGCCAAGAGGAGAATTGGAAAAAATGAGGTGTTTGACACAACTAGTCGAATGGACTGCAGAAACCGACCAAAAACAACCGAAAGGTGGCAACCGGGCAAGACAGGAAACACCGTTCGACAAATAAAAGAACGTCATCTTGAAATTTGAAAGGGAATAAGGAACCCCAAGTGCAACCAAAAAAAAAAAAAGATTCAAAAAGGGGGAAATCACACCGGCAAAAAAGCCTCGGTTGGAGCAAAACATGACTCACCAGAAAGAAATCAGAAAAAAGCAAAAGGCCATAAAAAAGGGAAGAACCGAAGGCTCAGCCCGGTTACAAGGTAACCGGGACGACATCAAAGGGATCAAGCAACCACGGGTTTAAAACACAAAAACAGGGAAAAAAAGGTAACAGCGAACATCAAAAGAAAGGGGGGGCAGGCTTGGGTCCGGGGAACACAAAAAAGGGTAAGCAAGCACCGGGTGGAACCAAAGCAGGAAAAAGCTGACGCCGCGGGGAATAAGCGGGCAGGTGGGGGAATATCAAGAGCGTTGGGAAAGGTCAGTTGGAAAAGGGTTTAAACCAAGACGCAAAGGTACTATAAATATCGACCCCAAGACTCAAGGCGAGCAGACCTCTGGATTCGTCGAACAAGAAAGAATACAAAACAAACAACAAAAAAAAAAGCCCAGCCAATCGACAAGAAAGACAAAACTTGCGACGTATGCTTGGGGGAGGGGGTGATCGACAAGGGGGGTTGCGGTGCGATGTTTCAGTCAATGGGTTGAAAGCAACGGTGGCACTAGTTGCATGAAGCAAATTTACGGGGGGAAAAAGTTTTGGGGGTGGGGGAAGACGTAAACCTTTTCCTCGCGGGAAAGTCGCATCCCTAGGCGAAGAACGACGTGCATCGAAAACCACGTCCGAAAGAAAAAGGACTCCGACGACCATGGTACTGGGAACCGGAAAGAATCAAATCGGGGGGACATCGCCACCAAAAAGGCTGACCAAGGCAAAAAGCGGGCAAGTGGGGGCGTCAACAGGAAAGTGCAATTGGCAGGGAGAAGTAGAACCTGCCGGTGCTCACAAAAAAAAACGCGAAAGTGCCCAAGGGATGTAGAAGAGTTGCAATTCCACACATCAAAGAATAATGGCTACAGGATAAATAAAGAAAGGTGCGTCCAAAAAGCAGGGTATAAAAAAAGAGCTCAGATTACATACCACCAAAAAGGACAAAAAAGAGAGACGAAAAACTGGGGGACGTTTGTGAGCCGGGGAGAGTGGGGCGCGGACGGGAAGGCGCCCTAGCATCCGGAGGCAGTCATAAAACGAGGCCCAAAACGAAAAGCCTGGCCTTCAAAAACAAAGAGGGGGCCACGAGAGAGGGGAAATACCCGGAACGCCCAGGGGAGACGTATGGGGAGCAGGAGAAGACACCCAAAAAGTAACCTGAGTAGGTGCGACAAATTTGCCCCACAAAAGTTGGGGGGGTAAGAACAGCTTGACACTGCTAAAGGGAAGCCAAAGGCGGGCGGTCAAAAAGAGAGCCTCAACAAAAACAAAGGAGGGAGGAGAAGGTTTGGACCGCCAAAAAAAAATGTGGGATAAACAGGATAAAGGGACAAGGGAAGAAACCGATCATTACCACCAAATGAAGGGGGGTTCGAACGGAAGACTTCCCGCCGATGTCAAAAAAAAGGAGAGATGCCATGCAAGGAAGAATAATGCCCTAAAACTGGGATGTTCCCCGGGAAAATCCGGAGAGGAACACAAGGAAAAACCTGGAAATTCCATACGGCCGGCCACAAAGCTATTAAGCAAGAAAAATAAGAATATAAAGGGAGGAAAAAAAAAGCCGCCACCCGCGAAAGAAAACTTCAAAAGGGCAACGCAAAAAGGGCTCCCACGGAGGTCAAACTTTGTGCACCGCAAAGACAGCCTCTTGAAGACGAATTACGTGGAACTCAGAGGAAAAAGGGGAGAATGGCAGGTCTGACGGAATTTGATCGCGGTAATCAAAACAATGAGGAAGATGCCCATCGCGCAATGGAACTACAAAACGAAGAGGTGCTGTGGGGGGAGAAGTTAAAAAGTTACCATCATTAGGAAGAAAGCAGGGCGGAGGCAAAGAAAAACGCTTGGTTTGATCAAGCTGTCGCACGCGTGATGCGACTACTCTGAAAGGAAGGAACGGGGGAGCACAAAAATGGAAAATCCCCCAGAAAAAGGCAAAAGAAGGGAACAGGGAAAAAAAAAAAAGCGAACCTCAACATAAGAAAAACCAAGAACCAACGCAAAACAAGACATCCACCAAATCCCCGTCCCAAGGGGTTAGTTTTTAAGCGTCAACGGGGGCGGGGAGGACGCAAATAGTACGGAAAAACGGGACATCGCTAGAGGCAATCTCCAGGGGAAAAGCAATTCAACGAGTGATTTAACTGTTTAAGACGTGCACTCAAATTGGAGAAGCTAGGGGACAAAAGGGATATCGCCTAGCCACAATGCAAAAAAGAAATTAGCACTGCAAGAGACCCCGATGTCTACATTGGACCACCGTCGGAGGCGAACGGTGGGTCGGTACCAAAAACGAGAGGTTGACGGAGGAAAAAAGTGAAACAGCAGAAAAGTAAAAGTGGTTCGGAGGAACAACCAAAAGAGCACCTCGGGGGGCAGGAAGAGTATGCCGCTGGCCCGGGGGGGAATGCTGGAATTCAAATTCACAAAAAAAGAGCAAAGACAACAAGGGGGAGGACCTGTGTTGGCAAGAGGTGAAAATAAAGACACAGTCTTTCTGAAAAAAGACCTGCGACTGGCGCAAAAAAAACCACGGGCCACAATGGCGGAGGGGATGCGCCATTGGCGAGGGGTGAAAAAAAACAATAGAACGACAAGACCCATCTTGCCAGAAGAATGAAAGACAATTAAAAACGAAAGGAGCAGAGAATCCTCGGGGAAAGTGAATGCGGGAAAAGGGAGTGACGGCAGAAGTCGCATCGGGTGCGGTCCGAAAGCCAGAAAAAAATTAAAGGATAAAATCTCAGTCAGGAGGGGAGAGGGGTGACCATGGCAGAGTTGGGGAAAGGGGTCGTCAAAAAAAGAGCAGGAAGGTGGAGTAAGAGTATAGAAACCGAGACGGATATTTCGGACCTGATACCACGGCAGTACCACAAAAAAACCCCAGAACAGACGGTTCGTGGGAAACTGCACACAAGTTAGACTAAAAAGGCAATGCCGGAAAAACAAAATAGTTAACCTTTCCAGGACAGAAACAGAGTCATGCAAAAAAAGTGCCGGGAAAAGCCAAGAAAAGAACCTCGGGCAGAAGTAACGAAAAAAAGGTGCAGACCCAGAAGGAAGGGCGCCCATCGGAACCGGTTCCGTGGAAGAGGCACCTTGCAATATTCCCGGTCAGCAAAAAGGAAGACTACGGAAGCCAACTCTGGTGTGGTGAGAACACGCATGCAGAAAGAAAAAATTGTCCTTTATGAAGCGGCCAGAGGGATAAACTTAAAAGCCCCAGCCATGAATTTTGGAGGAACGGGGGGGGGGGGGGGGGGGAGGCGATTTGCAAAAAACTCCAAAACGAGGGAGCTCCAAAAGAAGGGAAATAGGGGGGTGGTGTGTTCGCGTAAAACAGAAAAAAAAACGGCCGGGGGGGTCCGCAAACAAGCTATCCCAGGGACCTCAACTTTTGCTCAAAAAAAAAAGGGAAAAAACAGAACGGAGACTGTGGGCCAAAGAAAAACGCCCAAATCTTTCCGCCAAAAACAGAGGGAAAGGGCAAAAAAAGGGGGGTGAGATCAAAATCGTCGACTTTTTTACGGGGAGAAAGGAAAAAACGTGAGTTGGGAAAAAAACCCTTCGCTGGGCTAAGCGAGGGGAAGAGAGAGGAGCGGAGGGGGGAGAAAAAAAAGGTAGTTGTAATGCGAAAGACCACAGCCCGAGGGGGGGAAAGAAAAAACCTACAGGAAAATCAGGGAGGTTTCCGGTATAAGGGTCAAAGGAAAGGAAAAAGAGCGACTGGGGGAAAAAGAGCAAAGACCAGGGGTTTGTCCCTCCGCCTTTGACGGTTAACAAAAACCAGGAACGGGGGGAGTGGCAGCCGGTTGGGTATCCTGAGAAAAGGGGTCAAAAAGAGATGTGGTCAAATCAGGGGAAAGGAAGCCGGGGAAAAGGAAAAGAAGGGGAACCATTGCCGGCGCGCCAGTAAAAAAACAAAAAGTAATCAACAGAAAAAGAGGAGAAAGGGTTCATGGGGAGACTTAATTGGCGGGCGGGACATAGGAGGGAAAGGGATTAAGGGCAAGAAACGTCCAAACAAAGAGGGGAGCACCAAGGGGAGGGGTTCACAGGTTTAAGTGTAGGCCTCACAAGAACATGACAGGACATCCAGGCAATTAAACATGGGGGTAGGAAGAGAATAGACCACGTACCTTCAGAACTTGTGGGGAAAAGAGCGAGAGAGGGGTACGGCGAAAGAGAAAAAGGGGGGACACAGAGAACATCATAAATGCCCTTGGTTTCCTGACACGGTCCATCAAAAGGAAAAAAGGAACGGGATCCAGAACAGTACTTAAGGGAAGCCGCAACCAAAGGCTGAAGACGATGAATGTTGCAAAGAAAAAGGCCAACAAATGAATCAAAGCAGCGACCAGTTAAAAAGTGGAGGCTCTAAACTAAGGGAAGACTGACTGCGTCTGACGGACCAGACCTCTAGGTCTTCGCGTCTGGGTAACGTAAGAAATCAAAAGGACGGTCTGTCAAAAAAAGAAAAACAAAATCAGACAAGAAACCCACAAAGGAGCCAATAAAAAGAAGGGAGTCTTGTTTTTCGAACAGGTGCACACCCGACAAACAGCCGAGAATCAAACAAAGGGGGCCCCCCTTCCAACACCCCTGTCCAAACCGAAAAAGAAGGATTTGGGGGGCGGGACGCGGCGCTGATAGACGACCTAAAAAAAAAACAGAAAACAAAACGGAAGGATGGGAAAAGATAGAAGAACAAAAAGTCATCATCCTCAATTAAATATGGCTTCGGTGGAGGAAAATTTCCGCGAAATGACTGTTGAGCGGGAATGGGGTGTTGTTCCATACTTCAAAAAACTAAAACCAAGAACGCTGGCGAACAAAATGTCTCGCAATTGGGGGAGGTGGAAAGAACAACAACAGCCGTTTTTTTGGAGGGTGACGTTTTTACAACCGTTTTTAAACACCTCAAACCGCCGAGAAATAGACGAATGGAACCCAAACAAGTCAAGAAGGACCACCAAAAGCAAGATAAAAAAGGGGGGGAATACCGGAAAGGCCGTTGCGGCGCTAGACCTTGAAAAAAGTGGGGCCCACAACAAACAGGGAGCCATTTGGAATGGAAAGAGCCAGGGGGGTGAGAAGACCATGCGCACAGAGACGTGGAAAAACCCAAAAGGGGGAGTGTGAAGAGGGGTAAACCTTTCCAGAAAAAATCAGAAAACAAAAAAAATAAAAGAAAATTGTATCTTTGGAAAGTGGAAAAACGAGGCAAAGAGCCCAGTAAAACATCACGAATTGGGGTGTAAAACAAGATGGGACTTGTTTTGACAAATCGATTCAACTAAAAAGGGAAAGGCCTACTTGTTTCGCCTTGGGAGGGATACGGGCTGGAAAACGACGTCCATAACAAAAACGACTAAGGGGAAAGTGGAGCAGAAAAAAAGAGCCTGAGAAACGGAAAAAGGGTCGGGACAGGAAAAAATGCGCACACACAAAGGACAGAGATGAAGAGATAATTTGGTTTTTTTTGCTGTACTGGCGAAATAAAACAAACTACCCGGCGTGGGGGAAAAATGCGGGGGAACATGGGGGAACCTAAAATCACTGGTTTTGACAGTATCAGGAAAAGAAAAAAAAAACACAAAAAACTTGGCCAGGAATCTATCCTCCTGACGCTGGCAACAACCAGAAGCGAAGGGCTCACAGGGGGGTTACAAAGGTTGAAACCAGGACTAAGAGAAATGACTTTCGGTGCCCCTAACGAAAAACATTAAAAGGAAAAAAAACGTCCAGCGGGGTTTTCCATTTACACTTTCCGGCAACCAGCTGAGACAAAAGCGGGGCCGGTTTTGTGGTGGCCGCGAGAAACACAACATAACTGCGAAACCCCAGCGATACAGAACACAGGCAAAAAAGTTCTCAAACGGTCAATCCAACAGTCAAGCGAAGTGTGCAAACGCAGGGGAAGGGGAAAAACCGAAAAAGAGAAAACAGAAACTGGGATCGTACACCACGAAAACCAAAAAGGTTGGGTGACCGGTCGAAAACAAAAATAACCAAGAGATGGGACCCGCGACCGACGTACAAAGGGTCGCGGGAACCATGGTCTGAGAAAAAAGCAGGGAAAGCCCATGGGATCGATTTGGCCACGCCCACAAGACAAAGGGCAGGACTGATGAAGGTCAAACAGAAACCAGAGATAATCTCAAGGATTTGGAGATATTGGTTGGGGGAGAGCCCACACATACCGGTCAGCAAAAAAGAAATGAACTGTGGAAAATCGGGGAAAAAAAAAGGCCCGAAGTCAATAGAAAGGGAAAAACATGGGAGGACCAAGAAAAAACCCTGGAGTGAGGGCGGCCCCCCTGGTCCTTAATCTATCCCAAAGTACAAAACAAGGATCGGGCAAAGAACAAAAAAGAGGCGAGGCGCATATAGGGGAGAAAAAAAGGATCCTCCGAGCCGGAGTGCTTCAACAACCCGAAGGTGCGGCGGGGGTGCAACTGGAATGAAAGGGGGACCTGGGCACAAAGGCAAATGCACAACAAATGGGAAGTAACACGAGGAAAAAAGGGAAAAAGGAAAAAGATGGTGCTGGGGCAGGGTGGGGCGGGTGTGAAAGGACATGGGGAAGAAGAAGCCCGCAACTTTCGAAAAATACTCAACGAGGTTACGGGGCCCAAGAACACCTAAAAAAAAAAGGGACAGCGAAGAGGAAAAATACACCGCTAAAATAAAAAAGCCAAAAAATGGGTGCACCCCACGAGCCACGCCGCAGATGAGGTTCCCTCGCTTCCATCAGGAAAAGGACACGCTCAAACAAAGCCAACGGAAAAAAAAAAAACCAGGCCGACCAAAACAAAAAGAGAAAAAAAAACGTAACTGCCGACTGAAGCTGGATTAGCGGATCAGGAACAACGATCCATCTCGGACAAAAAGGGACAAGAATGTGTGATGGGGTCGGGGAAAGGTGGGAAAAATCGGAAGAATGGCGGCATCCAAAGTAAAAAAAGAGATAAACAAAAATGGGCAAGGTCCATAAAACAGCAAGTCGGAACGAAAGGAACGCCTAAACCCACGACAAATTTAATGGATTGGTTTATGGTCGCCCATTGAAAAGTGACAAAAAAAAAAACAACACCAATTTGTGGTACAGACCGACTTAAAAACGGGGTGAGGCTAAATGAAAAAAATAAAAGGATCCGGAGAACACGTGACATACTATTCCTACAGGTTAGAACCCGTCAGGAGAACTACGGGTCCTTCCCGCGCAATGCCATGCACCGCTGGTCACAAAAACCCTATTACTGCAAACAAAACAATGTCAAAACTAACCAAGAAACGGTGAAAGGGGCCGGACACACGGCGAAGTCAGCCGTGGTCCGCGAACGCCGGCGGTGAATACAGGGAAAAGGACAAAGAGGAGAGGCCGGTGAACGAGCAGGGGGGGGACGGAAGGAACAAAAAGCAACGAATACGGTGAACAAGGGGGCAAGTCGAAGTCCAGACCTAAAATAATCGAAAACAAACCAAAAATAAAAAGGGCCAGGACTGACGGCCGGCAGAAGAAAATCGGCGATGTCAACGAAGATCGGCTGAGAACCAACAGTGACGCCAAGCGAGAAGAAAAAACCACGGCAGAACGGGCAATGGACTTGTGGGGACGCGGGGGGGAGTTGTGTGCGGGTTGGGCGATGTGTATTTTCAGAGTTGCAAAGAGGCACAACGAGGTTGAGCAAACAGAGAGGGGGGGGACTGGAATTGTGCGGATCCAGGTACTCTCGGGTCCAGGTCAGGAGAATAACTAAAAAAGTGTCGACCGCCCAATCGTAAACACAAAGGGGTCGGGATCAATGATCATTAGCAAAAGGGGAAACCGGGAAAAGGGAAGGAAAGGACACGGGAAAAAGAACAAAGCCAAAATTCGCCCAAAGGAAAGAAGGAGCTTTGAGGGAACCTCACATGGGCAAAGGGAGAAGGGAAGCAGTGAACGAAGACCCGTCCGAAAAAGGACCATTGTCTCCGGGAAAACAGCAATCAAAAACTTTGGGGGGGCCGACGGAAAAATACCGAAGGAGGGACGCGAAAATGGGAGCGGGCACAACGGACCAGGGAGAGAGGGGGTACCAATTTTGGGGGAAAACTGGGAGAAGGGGCCGCGGAGGAGAGGGGAGGACTGCAGGAACCTATTGCTGGCCCCTATCATCCGCACAGGGCAAACGTACAAACCTGGCCTTCAAAAGAAGGGGGACCGAGGAAAGGGCCAAAACATGGTGGGGAAATTGAAGGGATGAGGGAGTCAGAGAAGACATGGTCGACGTCCATGGGTCATGACAGTGGACGCCACTTGGGGGAAGCCACAATGAGGGGTGGGTGTTAGAGCGGGATCCAGTGACCCTGCAACCACAATTAAACCAGGCGCGCGCGACAAGGGTGTCAAAAAAAGATCCATTAAAAAAACTAACAATAAAAATAAAACTCGGGAGGGGGATGGGAAGGAAAAAGAAGAATTTGAAAAAAGAACGGAGACTAGGGACTTAACTTATCGGTTGACAGAAAGACGAGGGCCCCAGGAAAAAAACCAAGGGTAAAACTGTTGGGTGGCCGAGAAAGAACAGGTTCACGAACGGTATCAAAAACAGTAGGTAGCATTCTGCCGACAATCCCATCATGGTCGGTAAAACCTGAAAAGGGTCGGGAAAAGGGAAAAAAAAGACAGGTACAAAAAAAAAAACAAAAATCGGGGAAGCACCAGACCTGCGAACGGGGGCAAACGAAGTGGGTAGAATGACCGGATCGTCTAAAACATAGCAAAAGACAGGAAAGGCACTCGAATTCACCGGAATCCTCTAAAACAAACACACACGAGCGCATGGGAGTTCCGGGTTGGGGAAGGGGAAAAGACAAAAAAGGAGGCCTAACTGAATGAGTGAGCGGGAAGCAATGGAGTTATTTTAGTTTGTGACAGGGAAAATGGGACCTCGTGAAGGGTATAGAAAACTATGCAAAACAGGATGCCAGCGAGGGAAGTGAGTCGAAGAACGACCACGGGGGGTGAAGGGTTGGAAAGTGAAAAAAGGGGATTGTCAATATCAAGCAGGCAAAAGGGACCAAGCAAAAAGGAGGGAAAAAAAATTACGAGGACGGGTGCGATCCCGAGGGGTAGAAACGAGAAAGGTCGCGTCGAGGGGGGGGGGGGGGGAGGGGGGGGGGGGGGGGGGGGGGGGGGGGGGGGCACGATGCGAACGTACCCTTCTAAACAAATTTAACCCGACCAAAGAGACGAAAAGGAGGGGCAAAAATTGGCACCACTAACCTAACATCGACACCGAAAACAGAAGATCCAAACTAAGAACAAAATGAGGGCTCAAGGTAATGCTTCAAACCATGGTCAAACTCGAAGATACGAGGGGATCAAGAACAAAAGAGACTAGCTAAAAAACGACAATAAGTGTGAGGCAGGCGGGGACACTTATGACTGTAGACTTTTGCGGAACGAAATGGGAAACTAGTCAAAAGAAAAAAAGGCATCTCGGCGAGACAAAACAAACTAACCGCCGTGTACCCGCTTCACCCGAGAAGAGGGCAAACAGGACTGCGGAGACCGTGTGGTCGGGACAGCCAAATCGGAAAAAAGGCGTCCCCCACGTCGGGGGGTGAACAGACGGGAAGAAGGGAGGGGGGAGGAAGTAATCCAGAAGAGAAATAGAACCAATGAGTATGGCCGGAGGGGGAAGAGCGAGGGGCCTGTGTGGAGGAAAAAAACAAAAAAAACGGAAGAAAGAAGGGGGTCAACATTCGTGGAGAGCGAATTGACAAAGGGGGGAATGTCAACAGACATAAAGGTGACGGCGTTGAAAGCCGAAACAAATGCGAGAAGCTTGAAAAGCCATGTCGAGGGATGAAGCCCATAGACGAAGTGGTTCAACAAAACACAACAAACAAAACACACAAAAAAAGACCCATCACTATGGACCCTTGAAACAGATTGGATAGAACAGGAACCGAAAAGATGTCAGAGTTGAAAAAAGGCCGGGGATTCAGGCAATGAAGGGGCACGAAAAATAGAATCGAGAAGTTACATTTGAGGAAAGGAAGCAGCCTCGCGGCTTTCGGGTAGCCCAGGATTTTGGTTCGAGGTGTTCAAAAGAGTAAAACCAAGGCCGGTGTAAGGGGAACGGAAGTCAGAAATAGCCCGCTATAATAAGGAGCTGGATACGAAGAAAAAACGTACAAAAGCCAACACACTCCCAGAAGGCGTGCTGGGAAAACGGGTCAACGTGATAACGCCCAGCATTGACAGCAAAGAAGGCGCCCATGAAACAGAAATAACTAAGAAGGGGGGTTTTCTAAAACAAAAAAGCACTGCAGGGTTACGAAAACACCTGCTGCCAAGAAAGCAAAAAAAAGCCTCCCTGCAGCAAAAAACGAGTAAAACACATACAGATCAACAAAGGGACAGACAATCTGAATCCTTAGAGTGCAAATGGCAAGAAAAAAGGGAGGGGTGTTAACATGGACCCGCACGCCAAGAGGAGACCAGACAGACCAAAAAAAAATTGATATTGAGAGTCAAGGAGCGTCAAAGAACACCAAAAAAGAGGGGAAAAAATACTGATGGTGACTCCCAACTAACCTAAGTGAGCCCAAGCCGGGACGCAAGAAAAAGGGGGGCAGAAGGGGTCGAAAAAAAAGGGGAAGTCCAGGGGGTGGGGGCTAAAACAAAAAAGACCACCCGCGATTACACGTTGAGAATAAATGCCTTTGTCCCTCACATATAAAGTCCTGAGGACAGGCAATACGTCACAAAGAGAAGGGCACACCAAGTGGGGGTGAGAGCGGCAAAAGTTTTCAAGGGGACAGCTCCGGGGCAGAAACAGTAAGACCTTGCCTGGTCGAAAGGGAAAAAAGTCATGGGGGCACCAGCGAAGAACTTGGGGGTAAAAAGGTAGTTTGTGTCCAGGGGGGAGGAAAAATAAGAACACAGAAAAAAGAACTGGGAAAGGGTGAAAGAAGAGAAGTTCCCAAACGGAAAGGACAGGGCGGGGCACGAAGGAAACCTGAGAGGGCGGGGTCGGTTAGGGGCAAACGACAACATATCAAATAAGAAGGAGGGCAGCAGGAAAGTGAAAAATGGCAGAATTCCAGCCGTTTTGGGAAGACGGGTACCGTCAAAAGTAGTGGTCCGAAACGACTGACCGCATAGGCAACGGCCAAAAAACGCAGGTACGAAGTTGACTCAACAAGTACGAGGCATCAGAATAGAGGGAAAGGTGGACGCGCTGTGCGTTGGAGGAGAAGAAAGAGGAAAGAGCCGCTTCAGCAGGGTTTGAAAAAAACCCAACTCAAAGGGAGGAACAAGGTAGAAAGTGAGGTGCACAACGTATATCAAGCGGACGCAGGCATCAAAGTGGGGAAACTGATCACAAAAACAAAACGTAAAAAAGGTTGGAAAGAGAGACGGGGTACTGGCTAGGCCGGGGACCTAGCACAAGATCATCAACAAAAATAATCTCGGAAAAGGCAATGGTACACACAGGGAAGTCGGGAGTCAAAGCAGAAGCAGTCAGGCGGCAGAGGCGCACAAAAAGGATTGTGACCATCTAGGAAATGTGCCCCGGCGAAAACATCACTGGACTCGGGAAAAAAAAAAAAACGCCCTCAAAAACAGTTCAGGCGCGAAAAGAGGAAACATGCCGAGGAAAAATCTAAGACGAGGCAGCACGGAGGGAAAGGCAAAAAAAAAAAAGGGGACGAGGGCTGCAAAATAAAAAAAAATCAGCCGCGCAAACCCCGGTGAGGAAAAAGGACTGTGGTGGGGGTTTTGCGGGGGGGACCGAAACAAAAGAAGGGAGATCAGCAGCAGAAAAAAGGACTAAACGGACAAAACACACCGAGCCATAGGGAAGAAGAGAGTCAGGGGGAGGGGCTGGGGGAGATA
>Ga0179593_1506335_pt1 | contig 24791 bp, 24 predicted proteins | sample CZODoug2_1_08_16_FD_185931 | JGI IMG/M metagenome (GOLD analysis project Ga0179593, IMG submission 185931) | Vadose zone soil fungal communities from Angelo Coast Range Reserve, California, USA - CZODoug2_1_08_16fungal (PacBio error correction) | ecosystem: Environmental > Terrestrial > Soil >...
CAAATAAGAGAGACGTTGGCTCCAGAAAAGGTTTCTCACCTCTTTCTTATTGGGGTGCACACGCCAAGGAACCAGTAAGAGCGAGAGCGAAGGGAGCCACGTTTTTAGATGGGGGGACGTCGCTGAGTTGGTAGTCTATTGACCGCCGGGAGGCGCGGGGGACTGGCGTCAGTTCAAACGATCAAACAGCAACGTCCGGAGGCAACATGACTAACGAAAAAGAGAACCTCTTCAGGGGGCTAGAGTCCCGGTACGGGGAAAAGGAAAGGCTCTATGGAGAGACCCTTCGCCGCCCCCGGAAAATGCTGGGGGAAAACCGAAACCAGAGGGAAATACGATTTTGGTGGTAAAAAACCACAAGAGCTGACTTATACCAGCGCCTGAACGCTTAATGCCGAGGCGAGGAAAGAAGGCCAGTCGGCTTGCTGCTAAAAAAAGAGAAAGCGGAAGCCTCGTCATGACGGGCGAGGAACAGAACGAGAACGACGGTAGGGAATATAAAAACGCTCAAAGCACAAAGTCCTGCACCCGACATTCGACCAGGGCTGGCGGGCAGGGCTTTTAGCCGCGGTAAGCCGCGGGATTGGTCCTTCGTAAGAAGCCTCGGGGCCAAGAGGCCTTCTCCGGTAAGGTAAAAAACCCAGAGACGGACAACCAGCTGGTCCCTCCTGACACGATGCAAGCAAAAGCCAACATCGTGAGGTCGCTAGAAAAACTGGGGAGCTTTGGTCGGACTCAGTAAATTGCCAAGTGGCCCCGCAATAAGGGGAGGGGGGTGCCGGTACGCGAAAGGGGCAAAAAAACGAAAATCACCTGCGCGGGGCACGAGCGGGGTCCAGCAACCGGTGCAAAAGTTCCGCAGCTTTCGTTGAGGTGGGACATGGCCGTTAGGGGGGAGCAAAAAAGGACGGGTTGGGGGGGGAGGGAATCAGCAAGGTGAAGGTCGCCCGCAACTCATGGCATTAAGTGGAAACTGAATGGAGGGGGGAAGCGGCTCCGGAGCTCACACACCGCAGAACGCAAAAATCAGATGAGGAGGAAATCTAAAACCTAAGTTAACGCTTGACAGTGTTTCTTTTCGTGTCAATCGACATCAAACCTGGGAGGGTAATCCAAGAAAAAGGGGTCGCTTCCAGGGGGAGGGGAAATGGAAGTGGTCGGACCCCTGGAAGCCGACTAAATGAGGTGAAAAGGGGCCAGGTCAAAGCTACGGGGGGAGGAAAAGTTCATAGAGGTTTTCTAAACTGTCTACGAGAGAGAACCTTTTACTTCCCGTAGATCGTGAAGGGAGTCTTTGAGGTATACGCCAAAAGTCGACTAAGAGGCGCAAGTGGGGTGAGGGTTCAAACGGGGGAAGGGAGGAAAGCAAAAGCAAACCTTAAAATGGACAGGTAAAAGAATAGCAGCTAAAGACGGAGAGGAAGGGGGGTACGGGAAAAGGGAAACAGACTGCATGGCGGAGGGCGGCGAAAAGGGAAGACGGCAAGAGCACAAACGGATCCAGGGCACGATAGAAGGCAGAGCCGGGACGCGCAGGGCGGGCTAGGGGACGGGGAGGAAATCTGACGGGAAGGAACAAGCGGTCGAGGGACCGGCACCTAGTAAATCGGCCGCAGGCCATCGCGGCTCTCCCGCCGGGGGGGAGAAACAGGGGGAAAGTGGGGGAGGACCAAACCACCTTGTTAGGGGGGAGTGGCTGACTTAAAAAGTAAGAGAAAAAACCGTAGTGGACCTGCCTGGGTCAAGAAGGGAGGACCCTCGAGTACTGCCAAAAAAACAGGTCACATAAACTGGGGCTGAAGGGGAGGACCGGGTGAGGAAAGGTTTGAGGGGAAAAAACATCCGGAATCGGGGGCCTACTAAAGGGCCGATCGACCGTGCCAAACCCCCCCCCCCCGGGCCCAAAAAGTTGTGTGGGACGCAGAACAGCCTGTTTTCAAGGGGAACCGCGGTCGGTGGTACAGCAGAACGCAACGGGAAAAGGAGCAGGGGACCGATCAAACCTCGCCAGCACAGCTCCGAAGATGCCAAAAAACCGCCCTGGAGACGTGACCAAAAGGGCAGGGGGACAGAGTGAACGGGCCGCGCAGAAGCAGAACAAAAACAAACGAGAAGGGGTAAAAAAAGAGGAACTGCGCCTTCAGCTTCACGTCAAAGTTCTCACTTCAGGAGAGCAAAGAAAAAGAGACTTCATCGGCGCTAAATCGTAAAGGGGGAAGACGGGGAAATCCGGAGGAGAAAACGAACAGAAAGGCAAATCAACAGACAAAACCGAACCCGCGGGGGACCAGGGTGCGCTCTTAGGGGAAAAAAAATGCGACCGTCGCCAGAAAGGGCGACACAGGCCCTGCAGACGAGGGGGAGAACCGAAATGTCACAAACAACGGGATGCCTTAAGAAAAAAAAGGTTAATGAAATGGGAAACACGCTTGGGGAGGGGCAGTACGAGGAGAAAGGCTATCACCCACGGCGGAATCGGTTGGGGATGAGAAAAAAACCTTGAAGCCAAACCACAAACGAAAACACACTTGTGGGTGCTCAAGGGAATGCGCAAAAACACTGCTAAGCGCAAGGAGGCGGCACGAGGGGGGGGAGAGGGATTAACCTCGGGAAAAGTGGGAATGAAAAACAAAAAAAGAAAGCACAGTAACTTCAGATCCAAAAAGCACCCAATCCTGAAGTAGCAGACCGTTGGAGGGAGTAAATGCTTGGATTAGTAACGTGGGGATTCACTTTCAGGGGAAGAAAAAGGGAAAAGGATCGACGGAGCGCCAGCAATGGGAGGGGGGCCCATGCAACAGAAATCGCCTAAACGCGAGATACCTAAAAAGGTCTTCAGAATGAGGTACTGGTATAAAGGGCGAATCAAACACGGACAACAGTCATCAATAAGGGGGGGAATAGGTAAGCGAAAGAGTCAAAAATCGAAATGGGCTTGGCGGTAAGCGCCAACGGACTGAAGGCCAAAAGATGACGGGAGTCGGGCTACCTAGAAAAGAGATCGGAAAGAAGACAAAAAACCAAAAAAGGAGACCATAAACTTGAGGAAAAAAAAAAAGTGAGGCCTTACCGGTGAGTACACAGGATAATTTGTGGGGGGTACAACAAAAACTTAAAATAAACAAGGTTCAAAGGGGGAAGTTCCAAAAACCTAACAAGGGAAAAAAGAAGGCTGCTCAAGCCACATAAGAGTGAGGTGACAGAAAGGTGGGGAGTTCCAGAAACACGAACCTGGAAGAAAACACGGAACGCAAAAAAAGAAAAATGGGGGGGGCAGTGGGGGAAGGTTTTCCGAGCATCGATGGCAGTGATGGCTGTGAGGGTCCGTCCAACGAAGGGCCTCACCCCATGGAGTAACGTCCTAAGTGGAAACCAAGAGTTGTCAATGGCGAGACGGGCAAGCCGAACGGGGAGCCGGGAACCGCCAACAACAAATGTGGGAGGGGCAAAAACTGCAAAAAAACCTAACGCGGAAAAACAGACCAAGGAAAAAAGGGGGGGTTTCAAGGGGCGTTCAAGGGGGTAACGGTCACCGTGTCGGAAAGAATCCATGCTTCAAGACAAAAGTTATCAAAAGGGCTCCCGGCAACAGCGAAATCGGGGGCGGACAGAACCTTCTGCCGGAGACCGGTGGCCAAGATTGGAAAAAAGGGTACCCCCCTGACTCAGAGGAGGCCAATGATAGGCGAAGAACGGGGGGGCTAACGGGGTCCGTAAAAAGGGGCTTGAAAAAACTCACGAAGGATGAAAAAAAACGTGGAAGCGCGTTGAAAGAACGCGCGAATAATGCGTTTTGGGGGGGCGGGGGAACAGGGAAAACGATTAAGGCAAAAAGAAAGGATCATGTCGCTTGCCTGACCATCAACGCAGGGGACGTCAAAAAAACAAAAAGAAAATCGCAAGCGGAACCAAAAGAAGGGGGAGCCGGGTTGTTCAACTCAAAGAATTTTACGGGGGACGGCGTTGTGGGAAGCGTTATTCCTTGGAAATCCTACCAGGGGAGTTTCTTCGGTCAGCAGGGAAAAACTATGAAACAGGAAAGGCGGCGTACCGCCAGGAAAGCTCTCCTTTAAGGAAGGGGGACGAAGGGATGGCAAAAAAAGGAGGGAGACAATTACCGGGGGGGGCGGCGCGGGGCTCTGACCAGAGAGAGGGGGGGATAGTTGAAAAAAAAGCTCGAGGACTGAACGATGTCCTGGTCGGTAAAAAAGGCACTTGGTCCAGGGCCTGCCTCAGGGGGGCTGAGGAATTGTATCAAAGAGCCGTAGACTGTCGGCCCCCCCCAAAAAAAAAAGGTTTCCCCCCCCCCCCCCAAACCACCCAAACCTCAAAACGACAGAGAAAAGAGAAATCCACCATGGGGAAATCGGACGAGAGCGCCATCCGGGTCAACCTAGCTTGGAGCCGGACTTTAAAAACGCTTAGGGGGGAGAACCGGCGCCAGGTCCTAAGGGGGAGAGGGGGGGGAATTCTTTACAAAAAAGGGACAACGGACAATCGCCTGCAAACCATCATCTCAACCGACCATAAGGGGCAAAGTCGGGGCTGGGGGGGCTAACAAAACAGTGCCAGGGCTGCACCCCAATGCAGGGCTGGGCACCAGCAAAGCGGGGAGGAGCATCACCATCCTCGAGGGCGAAAAAGGGGGACCGACGAAAAAAGCTCGAGACGGGCTTTACGCTATCTCGAAAAAAAAAAAAACTGGGGGGGGGAGGAGATATATACTCAAGACGAAAAGGAGGGGCAGCGCAAGGTCAAAGCGTTCGGCGCGATAAGAGGGGAGGGAGCTCGCCAAAAAGACTGGGCAAAACCTCAAGAGGTTGGGGCAGCATAACTGGGACGAAAAAAACCCAGTGAAAGCGGCGCGCAGGATCTCCCCAGAACTGGGCGTTACCGGGAAGGGGTACAAAGACGGAGGGACAAGGACGTCCGGCTGGTGATTTGGGCTCATGGGTGGTCGGGAAAAAGTAAAGACAGACCCAGGGGGGGTCCGAAAAAGACAATCAAGGGCGGGGAGACGGGCGGCGAAGGTGAATCGAGGCATGGTAAATAGAAAAGGGTCGGGAAAAACCAGGGGGGGGGGGGCCACCGAGAGGCTATTTCAAAGGCGGGAGGCACACGAAACCCGAAAGGATGGAGAAGGGCAAGAAAAAAACAGGAAAACATGAAAGAGAGAAGGGGGGGGGTCAAACGAAAACAAAAAGGATACCCGACGTCCTGGGAAAAGGGCGGACGGCTTGCAAACCAAGGAAACGGAATGAAATGCCAGGCGAAAGAAAAAGGGGGAACAACCGGGAGAGGGAGCTCTCCTTGAAGATGCCTATGAACGGGAGCTGAAAACGCCCATCGCCCGTTAGGGATTAAGGCTACCCACTCAAAAAAAAACGAAAGTACAAGGTCGACCCCCAAGTAGAAACGGCCATGGAAGAACTGTCGAAGGGGTTAAGGCTAAAGGCGTCCCGGATTGGGTCGCCGAAGAAAGGACGTAAAAGGAAGGCCGGGACAGCGTTCATGTTCCAAAGGCCCAAAAGCAGGGCGTGACTATCTCCAGCAGTTTGGTTAGCCAGAAACATTCCCCCCCGCGGGACGGGAATATAAGCAAACAGGGAAACGCAAAACAAGGAGAAGGGAAAGGTTCCTTCTGGGTCAGCTGAAATTCGCAAACAGTTGCCAGGCCGGGGGGGGGGGGAAAAAGGGTCCGGTGCCGTAAAACGGAAAGCGGGGCGGGAGCAGAATACACCTGCTCCCGAGGCTGGGGGGGGGAAAAGCGGGGGACGGTTGTCCTGTTCAAAACCTGAAGGGGTGAAGTTCGGGTGGCCGTTCTGGGGTGGGGGAGGGGGGACATCCAAGTGGTGACGGGACGCATGCTAGTGGGGACCGAAAGAAAACAAACGGGGAAAAGGGGGAAAAACAGCCTAGAAAAAAAGGGAATGTGGGGAGGGAACGAAAAACGCCACAACCGCATTCACAAAGTCAAGCTGCTGACGGGGAAATCTCCCACCACCGCTGGAAAAGAGAAGGGTGGGTCATTTTATTGGTCCGCGCAGCAAAAAACGGGCAACAAAATCCTTCGAGTCAGCGGCTCTCGTCGGGAAAGGGAAAAGGGAATTACCACTTGGAAGAACGATAGAAGGGAAAAAAAGGGGGGGCACCGAAAGGGTAATGGACGAAGTTTTAAGAGCAGGAACTTGGTGGACGGGCCAACCTGAAGAAAAGACGAAAAAAAAAGAGCCGCCTGGGGTGCCCCGCATAGATCGGGAGTCAGGAGGGGGTGGGTACAAACAACGAACCAGGGAGGAAAAAGGGAAAGACATTAGAAGGAACTGCGTCTGAATGGGGTGGAAAAATGAAAGGGGACGGAAAAGTAAACACGACGTTCAGGACGGTAAGCCAACACGGTATGAAGAAAAGGGGGCGTAGGACGAGCGGGGGGGGAGGAGGGAACAGGCACCGAAAGGGTCTGGCGCAAAAAAATCCTATTGTGATGAGGGGGCGTCACGACTGCAAGCCGTAATCGAGAGGGGAAGAAGGAGGGAGACGCCGTCAGCTGGGCAGGAGTGGAAAACTGGGAAAAAAAGGGAATATAAAACGATAAAAAGGGGGCCAGGGGGGGGCGCCAAGCTTAGGAAACGAACTAAAAGAATCGCACGCAATCTGTCCGCGTATGGAACGTGTGGGGAAGACAGTGGGGCACCGTGAAAAAAAAAACAACCAAATGTCGTGAGGTGGGGGTGGGACGGGGGGGGGGGGGCAAGGATATCCATCGTCCGCAACGGGGCGAAACCGGAGGAAAAGGAGGACCCAACCAGAATAAACTTGGGGGGGGATGAAGGGGAGTACGGGGGGGCGCGGAGGGGAAAAGCCCCGAAAAAAAAAAAAGGACTACCGTCGCTTAAATGAAGAGGGCCGAAGGAGAAGAACCGCCGGTTTTGGAAAACGGGGAACCACGCGGGCTCGGGGGGAGGAAAAAAAAAACGAAAGGGTCGAAAAAGCAGCAAGGGGGGAAACAGGAAACACCAGACGGATTCCACAAGAAAAAAGACCCCGAGGCTCGACTCTTGAGCAAACGTGCAGGGTGAACCAGAAGGGGAACGCTGCCAGGGGGAGCAGAGAAGGCAAAACCAAACAAAAAAAGTGGAGGGGAGAAAAAAAAGAGAGATAAACGCCGGGGAAAAATTCCAGGGAACCCTCGTCTCACATCGAGTCAAAGTGCGGTTGCAGGGAGTCCAAACTTCGTTGGTCCTCGGGCGGGGATGTGAAGAAGGCCGTCGATGACCCAAAAGCGAAAAAGGCAGAAAAACTACCCGCGGGGAAAAAGGAAAAAAAAGGTTCTTTTCTGAGGAGAACTTGCTGCGGCAAAAGCCAGCCCATCACGCAGAAACGGGCACCCGGCATGACTTGAGTTTGAAAAAGAAAAAACGCGGTGACGGAAACCCGACATCCTGCAGAAAACAAATTGATTTTCCCATGGGACCAAGAAGGGGAGGGGCAGGTAAGAGTTACTCGGCTATCCCCAGCGTCCTTACGCATGACTACCTGCAGGGGGGACAAAACCCACCCTCAAAGAAAAAAAGGTTGTGGGGGTGAAAAAAAATGCTCAAAAACCGGGGGCGAGCGGGAAAAAAAGCAAGTGAGCAAAACACAACTGATTGAAAAAGTGTTCCTAAAACGCCAAGGGGGAGGACAAAAAAAGAACAAGATCAAAAGCATACCTGGTCAAAAAACATTGACTGAGGTACCAGCACGACAAACCAAAACGACTGCGGGTAAAGGAAAAACCCGCCGGCTGAACAAACAAAATCAGTTATGGTAGAAGGGGGGGGGGCGCAAGTCAGTCAGGGGGGGTGAAGCCGAGAAAAAAAGGAGAGGACGCAAAGCGAAAAAATCAGGCGGGGGGGGGCAGGGGGACAAACAAAATAAACCAAAAACGGGATCGACTACGAGATTTTAGAGCCAGTGACGTGGAGGGCTACAGGCAAAAACCTGGGGGGGGGGACTAACTGAGGGAACGGTCAAAAAGCCATGGGGTCCCACATCATCAAACAGGAAGAGCAAGCAAGAAAGAAAAAAGACCGGAGGGGCGGCGTGAACGACTACATCAACGAACACGGGACCACGAGGGAAAGAAGGAAGTCAGGGCTACAGGCAGGGGAGAGCCGATGGACGTAGGTCACCAAAAAATCAAAACCCTACCTCTACAAACAAAAAACACCGAGGGCCCGGACACGTGTGGACGGTGGGCTCACCTGAATGAGAGGGGTCACAGGGGAAGAAAAAATTCCAAAAGTGGGGCCCTACTACTATGACGAGAAACAACGACCTCAGGAGGTCTCTAAAATTCCGGCCACGCGCACGAAACACCCGCCAGAGGGACAAGGTCGGCGGGGGGGATAAAAGACTGGGGGGGAAAGAGCTGGACCGTCGGGAAAATAAGTGGTGGAGGGGGTCGAAATAAACAACAAACCCTGCAGGGGGAGTTTACTACGAAGGGGGACCCCCTGAGTTGAGAAAAGATCTTCAAAGAAAAAGAAAAAAAACCGCCCCCACAAAATGAATGGCAAAACAAGGAAAAAACCAGGAAAGGGACACAAAACTCAACAACGAAAAAAAAAAGTCAAGGAACGGCAAAAAAAAGGAGCGGAGTGGAAAAAGACCCGACGCAGGTGATAGATCGGGCACTAAAAAAAAACTCCCCCGCTAGCTGGAAAATGCAAAAAAACAAAAAGCTTTACGGCTACATTTCCAACTCTGGGTCGTCCGGGTTGAAGGAACAAGAAATTCCCAGAAAGGGGGCTACGGGGGGAGGAGAAACACCGTAACTCTTTAGGAAAACCACGCATGAGTGGGGAAAATTAAAAAAAAAAACATTCTCATTAAAAAAGCTTGCAGAAAAAGTCCGAAGGGAAGCCAGAAAGACGGTAATAACACCTTACGGGGACGGTCTGACATAAAAAGGCCAAAATGTCTGAATTCGGAAAGACTGCGACCCGCCCGGGAAAAAAGGGAGACAGGAAAACGCAGGGCCGACAAACAAAAAGGCAGAGTTAGTTTCGCTTAAGAGGGGGGGTCTGGTGAGATCATGGGGGTGTAGCAAGGAAATACCGACCGGGGGCGCTTTCGTCGTTAAGGTCCGTCTATGAAAAGCTTAAACGCGAGCTCACGCCGGGGGGGGGGAAAAAAAGCTCGCCCGCCGAGCACAAAAGGGGACACTTCCTTCTGCCTGGAACGAGGAGGCGTACTACTGAAAAAGCGAAAGGGGTGGATAGGTAAAAACCATACATAGGAAGCAAGCGGGTTCGGCTGTATGGGGGGGAAATTTCAGTCAGTTTTGCTTCTCCGTCAACCCACATACGCCAGTGTACGCCGGGACCGGGGAGACAGACTACAATTAGGGGGGGGGGGGACAGAAGAGCCGCCGTCGCATGCTTGGAGAAGGGAAAAATGGTGAGGTTCTGGAGTCAAAAAAAGAAAGGAGCCAGGAAGGACCAGCGCCTCATAAACGGGGTCCCTCACGAAAACAACAAAACCAAAACGCCAGGCAAACAGAAAGATCACGGGGCGGTTTATAAAAAAAAAAGAATGCACGAAGCACTCGCACTTGGTAGGGAAACAAAGTAGGTCTGGGCAAACACCAAAAGTCATGTGGGGACAAGGGAAAGAGGGGCGGAAAACCAAACAAACCAAAGAAATCATCATAGACTGAAAGCCGAAGAGCGGAGAGGGACGGCTTCGGGGGGGCCCCAAAAAACCCCAAACAAAAGTTTTTTTTTTGTTTTGAAAAAAAAAAATAAAAAACACAATAAAAAAAAGCGGGAGCTCACAAAAAAACAAAAACGGAAGGGGGAGAAAGAGATGGGGAGACAATTCCCGTAAGAGGGAAGGGAGGCGCAGGGCAAACAGGGGGTTTCTTCTCAACAACCGGGGAGGCGCTATAAAAAAAAAAGCTGTCAACCGCACCTGCTTGGGGGAAGCAGGGAAGGGTCACAACCAGACGAACGCGCCAGACAGGGGGATCTCCAAAAGCGAGCAGGGGGCTAGAGGGGGGGTCGGGGGATGGAGTGGGACAGCAAAAAAAAAAAAAAAAGGGAGTCGGGGGGGAGGGGCAAGGGGGTCGGAAGGTCGTCCACAAACCATACAAAACCAGGGAAAAACAAAGTCGGAGAAAAAGTCTGACGTGCTGGGATCTAAAAGGCATGGGTTGGGGGGGGGGTGGGGGAACTAGAAGGGGCAGCTCAGTTAAAGTAGTGAAAGGGAGGGGCAGGGCGGCGAAAAAAGAGGCCTGACCAGAAAAACCATTGTACAAACCTAAAAACTCAAAGAAATAACTAGATGGCGAACTATGCACAAAGAAAAACGGAAGGAGTAAATAGACCGATAAGGTGAGTCCTTCGGAAGCGGAAAGGAAAAAGAAAAGGTCTAAGGGGGGCGACTTTGCTGCGAGACTCGCCGGGAAGATAGGTAATAGACTGCTCGGGGAAAACCGCATAGCCAAGGGACGCTTCCAAGAGGAGAAAAGAAAGCTCACATCCGAAGAAAGGGAGGAAACAAAAAAATCTCGTGTCTTTCGGCCGGCGGGGGCACGGCACGCTTGGGAACCAAAAAAGGGGGATGGGGGGGGGAATGGCAGAGAGGGGAAAGAAGGGGGGGCCAGGGTGTCATTCTAACGCGGGTGGGACAGAAAAGGCAAAGGATGAAAAAATCACGAGCACTCCAAAGCGGGGGGGGTCTCACCTGAATAGCAGGAAACTGCAGTAAAAAGTAGCCGGAAAACTTCTCCTATCAATTGACGTGCCTGAGGGTACGTAAAAAAAAAATTGGCGCCAACTTGTGGGGACCAGGGGAAAAACACAAACAGAACACAAATCGGGGGTTGCCTTACCGCGGGCGGGAGGAAGAAAGGGGAGATAAAATTCTAGGGGCAGGATGGTCGGGGGGCAAAGAGGAAGGGTTCCTTCACTGCCGTTGAAGGTTCGGGGGTGGAAGTGTCCGCGTTTTAAGCCATTGCTCAGGTGTGGGGGGGGGAGGGGCAGCAGGCTCGGAAGGGCATCGTGAGGAAATAAGGCCAGAGAACAAAGGAAGGGGCGGGGGCAAGGTTCTCCGGAAGACCTCCCTGGTCAGACACGAAGGGGAGATCTGGCTGACACACTTCCTCATCAAACAAAAGAAACAAAAAAGGGAAAAACGGCTGGGCACGGGGGCGGGGTGCGTGGCCCGGCGCGCAAACGGAAGAGACACTGCTTGTCGAAAAAAAACATGGCGTCGCAAAAAAAGGGAACTGGTGGGCGAAACTGCTGAACCTACTAATTGGAGCACGAAGGGGAAGGGAAGAAGGGGGGGGGAGGGGCGGAAGCTGGGGGAAAAAAGGGGAGGTCATCGACTCCGTTTCCGGGAAAACAGTACCCAAAGGTAGGAGGCCGTCTTCGAGGTAAAAAAGGAAAAACGCCTCAAGGTCGATAAAAAATGAAGTCTGGATGGATGTTTTCCGTCTGGGTAGAGGGTGAACACCCAAGGAGTGTGAGTTAGCCGAACGAGGGGGGGGGAGAAACGAAGTACTAGGAAGGGTGACGCAAAAGGTTGGAGAGGGGTAACGACCACGCCCTTAAAACTGTCGCACGTCGAGCCGGATCTGACTGGACATACAAAAGGGAAGCCTCAAGTAACGCAATCACGATGTGTCCGACTTCAGCGCCGGGAGGGCAAAGGCTGGAGAAGAAGTTAAGGCGTACAATTTTCTGGTGAAAAAGGGGGGAAGGAACCGTACATCCTCGGACGAACGACATCAGGGTAACGCGCGAAAGGGGGGTGGGGAAAAAGGGGCACTTTATCAAAAAAAAACAATGGGGAAAGGGAAGGGGGGGGGGGTCAAAAAAAAATGGCAGTTACAAGCCGAGTCCGCCGGGGGGCGAGGAAGGGGAAACACCGAGTCGAAAAAAAAACAGTGTGGGTCAAAAATCAAAGGGGATGAGGGGAACGGGGGCGGCGGTTCTAACCCAAGTCAAAAAAAAGATGCCGGGGAATGAAGGAGACGTGGAAATGGGAGCGCCCAGAAAGGGGACCGGCAAGGGGAGGGTGGTTGAAGGGGGGACCCGCCGTGAGGACCCAAGGCGGGGGAAAAGCGCCTGGGGACAATGCTTGACCTCGACAAAGGGGAAAGAGGGGGAAGAAACCTGAAACGCGAAACCCTCCCTCTTGCTACCGGCAAAGGACTTTTTCCGGGAAAAAAGTCGGAGGCCGGCAAAGGAGAAGCTCAACAAAAAACGGGGGAGTGGAGAAAGGATGGGCTCGAGGAAAAGAGGGCAGCGGGGGACGGCAAAAAGACTCAAGTCGGGGGAAAGCACATTCGTTCAGGCGTCAAGGGGGGAAAGGGCTCGGGGGGGGGGAGCTGATCGAGATGTAACATCCTCGGAGGCATTGACCACGGTGGGAACCCAGGCGGCAAGGGGGGAAGAAAAACCAAATCTGCCCGGGGAAAAAAAGTGTCAGGAAAGCACACTGGGGGGAAACTTCGCAGACGGGGCGAAACGGGGAACCCGGAGAACGAGTCAAACGGCCAGGACTGCCTACCCGGTACCTGAAATTAAAAAACAAGTGGGATGAAAAATGGCCCCTTACGCGGGGGAGGGGGGGGGAGTGAGAGGTAGTCTGCTGCAGAAGCAACCAGTCTGGAAAAAATCAGTTGCTGGGAAAAAGGCAACAACCACCTCAAGACAGGGGGGGGTGGGGATCAAAAAAGAAAAAGACCAACACCGAGAGGGGCCAAAAAAAAAGCGTGCCAATGGGCGAGTGGGGCGGCGGGACAGGCCGAGGGGAGTTCGAAACCAATCTTGGGATTCAAACTCGGTCCTCTTCAGAAAAAGGGCAGTCCAGCACGGAAACATCAGGGGAGCAGACGGCGGAGACTCGGGGGGGGGGCCAGGAAAAATAGTGGTTCGTATTTTTCGGGGGAAAAAAAGGAGCTGAAGGAGGATCCAAGGTACAGCGCCAGCAGGGGAGGAGGCCACTCGGCAAACGCAGGACTCTGAACTAAGGCAATTGTGTAGACCCTGGAACGGAAGGGAAAAACGGAGACGCAACGAGGGGTCCTACTTACTGGGCAAGAAACTGCAAAGTTCCTTGAGCCCATGAAGAAAGGAAGTTACGAAAGCTGCAATCTCGCGGGGGGAAAAAAGGGCCGCGTCAATCAAATCAGACTACTGGACCTATCGAACGGGAAGGGCAAATGCTACCAAAACCAGAAGAACAAGACCGTGGGGCCGGGGGGAAAAAAAAAATCTCCTACCTAGAAAAAAACTTGTGGAAGGGAAAACCTGGCGAAGCACCTTCTGACCGAGGCTTCCAGGGGGGGTCAAGGGGTCCAGGGGGCCATTTTGGCAACGAACGAAAAAACCTACTGGCCACAGAGGAGTCTTGAAGAAACCGGTTGCGCTCGCCGGGGGAAGAAAAGGGGGCAAAAAGTAACAGAAGGGGGGAAAGGGGGCTGCGTGTATTGGCAAAAAAAGATGACCCGTTGGGTCTGTGTTCTGTCAGGGGTCATACCGCGGGCCACAAGAAAGCAGTCAGAACAAGGTCAAAAAGAGGGTGCGGTTAGGGAAGACGCACCGACTGGAGCAAAAAAAAAAGGGGGGGGGGGGGAATGAACCAAACCCCGTCAATGACAAAAAAAAGGATAAAAGGGGAGGTAAAAGAAACATTCACTCGAAAAAGAGTGGGGGACCAGCCATCGGGGGGGGCAGCGAATGTTAATCAGGCTCGGCCCGCCCCGCTCCATAGGGGAAAAAAAGCCGACCAGGCTGGCGGATAACACCACGGCTTTTCGGCCGGTGGGGGGAGACCGACCAATCATTCACGGCAAGGCAAAGGCAGAAGGTAAAACCTTCTGAAGAGGGGGCGGACAAGAAGCGTTTGAACCGAGGCGGGGGTAAATACAATGCCTGGGAGGAGGCTTCCTAAGCTCAAGCTTTTCCTGGGACAGAAACGAGGAGAAGGAATAAAACATGAGAGGTCGTAACGTGGGCCGGAAAATACCCAACTGTACCCCGCGCGGCCGGCCCGCAGGGCCGGGGGGCCAGCCCTGGTCGTCCGGGCGTGGCAAAGGGGGTGGTAAGGTAGGGCGTGGCGAGCTTGTAGCAATGAAAAAGGGCCCGAAACGGGGTTAGAGGGGGCGAAAGTTGGCAGACGCAATAGCATACAATTCTCGCGGGAAGGAAGAATCGACCCTGGTCCTGAAGAGGTCATCCGGCAAAAAGGACCAACAGAGGAGGGGGCCGCTGGGATAACTTATTAAAAATCTTTTTATAGGGGGGGGAACTAATAGATCGTATTTGAAAGCCAGGTTGGTTCGAGGGGGGGGGAAGGGCTGACTCGGAAGCGGGAAAAAGGGTCGCCAGTGAGAAGGCCAGGGTGACGCAAAAACGAAATTACACTCACCAGGTGGCGAAAAGGCAGATCAGACCCTGCCTTCAGAAGGAGGGAGGCAAATAAAGTTACACGGGGGATGGGATTGAGCCGCGCGCCAGGCAGGAACAAAAGCAAACAGAGACAGTGGTCCCCTAGAAAAAGGAAAAAAAGCAAGTCACCATTCGGCGGGGGGGGGGAGATAAACTGGAGCCCAAAAAAAAGGGCTCAGTTGGGTGGGACATAAAAAGCAGGCTTCCTACGATAAAAGACAGGGGAGGGGTGCAACCTCGCGAAGCATCCTCGGATGCTAAAAGAAGTAACGAGCTCGATTGCAGGGCGGGGGGGAAAACGTGAGGGAGAAATCGAGAAGCAACAACAACACCTAGGAGGGGGGAAAAAAGGAAAAAAGAGAGAGAGATCTCACTCCGTAAGCAGAAAACGCGCGCCTCATTACTTGAAAAAAATAGGGGGAGTTCAGACCCAACAGGTTCTGTTCAACAAAGCCCGGATTTTGGGGGTGCATCGCGTGGGTGCCGACACCCAGTAGAAAAGAGGGAGGTCAAGCGCAGGATCTCCCACAGCGTTGCCGGAGCGGGTCGGGTAGGAGAAGGGGACATGCAATTGCCGGGCTTACTGGGGGGGCAGGACACTCTTCAGTTGCCGGATCCCTCATGCCACGTGTCAATAACGGGAGACAATTCAGGAGGGACTGGTCATTGCTATCTGGGAGAACGCTGCAAAAGGGGGTGGGGCTAGTTCTCATGGAAGGGGAGCGACCGCGTCGAAGGGACGCATAACAAGGAAAAACTGCACGGCCAAAAAAAGGCCAGCAACTGCCAGCAAACCGGCGCATGAAAAAATAAGGGCGGGGGGGCAAAGAGCAAAAACTATAAGAGTAGGGAAAACCGGGGGCTCCAAACTGTAAGGTAGAACTTCCATCTTCTTAGGAAAAAAGGAATGTGAGAAAGATGATTTCAAGAACGTGCAATGATATGTCAAGCAAGAACACCCAACGCCCGTAGGGATTAAAACCGGCTAACAGAGAGGACACAGCCACCGAAACGTACAAACTACCCGCCTCAAAAAAAACTGCTGGGGAGTGTTGGAAGGTAAGCCAAGAAAAAATGTGCAACGCGGAGGGTTCCGTCTCCTACATCTAGGGGGGGGGGGGGGAAAGTAGGGGGCATTTCCTTTACAGGTCCCCGGCCAAGGGTACTATAAAGCGACAAAGAAATTGGGGAGACCCTGCAAGAAAGATCTTCAACGCAAGGAGGGAACGGGAAGAGTCGCCGGTGTACGTGCGCGGGGGTAGTCATGAGTGCCTGCTGGTCCGGGCACATTCGCTACAGAAGGGGGGAGGGTAGCCGCGAAGGGTAGGTTAATTCCGCTAAGGAGGGGGGGGGGGACAGAACCTCGCACCCTCTTCGGACCTGATTGGCTGGTGGGTCAAAAACACTGACGTTCAAACCATGAAAAGCACCTGTCCTTTCTGGGGGGGGGGGGGGAGAGTGACGGGTTAGGGGGTGTACCATTCAAAAATGTGTTGGCTCCAAAGCAATCTCAGTTATCCACCAAAAGGGCTGAAGGCAAAGGGAAAAAACCTTCCAATTGCTGGGGGGGGGAGGGCGCTGTCCGAAAACAAGAAATCCAGGCCTCACAAGTTCATGGCTCGAAATCTACAACAGAACGAACTGGGTGGGACTTTCCTGGTGGAGTGCGGGGCAAAAATCCAAAACCAGGAAGGACCCGGCAACTTAACAAGCAGAGCAAACTGGTAACGGGGGTTCTTCAAAACCTGGGTTGGAAGGAAGGGAAAAGAAGTGAAAAGGTGTTAGCACAAAGAAGGGGAAGGGGAGGGGAAACGGGGTGTAGGAAAAAGCCACTTGGGGGGTTGAAGGGAACATGACCTTTCCGATCACTCGACGGTACGGGTAGGGCCGACCGTCCCGTGGAGCTGACCACAGTCGTCGTTTGAGTTAGGAGGACTGAAAAAAATGTAGAGGGGAAGCTTGATGTCCGTATGGGAGATGTTGGGGGGGGGAACGTCTTGGAAAATACAACCATCCGGTAAGGATTTAGAAAGAAAACGAGTGACAGGAAAAATGCGCGTAAAAGCGAGCACGGGGGGGGGGGCATTTCACCGCCAACGCCCGTCTTTCGCGCGTCGAAAAGACGGAATAAGGGTGACCAGGCCCAAACGGAAGATAAAACGAAGTGTAAGAAAAGCGGCACAAGGAGAGGAAGTCTGACGGCAATGGTGAAGATGCACACGGAACTATTGGTTTCAATAAGCGAGGAACCCTCGGAATGCAGAACCCCCCGCCATAGCATAACACGTGTGGGCAGGCCCTTGAACACAACCCAACGGAGAGGGTGGGGTGGACCTTGTTGATGAAACAGAAATGGCCGAACGTGGGGCCGAGGGTCAAAAGAAACAACTCGTACTGCCCAAAGGAGGGGAAAGGGGGAAAGAAAAACGTGGGGAGGAATGAGGGGGGGCGAAGTTCAGGACAAGACCCCTCCGTCATCAGGACCTACAGGGTCTGGGGGGCCAAGCAGGTCACGCAAGAAAACGACCGGGTTCCGGACCAGCGGTAGGGGGGGGGGAAACGAACAGCGGAAAGGGACCGGCGGCAACTACGGGAAGAGCCATCTCGAGTCCTGAAACCGCATAAAACTGATAAAAGTGCATGCAAAACCGACCGGGAGGGAACTGCAAAAAAGGAATCTCTATCACAACCAAAAAAGGGGGAGGGAGGGGGGGGGGGGGAAAAAGAGAGAGGAGTGAGCCTGGCAGGTCAAAAACACCCCAACTGCGAGGAGAGCAGAAGCGGGCAGGAGAGGGTTCATGCAGCACTGGCCTAGTCAAATGCCGATTCAAAGGCGGCTTGAAAACGGAGGGAGGGGAGGGGGAATAAAAAAAACTCTCGGGAAAAAAACGCGGCGGGGTGACTGGCTTAACTGAGGGCGGAACCGGGACGCAAAGTCAAACGCGACGGCAGGACACGAAGGAATGGACTGGTGGGGGTTCTGCCCGATGGGAGAACACGGTACTACTGCCCATTGGTGCCCACTTGACAAAAGATGGGGGGGGGCTAAAGGTCTCAGGCTCGGACGGGGAAAGGGACCAAGCGGTACATCTTCTGTATCTACCGGCAAAGGGGGAAAAAAAACATAAAACGACCAAGAGGTGGGGGGGGGGCAGAAGGGCCTGACAAAAAAAGGAGGAAGAGGGGGACTGGGCTGGAAAGGTTAGGGCGGACAGGGGGAAAGGAACCGGGGAATGTGACCCAAAAAAGTCACCTAAATAGACTACAGGACAAAGAAAGCGGCAAAAAGCACTGGGCAAGAAGAAGGCAAATAGAGGGATTACTGGGGGCGTTACATTCGCTAAGCATACAAACGGAACTCGAAAAGTCTACAAAAAGAAAGTTTACGGTGAAAAGAGCAACAAGCCCCCCCACAACCCCCAAATACGCTGCTGCATGCCGGGACACAAAGGGATGAGAAAAAACCCTGACAAAAAAAAAAAAAAAAAACACGTCGTTCGGTCCAGCGGGGGCAGGAAAAGTTTCATCAGGGGAAAAAGAATCAGAACGATTCAAAAAAAAGCTCTCAGGGCACGGGTTTTGGGGGGGGGGGGGGGGGGGGGTTGGGTGGACACCTTGGGGGGTTTTGGTTTGGGGTCCACAACACCCAAAAACCAAAAAAAAAAAACCCAATAAAATCAAAGGCAACGAAGGGGCCCGAGATAAGGGAACAGGGGAGGAGAAAAAAATCCGGTGTCAGACGAGTGAAGTCACACAAAAAGGAAAGCAGGACACTACTCTACAAAATCTACAAAAAAAAACAACAAGGAGGGCCGGAACGGGAGGGGGGCTTCAAAAAAGTATTCTTAAAGGGACAGGGGAAGGAAACAAGGGTTCCAAGACCAAGAGCCGCTTAGAGGAACAGCAAAGGAGAAGGGGGGAAACGCTGTGGATCAGGGCCAACGCAAAGCGAACACCCGGGACCGACGGGGGGGGGAAGGAGTGCGTGTGAGAGCGGGGAGGCAGAGGAGGGGAAACCGGAGTGCTAGAGTGGAATGTCGGTCAGGGAAGACTACAGCCCCGGGCCACGTTCTTTTATCCGGACAGGTAAAACCCAGATTGGCACGGAAAGAGACACCGTCGAGCCCAAAACGAAAAAGAACAATGGGGGGAAAGGGGGGGGGCGTCACAAACTAAGCCGGAAAACAAACCCAAGGAAAAGGGGGAGGTAAAAAGATAAAGGCGTAGGTTTAAACCCCAGAAAATACTTCCAGCAGGAGAGGTGCTGAACCAAGCCCAATCTCACGCGGACGCCACACGCTGCGGCCTAAAGGACGCGGGGCTGAAGTGAAAAGAAAGACCAAGAGGGCAAAAAAGCTCGTCTGTAACGGCACAAATGGCCGAATCTGACATCCGGGGATAAAAGGAGTCAAAGGGGAAGAAAAAAAAAAAAGAGGGGGGGCTCTTCTACCCAGAAGAAAGGCGGGGACCCAAAGAAATTAACCAATGGTTGGGGGGTTGGGGGAAAAAAAAAAGGGGTGGGGGGGGGGAGGGGTAGGAAAAATTGCCTAAAAGGAAAAAATGATCCTTCCGTGCCAAACGAGCAAAACTAAATCTGCTGCAAGGAACAGGAGGGCCTCCAAAAAAACGGGGGAGACAATTTGCGGGGGTATCAGACGTCCAGGGTTTGAGGGCGTTGGAAGGACTGTAGTCCTGAAAGCACGAACTGTGGACGAAAAAAAGTCATGGGAACTTTCAAAAAAACGGTCTATGTACGAGTAAAAAAACTGGGACTAGCTCCGGCGCCGGAATTCGACAAACGGCCTTCAGCCAAGACGATTAAAAAGGCGGAACCCTGCAAACAGGGACGGGGTACTACTTCCAGCCTCAGGGGAGAATTTGGAAAGATAGGGGGGGGTCATACTCCTGTTGGAGGGGGGGCAGGAATTCCTCGGGGGGCAGGAGAAAAACCCCCATGTACAAAAAAAAACACAACAAAAAAAAAAAAAAAAACACAAAAAAAAAAAAAAAAAAAGAACAAAAAAAAAAAAAAAAACCCACAAACAAAAAAAAAAAAAAAAACAAAAAAAACACCAAAGACACCCCTAAAAAAAAATATAAAAAAAACCCAAAAACCCCCCAAAACACCCACCACCAATAACAAACCAACACCACCAAAAAAAAACAACAACCCAACCAACAATAAAGAAAAAATAAAAAAAAACACAACCGGAAACACCCCACCCACACAAAAACAACCCCACAACACATCTGGTACAAAAGTCGCCTATTTCAACGCCTCAAAAACGGAAAGGGACCCTCGTATCCACCGACGGGATTCGAAGGCCGTCAGCACGGGAAGGGAGCAGGGGGACGAAAGGGCAGGAGGGGGAAGAAAAGGACGCGAGGACCAAATCGCCTCGGGGACGTTCGGGGGTGGCCATCGATAACCGACCCACAGGAACCAAGCGTGTATTGTTTTGACCCTGGGCGCACAGCAGAATCAAGGTTGGCGAAAAAAGGCTGCAACCCAGCAAGGGCGGGGGGGCAAAACAAGCGGGGACGAGAGCAGCAGAGGGGAGGCAAACGACGAGGGCGCGAGCGGAGAGGCGGGGGGTCATCGGATCTCAACTAACAAAACAGGATGGCGTCTTAAAAGAAAGGGGGCAATCCCGAAGCAAAAACAGGGCGGGGGAGATCTTCGGCTCGCAACGGGAGAGGAGATCACGACCGCGTGGAAATGTTCCACAAGGAAACTCGTGGGTGGGCAGCCGTTGGGGTCGACACAAAACAGGAAGGAGCGGGGGTCTCTCAGGATCTAAACAGAGAGATGGGGTGCCTGGGAGGTTTTCGTCGAGGGGGACAATGGGATTCCATTCTCGGTGACTTACACAAACAGAGATAAAAAAATACGGGCGCAACTCAGAAGGGGGAAAAGGTCGTAAGGGGTGCGACGCGGACTGGGTTGGCTAGAGTCGGAAGGGAAACGGGAGCTACCGAGGGAGGGGGAGAGACGGGGGAGGCAGGCACCCTGGGAAAGCCTAACAAAAAGGAAAAGAAGCGTCAACAGTCAAAACAAGCGGAAGTATAAAAAGAGCAGGGCAGGGTCAGTCGCCGGCTGGGACGGAACGTCGGAGGAAAGAAAATGGGCAAGTGAAAAAAAGGCGCTAAGAATAAGGGAATCAGAAAAAAAAAGGCATAGACGGGCAGAGGGGGAAAGGGCAGCCCGTCTCAAAAAAGGGTAGGGGGACGGGACAGGGCAGACCAGTCTGCCAAACTCACGTACCATTCTACAAAGTGGCCCGTGCAGGGAGAACCGCGGGGCACTGAAGAGGAAGGTCCTGGCGCGGAGGGACCGTCCGAACTGGGAAAAAGCGTGTAAAGTCTCCGAGGTCTGGCAAAGACACGATGACGGGAGGGGACAGAAGCAACACAAAAAATCTTGGACAGAAGGAGGGAAACGGACAGCAGGGTGGGAAACACCTGAGGGAGGGGGGACCGTTACTTCTCCAGCGGTGACTTGCTTCTGGGGTAAGGGGCATAAAAAAAGGGAAGGAAAAGAGGGGGACACATTTATCCTTAGCAGGGGGGGAGGGTGCAGCCGCTATCTGAGGTGTCACATCCCAGCAGAATACACCTTCTCGTACCTAGGGAGGGGTGGGACTGCTGTTAAATGAAGAGGGGCGTGGTCAGTTTTTGGATTGGAAGGGGGAGGGGGGGGGGGGCGGGGACCTTCCATTGGTGGGCGGGGATACAAGCGCGTGCCCAATAGAAACAACACAAAGGTCAGAGGACCGGAAAAGAAGGAAGGGGGCGACCTCTTAAAAAAACCCACAGGAAAAGAAAAAAAAGCACGAAAGTCAGCTTGCTCGGCCAAAAATCGGAAAAAACGCCGACTGGGGGACGGCAGTAAGGGTGGCGGGGGGGGAGGGGGGGGGGGGAAAGAAAAAGCCGGCTTAGAAAAGGAATAGGGGTCGACAGGGGGGATCGGGTCCGGGGGGAAGGGTTACGGTCACCCTAAAAAGGTAGAAGAGAACAAGAGGGGGGGGGGGGGGGGAGGGGGGGGGGGGGGGGGTGGGTTAAGTGGGGGACGGGGAAAATCGGTCAAACGCGGGGAGAAGAAGGGACTTGGGAGTAAGGGACCTTCCCGTAGAGAGGGAAGGAGTCATATCGGCGCCGCCCATGGAGAGAACTTGGGGGGGAATGCGGCCGTAGTGGGGGATGAGGGGTGAAGCAGGAAAAAAAAGGTAAAACGCAGTAATACCCAACAAGGGGGGTAAGGGGCATGTCAACGAAAACGGTGACAGAGCAGAAAGCGTCGGGAAGCTAGAGTTAATCAACCCCGCCAAGTTCTGTCGGAGAGGAGAGGCAAGGATCATGCATTAAAAAAGAGAGGAAGGTTAACGAATTATCAAATAAAAGGGGAGTAGCCTTATCTCCGTCGGCGCAGCGGGCGTGTGGAAAGGGAGAGGCGGAAAAAAAGAAGGGAGGGGGAAAAAAAAAGAAAGGACTGGGGAAGAACCTTCACTACGAAACTCGGCAGCCTGCACATCTCTTCCGCTTAAACCGGGTTGAGACGCACCTGCAACACCCACTTGTCGTGGGGGAAGGGGGGGGGGGGTCGTTCAAAAAAGAGATCCAGCCGAGTCCGCTTGGCGGGGCAGCCGAGAAAGTCAGATCGGCCGCCGACAAAAAACGGTCAGGGCATCACTTGGGAAGAAGGAGGTGGGGGACATGGAGGGAAGGGTAGGGCAGAAACAAAGCCGTACATTCCGGCCTGCAGGAAGGAAGGGAAGGTAGCCGCCCGAAGTTGACCGCAAAGCGAACGGACCCGCGGGGGAGGTTAGAAACCCGAAAAAGCAGGCAGCGAAGGGCCCAACCTCGAAAAGCGGCAAGGAGGCAAGGGGAAAACCCCTGCGCCGCAACAGAACTGATGAGAAACATGGGGTCAAGGGTTGTGAAGCTGCCGAGGAAGGGGCTATCTCTGGAAAAAAAAAACAGGGAGGGGAAAAAAGAGTGACAGCAGAAGACACGGGAAAAAGAGAGAAAGGGTAGAGCAGAGGCGGGTGACGGTGACCTGGGAGGCAGTTAGGGGGGCTGGCCGCGGGCGAGGTTTCCGAAGGCGTTAAAACGGCCGGCAAGGCGGGGGGGACGAAAAAAAAGGGAAAGCAGGGGTCAAACGAAACCGGCGGCAGGCGAAAGGGGAGAACCCTCGGAAGTCGCATGGCAGGGATGACTGAGGGTTTTGAGAAAAAGAACTAACACTCACTAAAAACCCCCAGTTGAAAAAAGAGGAAAGGGAACACAGCGGGGGGGCTGGGGTCAGTACGAAAGGGGAGAACGAGGAACCTGAGCCCACGCCGGATGGGAACTTACCTGGCCAAGGGACACAAACCTCAACGACAAGGGGGACAGGGCAATCAACACCAGGAGAAAGGGGAAGAGATGAGCGTGGGAAGGCGGAGGGGAAGGGGGGGGCCTCACGGACCAAGGGAAAAACCGAAACTCCGGGAAGCCTGAAAAAAGTAACACAACTCCTCCAGAATGAGGAAGGCGAAAACATCATTTAAAAAGAGGGGGGGAGGGAGTAACGTGGTCTTAGCTTATCAAGGAAATACAGTAAAAAAAACAACTCAGGGCGCACAACAAGGGGGGGAGGGCGGGGGGGGCCTAAGCACAAAACTGGACGATCGCCTCACTAAGAAAGCGGTGAGGGACCGGAAAGCGTTAGAACTCCGCACCCGGAAATAGGGGGGGGATGTGTCTACTTTCCGACGTCAAAAAAATAACCCTTACAACAGAATCACATAAGGCAGCAACAAGCTGAAGAAACATGGGGGAGGAGGTCCACATCCAGAAACGAAAAGAACAGGCCCGATAGACGGGCTCCAGGCACATTGATATCTATACCGGATGTCAACGTACAGAATACCTATAAACATCGACAGGGGGGGAAAAAGGGAGGGTGATCAAAAAACCGGTCGACTTCAGGGGAGGGGGGGGAGTACCAGGGAAGACAGAAAGTTCCTACTATATCAGAAAAAAATCAAAAAGAAGGGAGCTTACACCCAAACTAAATGATCAAGCAACCGAAAAAAACCGCAACGAAGGGAACGTGAGCAGTGGTGAGATGGCGAGCAAGGATGAACCAGGAGGCGTTGGCTGAAACTCGCCAGGGGACGGCAAAAAGGGAAGCGTCGAAAACAGAAAACAGGACAAACAACCCCTAGGTGCGGGCGAGATCCGAGAGAAAAAAAAAAAATGGGATGGAAAAAAGCAAAAAATCTAACGAAAAGGGACAAAAACCAAAGAAAGGGACACCATCAGGGAACCAAAACACGTCGGAAAGGACACACCAGAAGCTAATGGAGAGGAGGGGGGGCGGAAAATCCGCGGAGGAGGACGCAAACCGCCCTGCGGACGGCTTAAAAAATGGACCACTCATTGAGAGCAGGTCAAGGGGGCCATCAGGAAAATACAGCTACAAACGAAAGTAAAGGGAGGAAAGAGGGGACTTCAGGGAGGGGGGCAAAGAAGAATGAGGGCTACGTAAACTCTAACGCGGGAGGGGGTCCGGGGACAGTAAAGAGGGCGAATAATACTGGGCAGGGGGGTCAGGCTCTGGGCCCGCACTAAGTCACCTAAGAAACAAGAAAAGAGGGGAACAGGTCCAACAGGTAAGACGGGGGGGAGGGGGGTCGCATTTTACTTCTGTCGGTGGGCCAAATGGGAAACACCTAACCAATGTGAAAGAACGAACGGAAGACGCGGCAGGGGGGGGAAAAAGGGAGACGTCTATACGAAGTTCCTAACCGTGCAGAAAAAAAAAAAAATACGGAAGAGCTGACGAACCCTGGCCTGTACAGGCAGCAGTACAGCCGGCAACCGGGAGAGTCGCGTCACTACGGACCAATCAATGCTTGTTTGACGTTGCACAGAATAAAAGGTAAAGGAGGAAGGGGTGGTCGGGGGGGGGGGACTTGGAAAGGAAATCCCCTCGGTGGAGCGAAACCGTCCACGAAAATCTCCGAGTAGAAACTCATACCGAGACCTAAGGAGAAAACAATGCAGCTTAGAAAGAAGAGGAAGCCCCGGTCTGGGAAAAAAACTACTGGAAAAGGGGACTTTGCTTTAGTCAGTCCAGCACACCCGCCGGGAAAAAAGTGAAACAAGAAACGAAACCTGGGACCAAACGTCTCCTGAAAAAAAAGAAGGAGGGTGGGGGGAGTAAAAGCGAACCACCAAGACTTTGTTGGAGAAAGACGTCTTCTGGCAAACAAGTGGCAACCAAGTGCAAGAGAGGAAGCCTAAAGTCTTCTGCGACTCCTAAGACGAAGCAAACCTGCTTCAGGGGGGCAGTTGTCG
>Ga0179593_1363534_pt1 | contig 24788 bp, 23 predicted proteins | sample CZODoug2_1_08_16_FD_185931 | JGI IMG/M metagenome (GOLD analysis project Ga0179593, IMG submission 185931) | Vadose zone soil fungal communities from Angelo Coast Range Reserve, California, USA - CZODoug2_1_08_16fungal (PacBio error correction) | ecosystem: Environmental > Terrestrial > Soil >...
CGGGGGGAAAAACGAATAGCTCTTTCAGGCAACCGAGCGAAAGCATCAGCGATCTCCTGCATAAGGCTGTTAAGAAAGAGGGAGGGTGGAAAAAGGGGCAAGAGGAAGTTCACATGTTCGAAGCCGAACACAAAAAACACGCCGAACAAGATAACAGGTGTCTTAAGAGGACAGATCAAGAAAGTATACAAAAAAAGAAAAGAGGAGGATACAAACACTAAATAAAAAGGGAAAACGATCAGGAAGGGAAATCGTGCAGTGGCCTATAGAAGTTACGTAGAAGAAAAAAGAAGTGGGGGAAAAACAGGACCACGGGAGACAGGATAATATAGTGGAAATCGGACCGGAAAAAGTGCAGTAAGCATGGAGGACATGAAGAACAAAAAAACGCCGCTAAAGAAGCATATAAGAGAAAAGGAAACTTCTACCAGTGAGGGGGAAAAGGAAAAAATACGCGGTGCAACAGGAAATGTTACGGAGAAAAAAAGACCGAGTACTATAAGTACAAGGGTCAGATGGTCCAACAAGGCAGAGACGCCAAGTTGACAACCAACAAAGAGGTCCAGGAAGAAAAGGAGAAGTAAGTCACAAGGTAAGAAGCCATGCCGTCGGGTGCCCGCCCAAGAACGGCAGAGTGAAAACTGCACCGTTTCAAGCCAATCCCAGATCGAGTGGGCTAAAAGGAAAATAGTGGGTAGAGAACCAATTGTTGGAACCAACACAAGAACGTCCTTCTTAAAGACCATGGTGAATAAGGGGTGAGACAAAAAATGAAAACTAAGACGGTTGGCAGAGAGTGAAAAAGAAGGAAAGAATGGGAGGAAGAGACTACACTGACAGGAAGACTAGCGGAAAGGTTTCCGAAGACAAGAAGCGGGAGGGGACACACTGCATACACAAAGACGTCGGGAAATACAGATAACAGGGACGTACCTGAGTATTCAGCGTTCTCACAGCGGAAGTTATGTCGGAACGACCCGGACACAGAAGGTGCGGTGCATAAGTACATCTTACATTGATAAAAAAGGAAGTAGCGCAAACTGGGATTATCAGGCGGGCAGGCTGTGTGGACGAAAAGATGCTAGAGAAAACCTCCTCGAGCGAAGAACATGTTAGTACACTTGTAGAAGGCCTGTACAAGAACCCGCTAGAAACACATGAACCGGCAATCCAGCTACGGAAAAGCACGCACACCTAAGGAAGTTAGGGAGAGAGGGGGAAGATTTGGCAGACTAGAAGCAAACACCATACGAGGATGGTTCGTGCGCGGGAGCACCAAAATGTCCTGAACTCGTGCGAATTGGGGGGGTGTTGGTTGAAGGGAAGCGATGATGGAGGTCGAACGAAAGTCGGATCGCGCATGACGGTTGGCCGAAGAGAATCAATTTATGTGAACGGGATGCTAAGGAATAACTTCCAAGGCGGCCGAGACACAAAAAAAGACGAGCGAAACAAAGACCACGTGAGGTGTCGCTACAGCAAATATGGCGGGTAAGAAAGAACAGCGGGAGAGGAGAAGAAGGGCCGAACTTCTCTAGGTCTCAGCGCTGGAGGGAAGGTGAATAAAGAAGCGACGAGGGCCGGAGGTGTTCTATCAAAAAAGTAAGACACAATAGTTGAGGAGAGGGAGAAATCACACAAGAAAAGAAAAAAGAAGCCACCTGCAACATGGACTACAAGCCGACTGGAGGCGAGAAAGGGGGAGAATGAATTATCTGAGAAACAATAGATGAAAGGGAGAAGGGCGTATGAGACTGGGCGCGTCGAGACACGAGGGAAGAAAAACCCACAGAGAAAAAATGACCGCGGATCAAATTAACAAAAAGGACGGCAGGGAGATTAATACTCCGAAAAACGGGATGGTACCATCGCAACTGAATCGTTCGGAAGAACTCGCGACACAATAAAAGCCTTTCGAGGGGAAAGATAAATCAAAGGGGAGGGATTGTACGTCTGGCCAGGTATGACGTTATCTCGGAATGGGCAAAAGGTTGCCTTTCATAAAACGAGGTGTGGGAGGGGCGACGGTGGAATGGTGAAGCATAGTACATAACGGATAAGAGAACGAGAGAAGTTTGATGGAACCTCAGGGTCGGGCAGGCCAGGAAGAGATGGCACAAGACCGATATGTGGTGCGCAAACCGAGGGGGGTTGCAGCCCAACGTCGACGGAGGGCAACAACCTAGTGCAAAAACGGGGCTGGGCAAGAAACAAAAGTGCGCTTGAGGGGCCGGTCAGCGATCGCAATAATCACGGAAAGAAGTGAAGGAGCGAAGAGGATTCTACCACAGCCATTGGCCTACCAGTGCACAGGCCTAGGCCCAGTCGGAGAGCCGTCAGCGTAAGAAGGACGATGCAGGCGGAAGTTAAATAGCCAAAGGTAACACGGTATGAAAAACAAGGCACAGGGTATAGACGCCAAGACGGCAGCGCATTGCTGAGCACAGGGGCCGAAACAATATCGGGATAACACTTCAGCACCGACAGGGTAAGTGAAAAGATAGGACAGACCAGAATAAATCGCAAGATGAATCCTCGTCAACGCGGGGGGCAAGCCGACGGCAGGGGTTCAAGACTAGCTGCAAAGGTACAGTGCCGAGTTTACTGAGAAAAAGAGCCAGGGAACGTGGTGGAACACCCTAATAAAGCCACAGCCAGACCTTAAAAGGAGTAAAAAGAAAACAAAGGAACGTGCCTCATAGAACTGAATGACTCAAACCAGGAGGAAAGACGAGAGAGAAGAGGGAGGAGAAAGAGGGAGAAAAAGCAGGAGAGGGCGCTGGGAGAAACGGTCGACCGCGGTCAGCACGGACGAGGAAGTGAACAGTGTAGCGAAACCTTCGAACGCACTATGGAACCTACACTCTAAGTCGCAGGTGGTAGACCAGCTCATAATGAATGCGGACGCCGACAAAAATAGTTCAAAGATAACATAAAGAGTCAATCTTCCAGCACATCCGTGGGTCCACGCCAAAACAGGGGAGATAGAGGGAGGGAAACCCCCGCATCAGGCCAAGAACCAGAAAACGGAAAACAGCGGAGGATGCATACGGAAGGGAAAATCGATGGCGGCAGCATCCAGAAAACCACGACCAGGCTCCGCCATAATAGTCTGGGAAGGAAGCAGAGTGGACGTGTGGAAAAAATCTAAAATACTCACCAAGGGAGAGGAGAAGGATGAAGAGGACAAAAACGAAATAGATGAGGTTAAAGATTTAAGGTTGGCGAGGGCATGGGAGAAGACCTCTGATGGCAGAGCAAGACACATTCGCGGAAAGAAGAAAGGGGAAACGGCCAAAAAATGTGGCATCGGTAAGCCAAAAAAGGGAAAAAGAGGGGCCCGGGATGTGAACCCGTCCGCGAAGTCCAGCTGGTCATATGCAAAAGCGGCCATATTGAAAGGAAAGGAAATGGTGACCGCGCGAACTCTAGGAACTGGGCGGAGAAAACAGCATGCTCGTCGAACAAATGCGGAGGAATATGAAAGACGTAAACGATCGAAGAGAAACCAAAGTGAAAAAAAAGCAAGAAGGCACACTGCTGATGGCCAAGCATGGGCAGCAAATCAATACATAAACCGCGTTGCAGAGGGCGTAAGCGTCCACAAGAGGGCAACTGCAGGATGACGGAACGAAAGTAGCCAGAGAGCGTAAAGAAAATACGGGGGAATAGCCAAATTTTCAGCAATCACGACGTTTAGGTAAAGACAGCACCAGGCGGGCCGGTGATACTGCATGCAGCCCGGGGGGAAAAGGCGAGCAGTCCAAAAGCCTCACGGAGGATACAAGGGATCGGCAGCAAGACCGGTCAAGAAGGAACGGCTAGAGGGAAGCCTACAACCCATCACCAAAACTAAGAAAAGGAAGACCGATGAAACCTAGCTAAGATAGGGGCTAATGCAGGAGCCCTCAGTCCAAAAAATGACAGGGTCTGGGCCACCCTGGCGTAACTGGCCCTGTTCAACCAAACGGCGTCAGAACAGATTCGCGCAACAGCTATCCGGGCGGAAAGGTATGAATCAACGATCACCGTGCAAACGAACGTGTTGAACGTCGTGAACAGCACGTCGGAAAAAAAGGATGTAAAAAAAAGGCACTCAAAGGCTAAGAAGGGGCCTGGGGTGCACCAAACCGCAGTCAGTCCGGCGGGCGAGGGTAGAAGCTCCACTGTGAGGCGTGATAAAACCAAGAGAGGTCACAAGGCAAAGAAATGAAAAGGCTGTAGGCAAATAGAGACGATGTCAAAACTGAAAAAAAAGAGCCGACGGAACCTCGACCGGCCACCTACTACTCGAACCGGCACCGGTCTGCAACGGATAAAAGCAAGAGAAAGAACCACGCCTACGTGGACAGAAGGGAAATGTGGACTCGGCTAGAACGAACTTAAGGGTGAAAAATATAGTAGGGGGGGAAACGGAAAGAAAAGCCATGGGGTAAAAAGCAACGACGTGCAGTAAAGCGAGAGCCAGAAGGACAAATTGGGCCGGGATCACTCGATCAAGCCAAAGTGTCCGAAGCCCCGGAGACCTCCCGAAAAGGAATCCAAATCATAAAGAAAAGACGGTCAATAGGCAAAGCACACAAGGCGCCCGCCTCTCCAGCTTGTATCAAAAATAGGGGCGAGCAAGGAAACGAAAACGAGAAAAATTAACGAGCAAAGGCCGTTCAATAACAAACTATACCAGTTGGCATAAGAGGGAAGGCAAAACGCAAAAAAAAAACACACGCCAGGCACGACACCAATTAGCAAAAGCTGCCTGCCTCGAGCAAGGTGCGTCTTTAACTGGCTCTCTACCGCAAAAACTTCGCCCAAGACGTGGGGACTCAAGGTCAGTGCCGCCGAGCACATCAAAACTCTAGAAAGACAAACAACAGAGGAAAAAAAAAAATACGCGCCAGTCTCCTCCTAAAAAAACCAGCGCACCGAAAATCCCGCCACTATGGCCCAGGACTCAATAAGTGGATGTGGCCGAAGTGATGGGATGAAGTAGGCCACAGCGGATCAGCCAGAGAAAGGAAAAAAAAGGAAAGAGGGGAGGTAAACATGGCGATCAACAAATTTTGTAAGAGAGGGAAAGGGGGATCGAAAAGCGTTTCATCAGGGAAATATAGACCAGCAGAGAGCTAAAATCCCGAAGAAGGAATAAGAGAACGAATTACGCGAAACGGCGGTGAAGGTTCCAAATAAAAAGCGGCAAAAAGAAGTAGACAGCCGAAGAAGCTCTCGTCCGAACAAGCATGACAAACCATGGGGACAAAGATCAAAGATTGAGATAATAAAATAAAGGACGAAAAAAGGGTAGGAAGGAGAGAACCCGGCGGACTCACAAAATGGAGCCATGCGGAAAGCAAAGTAAACCTAATGCCAAGGGGTAAAATAGAGGAAGAAAAGTCGCAGGAAAAAAACTGCAGGTTCGGAAATAAAAAAAAAATCAAGATACGTTACAATACGTGGGAAATTCGGGCAATGACTCCCAAAGATAGAAACGGGGCGGGCATTACTCAAAATTGTCAGTCGGTAGGCAATCTGTGTATCCAACGTTAAAACCGGACACCGAGAGCAATGTCGATACAAGCAGAGAGTACGGAAGAGAAAAAGACACATATGAAAAGGGGGGGTGTCAGAAAGCTGGTCCAAAATTCACCATAAAACGGGAGCGGGAGCCGAATATACAAACTGGCGAACTTGGACATGGGAAGAGACCGATAGTTACCCTCAATGCTTAAGACCGCAAAAAAATGGGCATGAAGGCAGAATACCTCTCAGACAAGAGACGGAGGGCTGTCGGCGGGAATCTGGAGGAAGAGGGGGGACACCGGAAGAGTACGAAAAAAGTGAGGCGAGGAAGAAAGAAATCCAAAAGAAAAAAAGGGATAATCAATAAAGTATCTTACCCACGGAAAAAAAGTACGAGGAAGGAAAAGAAAAAGAGAGTAATCAAGACCTTGACATTGAAGAAACATAAAGAAGGCGCCGAGAGACGAGTTAATATAGGGAAAGAAAAATCGATCACATGCAGGAGTGGGGAAAGCAGAATACATAAAAGAGAAAAAACGGAAAAGCGCAAGACCACAAAAGACTAACAGTAAGAGTAGGCAAAAGGGCTACCATTCGAGGACGGTGTCTCCGAACGAATATTGTTATAAAAAGGTGAGAGGAAAACACCAGACAAAAGATATACGCACCAAGTGAGCGCGGACATAAGGGATTAAGAAAAGACGAGACACATGAATGGGAAGTGGAACATGCGAAAAGGAGTAGTGATGGTAAATCTGGGTGGGGAAACGGGGGAGGAACTTTCGACATGCCAAAAAAGAGGGGAAACGAGTAGCTCAGACGGTACCAAGAGAAAGTCAAAAAAAAATAATGACCAGAAAAAGCGTACATGGCGAAAATAAAAAAGGATGGGGGAGTGACAAAAAGAAAAAGAAAGGGGATAAAGAAAGGAAAAAAAAAAAAAGAAAAAGGGAAAGAAGAAGGGGTCAACACGTGAGAAAAAAATAAAGCAAATCTTATGGAAGGGGCAACCGCGACCCAGAAAAGGAAGATGTGCTAAATGGCCAGACGGAAGGAGAAGATTAAAGGATGCGAAAAACTGATAGAGAAGAAGGGGATAAGAAGGTCTTAGGCGTCAAGGTCACTGAGAAGTACGATATGTAAGGGTAGGGGAGGAGGGAAGAAGCCAGTAAATATCAGATGGTTCACAGAACGAGAAGGAGGCATGGCGAGTTGTCACAGTATCAAGAAACACGCGGAAGAGAAAAAACCGTGGGGTCACAGAGTCGATGAAAAATATGGGAGACGGGACCGTGAAAACCTAAGCAAAAAATAACATTTGGAAGCATTAACTAGACGAACATCGAAACTCACCAGAAATAGTTGAAAAAACGGCGGGGAGGCCTGATCGATAGCAGAAGAAAAAAAAGGGGAACGTACAAGAAGGGACGGCGGAACGCGAACGTGGTTTAAAAAAAGTCACCCAAGTGTCATGAAAACGGAATAATCGTAGGTCTCACTGTCGGGAACAGCGAGAAAAAATGATTAGTAAAAAAAAAATTCCAGATAACGAGTGAACTCTAAGCAGCGATTGAAAAATATTAATCACGGCGCCGCAGGGTGACGAGCTGATACGGGAAAAAGTCATGGGAAAAGGGGAGACGAACCAACCCGAAAAGAGAATCAGGTAGAAGAAAATCAACGGAAAATAACAGGGGATCGTGGAAGAGGAAAAGGCGAAAAAATCTATTTGCGGCAAAAAGAAAAAATCACGACGAGATTGAAAAGATAGAAAATGATGATAAAGGAGAAAAGTAGGAAGGCAATAGTAACAACATTCCAAGGAAATGGAGAGAGCAAATATAAAGCGGAGCTAAACGTGTAAAGATAGAGCAAATTAAGCACAAGATGCACCACAAAAGGGGAAGGACCGATACAGACACAATTGGAACAAGACTATTGGCGGAGGCAGTGCAAGTGTTTCGCTTCTTTCAACTCAAAGGGCAGGAGGAGGCATAAAAAAAACTTTGGGAAGATGAACAAGCAAACGAGAGTAATATATCACCAAGGAAAGCAAAGAGGGAGTTGAAGAACCGGAGATTATGAAGTTTGGCAAAAAAGATGTCGTACAAAAAAAGTAAGAATAAACGGAACGGGAATCGGATCAGAGGAGGACGGCGAGAGAAAGAAAAGGGAAGGGAGGTAAAAAAAAAGGAGGCAAAGTAAATGTACGAAGGTGTGGGAAGAGGAACGGGAAATATATCAAAAAGTTGCGACGAAAAGATGAGGAAAGGGGAGTATTGCAACTGAGGGTGTCAAAAAGCGTAAAGCCAGAAGAAAGTTTCAAACCAAAAGGCCTAGGGAAAAGGGCGGAGGACGGAGTGGGAGACTCTCGGAAAGGGATACTATTTCACGCAGAACGGGGGGTACAATAAGCTCGGATGATGGTAGAACAAACACCAAGATGAACTCGAAAATACCAATCAGAAAATCACAGAAAAAGCCGGCCTTTTGTGCGAGAAATAGGTAGATTTAAAAGGAAAGTGCGCAAGATCAGGAGAACAGGAACGGGGAAACAAAACGTGAACCCAAAACAAGGTGAAGCAAACTGAGTGCGAACCAGAAAAGGCGACAGGGGGCAACCGGGCGGGGGCTAATTAAAAGGAAGAAGAGCGTACGAATGTAAAGAACTAGAAACATCAATGACGCGCCCCGGGAACGAGGCCGGCATAATAGAAGAGGAAGAGAAAAAAAGAGAACTGATAGAGGGAACCCTGGGGTGAGACGGACTAATGATGGGGAACTGTGGTCGAAGGTAGGAAGTGAGACAGAAAAGTGAGATGATAAAGCGTTACGGAGGGGAAAAACTCAAGTGGGACATCAAGAAGGGGGCTCGATAACAAACAAAAACAAGTGTGGACAAAAAACAGACATGACGAAGGAACGAGCTCAAATAAACATACACAATTCATGTAGTTATATGCGCTGCGAAAGAAAAGAGGTCGAAACATCAAGTGAGAGGGATTAGGCAAAAGGGACTCGGGGAACATGCCAAACGAGATAAAAAAGGAAGAAAAGAGTTCCATACAAGGGGTAAAAAAAAAAACAGAAAAAAAAAGGGAAAAATATCGGGTGGAGAGAAAAAGTGGGGGCGCGGCAGGGGCGTGAGGAGGTCGACGACATAAAAATTGGAAGAAGAAGGTTGCAAAAATGGGCTGCTGAGGACACAGTATTGTTGGTCCTTCGAAGACCAAAGTTATTCAAGGGATCAAGTAAACTGCAGAGAAAGGCACAAGGATAAAAGAAGTGAAAAAAATAGGTGCGGCTGCGAAAAGTAGGAAGGGCAAAAAAGACCGCTTAGAGGGGCGCATGTACAAACCAGATCCAAAAGCTGGGGGGTGTGGGGGGGGAAAACAGGCGGTGCGAAATAAAGAGACGAGCAACACAAGGGCTAGAGCATATCAAGATGATGGAAAAAAGAAAGAGGGGACCGTGGATGTGCAACACGAGGCAAAAAAAGGAAAAAGAAAAAAAATTGATGGAAAAGGGGTACGCATGAGGGTTAACGTCCTCAAGGAGGAAGGACCACCGTTTGAATCTTCAAACGAAAATAGAGACTGGAGGATGCTTGCTTTACTGTCGAAAAAAAAAAAAAAGATGGATACTCCAATCAGGCTGAAAGCGACGAAGAATTGGGAGCGGGACCTGAGGGGAGACAGCTAGAGGGAGGAGACGGAAGTAAAAAGTTGAAGAAGGAGACACGAATCACAGGCAAAGCCTCAACGTATGAGACTCAGAAGACCGAAAAAAGGAGACAGAAAAAAATAAATCAAAAAGCAAATTAACGTGATCAGGTGACCATATCAATCAAAAAAGTTTTGTGAAGTGGGAGAAAAACAAAAAAGGCCAATCTAGGAGGCTAGTTAGGAGACACACGTATTCCAAAAAGGATGCAGGAATGGTGAAAAAAGAAGCGGTCAAACCCTCGCTGTGTACACAATAGAGGGGAGGGAACGGGAAGATCGGACCGGAGAAGACAGCCGCCAGCTTCACGCTCGATTTCCTCAAAGCAACTTGCGCTTTGTGCAAGGTCGGCAATCTCTCAGGATTGGGAAAGACGATCAGGCCAAGAGGGGGGGGAGGCAAGGACAGAGTTCAATTCGCAGAAGCACCCGATAGCTGATGGGGAGTTCTCGGATGGGGAAAGGGACAGATTGCCAGCAGTTGCGTCAGACATGGTGGCCAATTGGGTAGAAATACCTTGGGAAAAAGGGTCAAGGAGGAGCGATCTTTCACAGAGCGAGAAAGTCGATGGTAAACATGTGTCAAGCTGATCAGGAGGCGAAAAGACGTGTCCAAAAAAAGAGGGGGGCGCGCGATGAAATTGGATACAGAGACGGTTACTGTTCCCAGTAGACGAAGACTGATTAGCTGAAGACGGAACTTTTGGTGTGGTCGGGAGAAGAGAAAGAAAAAAAAATCGGGGTGGAATGGCAAAAGGGGGTAAGAATGGAGGGTGCAGCAAGCAAAATCCTCCGAAAAAGGGCTGCATGCCACCACCAGGAAAACTTGGAGGGAGGAAGGAGAGAAACGCCGGTCTGCTGAAGACTCGGCCACGCAAAAAGCAGGGAGTTGGGGTACAGGAATGGGGGTGTTAGGGGGGATGCTTCTTTAATAATAATCCACTGGTTAATTCCACAGGTCCAACGAAAAAAGCACGCGCCTTAATCGGTCACGTCTTTCGGCAGCAGGCAGAAACGTACCGGAAGTAAAATGAAGGAACCAAACAACACCGGGCGGGACTTCTGGAGGAGAGGATCTCGGGAAGAAAAAGGCGACCCCAAGTTCAAAATAAATCAGGTAGACGTTACCGCACATTTCACTTGAGCGAAAAAGGGGAAGGCCCGTGCCTATGATACCAATCGTGGCAAAGGGACGCTCATGGGAAGATGAATCGGAAAAAACCTGAGGCAGCGGTCAACTGACGTGGGAAGGATGAGTTACTCGTCGCCTTCTGGGAAAACGAAGAATAGAGGTGGGGACGTACCAATTTGAGGGGGATGACAGGGGGGCTCGTGTGACTGGAATTAAAGAAGCCATGGGTCCTACTTAAGGAAGAAGGGTCTTCCGTCATTAGAGCAAATCGGGAGAAACTGCGGTACTCCTCGTTCCACTAAAGCGTCATCCATATGAGAACATCAGGAGGGGGGGAAAAAACCTTCGGGTGGGGGGACTAACAGGAAAAAAAATTGTTTGACCACCACCATCATAGGAAAGACGGACTGGACGAAAGAAACCGTCTAGGGGAGGGGGCTAGAAATGCTCGCCGACAGGTCTCACAGGGTAATGCGCTGATCGGGGTTCGTGACGTAAAAAAACTGCTTGGAAGAAGGGGAAGGAAGGTGTGCCGAACCCAGAAAGCTGGGTTAAGGCAGCAATGCAGACAAGGAGTACTACGAACGGGACGATAAGGGGAACGGCGGGCGCAGGAAGCAGGGGTTCTGCAGGCACTCAGAACGAGGATCAGGGGAATCTTCCTGTGGCTGGGGAGGGCCAACAGGGGATCATTCAGAGAGGGGGGAGAGGCAGAGAGGGGAGCCATAGGAAGGAAAGCCGGGGAGGCAATGTTAACCCCTTTGAGCCAAGCGTTGGAAGCTTGACTGCATGCAAGGCAGGACTCGGAGCAATGAAGAAAACAACACCTGGATCGCTCAGGGGGCAGAAGATGGGGGGGGAGTAAGCTGCTGGGTGAGCTCAACCCTCAGACTTTAAAGTCAAAAAACAAGGGGCCTGGTCGGCGTTGGGGGGGGTACGTTCGGAGAAGCAGGAGAGAACCGCGTGAGGAGAGAACGTGGCCGGAAGGGCGAAGGAGTAGCGAGGAACGGAGAGGCGGAAGGGGACCGACGACGAAAAAACCTATGTGCTGGACAAGCGAAAAAAAAGAACTCCCGGCGCGGGAGTGGCGGACCTAGCAGCGCTACTGAAATGGACTAGGGGAAGGGAAGGGTGCTAGAGGGGAGAAAACCTTGAAAAAAAAAGGGAACCAACAAAAAAAAAGTTCACCTGCATCCTCCGGCGTGATATGACAGCGTCAAGCGGCGGGATACGTTCCGAGGATACGTGTGCGCGGAAGAAGATCGGATCACAAGAAAGGAAAGTCTTGAAAACTTAGTACAGGCAAGGGCGTTCAAAAGAAGTGAAAAAAGAAGCAGTTCCTGGCGCCGCAGCCTTACAGGTAAATGGAAATATCCATTCCGGGTAAAAAAGGGGGGGTATGCTGTACAGGGGAGCTCGCCGTTGACTCACCTGCCGGTACGCGAAGGGGGAAAAGTAGAGGGTTGGGGTGGTGTGTGCCAAGGGATGGGTGACAAAGAAAACGTCTACGGCACCAACGTCTCATCCGGGCTGACAAGAAGGTCTCACATAGGGAGGAAAACGAGCGATGCGCAACGGCCGCGTGGGTTGGACCAAGATAGGAAAGAGTCCAGAGTTTACGAAAGGAGAGAAGACACAAAAAAAGTGCAATAGGACGGTCTCGATCGGCGAGAAAAATGAAGAAGGGGAGAAGCGCTAAAAACGCCCCAGTGTCAGCAAAGGGCCAGGAAGATTCCAAGCGGCACCGAGGAAGACGCAGGGAACTTTGTCGCGGTGCTAAGGTCCACTCAACAGGTATTGGAAAAGGGGGAGGTCGACCCGAAGAGAAGCAGAAGGATCACGGCGGGCGGCAGGAGACTTCTCTTAAGGCGTGTAAAGAACAGTCCGCTTCAGCAAGCCTGCGGCGTGCTCAGATGGAGGTGGCATGCAGGAGGCAAAGTGGCGGTAGAACCACCAGGGAGGGGGCGGGGCGAATGCGGAACCTCCTTCCGGTGTCTACAGACTTCGATCGAATCATGAACATGATAAAGCGAGGACAAAGGCAAGGAGAAAGGGCAGGTCCGTCTAGCTTTGGGCGACCGGGCGGAAGAAAAAGCCGGAAGATGCGTCACTGTCATCAAGGATCGATTTCAAGAAGGTACAGAGAGCCGTCAGGGGGGAAAGAACATGCTGTTACGAGGGACCAAAACTAGGTAGGGGGGAGAAAAGAAGCGGCAGTTCCACGGCAACGCCAGACGGGGAGGGAAAAAAGCTTGACTTTGTTGACACGTGAAAAGAGAAAACAAAGGGAAAGGACACTGTAAAGGAGGATTCCTCCAGAAATTACGAAAGGTGACAGAGAGGCGACCAGCCTCCCAGCGAAAAACAACAGCACTACATGCGGGTAACCAAAAAGACACCTCTCGTGTGTCCTTCATCGCTCTCAAAAAAAAAGGAAAGATGAAGAGAGATAGTGCACCTGACAACTACAAGAGGTGATGAGCGGGAAGGGTCGTTAAGGAAAGAACTGGAAATATCTTGGAGCTCCCGCAAAAGGTACGCCAAAAAACAGGGTAGGGCGCTCCGAACTGGGAGAAGCTAAATACAGGGGTGAACAAAGTTCCCTCACAAGACCACTTCGCCAAGATAAAAGGAAGGGAGCGGGGCCGCTATTTGAATCGAAGACAGGCCCTGGCGCGGAACACCAAGCATTGCTCTGACAAACTGCAGGAAGAAAAAAGAAAGAGGGCGCGGAAAAAGGGCTAAGAACGCAAAGTGACCACACGTCGGTTAACGTACTTAAACGTTGAAGCCCCAGGTCTCCGCAAAGACGCCTGAATACTAATGGCAGGAGAGCTAAAGGGGGGGAGTGAGAAAAAGGCAGAGGGGAAAGACGCCGGGGTACACAACGCACTCCTGGAGACCGGTGGACACACTACAGGGGGGTCGGCCTGAAAAAGAAGGACCGTTTAAAGGAGAACAGCCGTCAGCTCCAGAAGCCCGGGTATTACGTCTGGTCGAAAAAAACCACATCCCTTTCTTCTTACGACACCGCCCCAATTAGCTGCTGGCCAGGAGAAGCACGAACTGAGGGGAGGAATCAGAAAGGTTCTAAGAAGGGGAAACAGTGGTAGTGGCTTCGGCACCTCCTCCAAACAATTAACTCGCGGGGGAAAAGACGGGGAACAAGGCGCACAGGGGGCCCACCAACCCCTTCTCTCTCTCATGTGGCGAAGAAAGGATTACAGGCGTCCAGGTGAGAAGCGATAGGGACCGTCGACCGCAAAGGGGGGATCGATCCCTGGCGTCTCAGGCACTGCCTCCCTCAGCGCGTTGGAGTCACCAACAAGAAAAACTGGGGAGATTGGTTCTTCAAAACGCCGCGCTGCGGGAAAATCCCTAAATTTCAAAACAGAAGAAAAGAGAGGATGGCTAGAAGGGGAACGAGTCCAACATCCAAGGGAGGAACCTCGAACCGGCAAAATCGGAAGACAAAAAGGATGAGATATCAACTGATGAACGACCAGCACGTACACAAATTCTAAAAAACTGGAGAAGAATAAAAAGGACCCTGAGCGGAGGACCCGTGGACAAAAAGGAGTGGCTTGAGGAAACACCCCGTTTAGGAGGAAAAACAGCCGACGAATTACTGAAAGAAGAGCCAGGATGCCGTTGGCCTGGGGATCTGGATCTCGGAAAGGGAGCACCACGACGAAGCCCCGAAAAACTCCACCAAAAAAGAAATCCCCTCCAGAATCGAAGCAAGGGAAAAACAAGCCTCCTAATGCAAAGAAGAAAGAGCAAAGCGAGGAAACTCTTTTTTTTGGAGAAAGAGGGCGCCAGGGGGGAATCTATCAAGAAAAACCAAAAAGCAATACGTCAGGCTCCGCATCTGCCCATCTTCCACGCCACCGGAAGAAAGAAAGATCTAGCAGCAAGGAAGAAAAAAAAAACGACAGAGCGACGCCCGAAGGTCGCTAAGCTTCCTCTCAAAGACGGCAAAGCCCGGCCCTCTCCAGCGCGCAACTTCTGACGACCCCCCGAAAGACGGCATAATACTCAAGCGTCGAAAAAAGGGACCCCAAACCTACCCATAGAGCAGGAAGAACGTGCTAGAGAGAATCTCCCTTGTGGCTAAACCGTAAAAAAAAGCACTAAGGTGGTTCAGACAACTTTACGCGTTCTCTGAGCGACTAGGAAACAAAAAGGGAGAGATCCGGGAGGAAATGGGAGAAATAAACCGAGGTCCAGTTAGAGAAAAGAAGCGCAGGCGTCTCTCCCACTCAGCAGGCGCCCTTGGCTCAGCTCAAACGGATGAAAGTACGCCAGAAAGTAAATGGAAGGAAAGGAACCCCGAACGAAACCTGGCGCCGCTGGAACAATTACGAGTAAGGGGAAAACGGTCCGCATTGCGACCTCCCGCCGTGATGTCTAATGAGTTCCGCTATGAAAAACGTTAGAGAGAGGGGAACCCCGGTAAAGTCTCAAAAAAAAAGGGGATATGCCACATTAGTCATCAGGAAAAAAAGAGGGAAGCAAAAAGTCTTAGAAAGGGCGATGCTTTTGGTTTCAAAAATCTGGTTGAACAGAAAAAGTGAAGAAGGAGCCTCTGCGAGGTGCACCAGAGGCGAGTGCCTTTTAACTAGGGGTTCGAGGACACCTCTGAGTGACAGGGCGTAAAAGGGGGGGATCGAAAACGAAGGAACAAGGAAGTTGAAACCTGTATTGAGGGAAGAAAGAGAGCATCTCTTCCAGGGAGCAAGGCAGTGGTACGGAAAAACACTGAAGAAGGGAACCCGAACTTCCGGAACTTAAGATGAAACGTCAAAATCGACAAGGGCGCAAGGCCGAAAAAGTCTCGGAACGACAGAGAAGAGCCATGCCCTTGCACAGCCAGCGATACAAAAAGGAAAAAACCTGCAGACAAAAAAAAAATGGAAAAAACTTAAATGAAATTTCGGCCCCCTTTTTCATCTACTAGGGAGGAACGCACCCTTATTATGTTTAAGCTCTCCAAAAGTGAAGGGGACGGCAACGAGTCCGATAAGCAAGAAAACTTGTCGCGCGTGGGTGATGGTTTAAGGGGCAATTCCATTCCGGGAGTGGCAGCACTTTACGATTAGGAGCAAAAGACGTGCCCGATGCCTCGGACGATAGTGGACGTCGGCCGACCCGCTCTTAGCGTAAAAACTCTACACCTCCTGTCTACATCGCCGATCCTGAGGAGAACGAGAGGGGGGGAAAAGAGGACAAATTTTATAAAAAACGAAGGCGATGTGACAGGGTGTCCACTCCGCCGAATGACACAAAGCGCAAAGGTTGAAGCATACTACCCCGATTGGGAAACCGAACAGACCCCCAAGCATAATGAAAGAAATTTGTATAAGGCCAGTAACCCCTAGGACTGGCAATCACGCTATTTGCGGGGTAACGGTTGCTCAAAGAAGAAATGAAACAGTGTCAAAAAATCCGCGAAGAAAAAAAAAAGTAGCAAAAAGAAACTGGGTGGAAATCACGCAGGGAAAGCAAGGCATAAACGCGGTTCTTCCTCCCGATCCTAAGCTCCAAAGAGAAAGGGGGGGAGGCGGAAAGGAACTGGTCGAGGGAGCCGCACAAATCCATCTGATCTCTCAAATCGAGCAGATAAAGACCCTAGAATAGACTTTGGTTTTTGAAACCTATCTGTAAGCTGGCACGGAGGGGGAGAAAGAAATCTTTGAAAGACCGGGGGGACGAAGAATTTCCGTGTGAAGGGTGGGAAGAAATAGGTAACAGTGAGTCTTCATGGGGATGCCATGAATGTGGAGAGAAACTCCGTGGATTCGCAGGGAACGGGGTTTGGAGCGAATCAAACCAGTGTATTGCTTTAGAAAAAAAATCTTGGCCGCTGAAACAATGGTAAGCGGAATCGTCTCAGTGTTAGGCGGCCGAAAGGAGCGGGAAGAAAGAGGCGCGTCAAAAATTACCGTCTACAAAGGGCGGCGGTAGCCAAGGTATACAAGAAACGCCGATCTTCACGGTGGGAGAAGGAAACAAAAAGGATTTTTTAAGCACAAGTCAAAAAGAGGCGCCCTCTCGTCTAACACCGAATCAGGGGCGAAAGGAGTAAAGGAAACAAAGGCAGGGACGAGGTTGGTCAAGTAGCGAGGTGAGCCCCTGGGCATTCCAGCAAGGACGAGCGATAGGGGGTTCAACCAGAGGGAGGGGGGGATAACCCCAAACGGAAGCAAAAAGGGGGACTAAAGTTCAAATAGGGAGCCGCAGCAGGCCTAGGAGGCACTACAGGGAATAAAACCGGGGGAGCTTTTAGCCAATGCAAACATGGAGACCGAAAAAGCCAGCATCATCGAAGCCCGTTGCACAAGGATCTAAGACTAACGAGCACATCAAGGGGACGCGAAAAAAAGGTAAAACTCAATGGATCGATGCAGAGATGAAACAAGTTCACAGCAGGGAAGCTGCGATATGTCTTTCGGCGGACAGGAAAAGACATGAAACGAAGACGGGAGCACTCTGCTGGGAAGGAGGCTAGAAAAAGATGTAGAAAGAGGAGCACTTCAGCAGCGGCAGAAGAAAAAACGTCACGAAAAAAAGAGTAAAAGCATTTCCAAAGCCAGATACAGGGACGACAGGTTTGCGAATAAAAAAGTACTCTACCAGATATAGGCAAACGAGGTTAGAAAGGAAGAAGGTTGAAGTCAACGAGGTTCTCGGTCGGTCGGGACATGGGAAGAAGGTGGTAAAGAAAAGGTGCTTAGAGGGGAGGATGATTTCCTCTGAAAAGAGGGGTGAAACCGTAGAACAACGTAGTGAAGGCATAAGAAAGGCCGGGGATGCAGGAATCTGAAGTGTTCAGTAGGAAATTTTGTGGGACTCTCGGTCGGGTTTAAATGGAAAAAAAATGAGTGAAGAAAGGGATCGCGAGAACTGTATCCCAGGGAATAACATAGGCTGAGTTACATTCTTAATCTTTCCAAACTGAAAAGGTCGAAAAGGGAGTCTACTCATAGGTAGTTTCCATCCCAGCGGGGAATCTTTCGGACTGGAGGCCTTTGTGTATTTCTAACATCACAAATGGGGGGGGGGGAAAACCAAAAAATCGAGAAGAAAAGGGTAGGATGGGAACATGAACGTCTGATAATACGGGAATTGTTAGTTAAAAACGAAGGTGAGGAGACATAAAATCGCCGAAAACAATGCGACGTATCAAACGCGCCATGGACGGTAAAAGCCCCTGGGGTGGTTTAACGGCGCGAAACCCGCGGCGCAACTAAGGGGGGAAAAAGAGAATTAAGACGGAGAAAGACTAGCATTCAATTAAATAAACGTAAAAAAATGGGCCAAGAGGACAGTATCGCGGCGGCGGAAAAGAAGGGAGGCGAGGTTCCTCAAAGTAAACAGAGAGGGTCACCACACAAGCGCGTGCGATGTCCGGTGACGGGGGAAATCAGGGAGGCCGAAGCGAGAAAGTACTCTTATGCATAGACGCGATAGTCAAGGAGAAAGCAGCCCAACGGGATCTCTGGATCTGGGTCGGCGAATTCCCTCTTGGGCCAACGAAGGCCTAATAAAGGGGAAAGGTAGAGGGGCGTGCCAGACTCGAATCGATGGAAAAGTCAGAAATAAAAAAAATTACAGGGGAGGGGGAAAGGAATAGTGAGGAGCCGCCGTTCACGAGCCGATCTGGCCCGGAAAAGAGATCAATGAGGATCGGACGACTTCCACGGTGAGGTTTGAGGAAAAGAGGGTCGGCAAACTTGGAAGAGTCCGAGCCAAAAGAATCGACGTCTGCTGGGGCAAAAATCACCCTCGAAATGAGGATTCAACGACTTTCGAAAGAAAGAGCCATCGGGGGAAAAGAAGGGGGGCATCGGGAGAAAAACGGAATTCGTGGAAGTTGGGACGATCCGAGGAGGTCAAGACACGAAGAAAACAAGAAGAGGATTCAGTGATAACACCTTCAGAGGAAGGGGAGGACATAAAAGAATTTGAAGAGAAAAAAGGAGCAAGAGGGGTCTACAGATTAATCAAAGGGGAAGAAAAGATTTGGTCACAATATCAGTGTCGCTTCCTTCACATAAGAGGGTCGCTTGGGAGAGATGAAGGCACGTGGCAGAGAGTACTGCGTCACGCAGTGGCACGGGGCTAAGGATGCGATAACCGGAAGCGTGCAGAAACGACCGGCTGCAAGGAAAAAATAGGTAAGGGATCGCCGTTAGGGTGAACCGATCGTGGTAAAGTGGGGGTAGGGATTGAAAGCGGACAGGCGCTCTCGGCAGTCATCATAGCGCCCGGTGCCACACTTAAGTGAACAAAAGGGAGGAATGGTAAAACCTAAGAGAGGGGGGGCAAGATTCCCATAAACAACAAAGAAGCGTTTCGCCAGATCGTGCAAATTAATTGCAACTGCCTTACGTGCGTTCGAACAGACAAAGGGGGACAAAAAAATCGTACTTCGGAGGAGAACTAGAGTCAATAGGTACTACATGCGAGGCGAAAACTGGAAAAACGGGTAAAGGGAAGACCTACGAACATCTGGGAGGAGATAGGGCGAAAGGAGAATAGAGGGACTCCTGGAAAAGAACCCCACGCTGGGGTGGCATCCTGCGGCTCCGTCAGTCATCTAAAACTTCCTATCATTACTTAAAGGTCAGCGCCAGGCCGTCCGGGTAAGCCGGCACCGTCAGAAAAGACGCAGGAAGGCATGGATGTAACTAGAGAAAAAAGTTATGACGGACACTGGGCAAGCGCGGATGGGGGGGAAAAGCTTCTCCGATACTCCTCCTGAGGAAGTTAGAAAGGGAAAGGACACATAGCTCATCAGGGATCCGGAAAAAGATACTCGGGCACCCAGAAGAGAACACTGTATCGCGGCTATGCCTTGGTTAACGGAGACGATGAACAAAAAACAGAACCTCCTGTTCGGAGAAGTGAGGGAAGGGCAACGGGAGAGAGAAATGGGTAGGGTGTGGGGGGGTCTGAAAATCTAAGGAGAAAGGGGCGCGCGAGCGGTTGAGAATGGGACTCGGCTTGGCGGCCATCTCTGAAAAGACGACGCACAAAAAGGGGGAAAAAGCGTCCGTAGAGAAGAGACAAATAGCCGCCCGAGAAAAAGAAGGGGGGAGGGATCATTTGTCGCGCCTGGGTATTGCCGAGCTTCGGATGGGCGGAAGAGGAAGGGGTATGCGAGACTGTGCGTGCCAGAGGGCCGTACGGCTTGGAGAAACGCAAAAAAAAAAGAAAAGGCAAAAAGACGGGAGGAGAAGGCGGTTACTTGGGTCTTCAGGAGGAAAAGGGCGCCCGGGCCCGGGAGATTACCCTGCTCCAGTTCTATACAGAGAGAAGAAAACTTCCTCGCCACTGAGCAAGAACTTCGCCTTAGGGCGGTCCAACGCCCCGATTTGGGAAAAGAAGAAGGATTTACGTAAGAGCCCGAGAAGCGGAAGGGAACTTCCCAAGGGGGACACGGCTGAGGGAGAGGAACGGGATCAGAAGGTAGTCTAGTTTGTCACGTAGGGGGGAATACCGTGGTCCTTGGGTGACAGACTGAGAACGTCCAAAAATAATCCTCCTCAAAGTCACAGGCCGACTTAGATTCCCGAAGAAGCGCATCTTGCAGTCAGACAGATCTGATTCACCCCTTCACGTAAGGGGGGGGGGAGAAAACTGCGAAGGGGCGCCAGGCGGTGGAACGGGCTCGCCTTACACAAGGAAGGTCCGGTCTCGGCGTCGCGATAACCTGGGAAGAAGAAAAGAGACCCCATGCTACGCTTACTCCGGAAGTTACCCAGACGGCCGCAGAGGGAGGAAAGGGGGGGTAAGGTGAGAAAGAGAATTCACAGAAAAGGGAAGAGGACGACGAATGTGATGATCGACTCCTTACGAAAAAGCGTCAAAATACCGGCTGGGGCTGAGAGACCTTGCTAAGATTTCCCACGGGCGTATTAGAAAAAAAAAATCTCCGAAAAAAAATCCAAGTGAGGCGTTCAAGGACGGACAGTTCGATAAAAGGGGGAAAAGAACATACTTTTTGATTCTGACAGCAGGAGAGGGGGGACCGGGGATCAAACGGAAACGCGCCGGAAAAGTAGTAAGCGGGCAGCAATGCCCGATGAGCAAGCCGGGAACAACAAACGAAGAAACGTTCTCTCTTGGAAATGGAGGAAAGCCGAGTATCAGGGGGAATCTTCAAACACGGTCGAGAAAAAAAGATAGCAAGTAAGTCGGAACTGGCCGCCGGGAAATGCAGGTAGGCGGGCTCCTAGCATTCTTTGTCTTAAGACGGAAAAGAATTCGGCGATCACTCGGGAAAGTTTTTTCCAACGTCCTCAAGCCCTTCACATTAAGGAAACGGAGGCCCCTCAAAAGCAGGACCACAGTGTAAGGCTCTGGCCCTTCTTAAACAGAGTAAGAGTGAAAGTATGACCTGGGGAACCGTCGGCGGCAAAAGCCAGAGGTAAAAAGACCAGATGCGCCGCACTCACTAAATCTTGGCACAAACCTAGGTTGACGTGGGGTTGCATCTAATAACACACAACTATAGTAGAAGAGATTCGGCCACAACAGAAGATGGGAAGGGGAAAGAAGGGAGTATGGCGAACCGGGCTTTAAAGGGAGGGCAGAACCATCAACCTTCAAGAAAAAAAAGAAATGGGGCAGGCATTAGACCCGCCAGTTGAGGTGACAAGAAAGATCCACTTTCATGCTTGAAAAGAAGGGTCCTGTAAGAACCCGAGGTATCGAGAAGAGGTTTTAGCTTCAAAGATCCTGCTCGCGAACCTGCCGAAGGAAAAAAGGGAGGCAAAGAAAAAAAGGAACGAAGGGTAGACAGTGACCGTCCGCCGGAAAGTTATGTTTTGCGTTAAAAGCCAAAGGCCAAGCAGCACAGACCCCAAAGGATATGAAATTCTTCCTGGGGCTCGTACACCAAATTGAACAAAGAGATAGAGTCGCGGGGTGAACAATTGAAGGGCGTAAATCGGGGGAGCCACGGGGTCACAATCCACCTTTTGTTACGAAAGGAGTACTTCATGCCGTGCGCCCTAAACTCGGATATTAGAAGGAGGCTGAACGGTTGGGAAAATCCCCGTCGAAGGAGGAACGGCCCTCCTCATAAACGACCCGTCGTTGAAATAAACATAGAGATAAGAAACCGTTCGCTCCTTGAACTGGGTCGGGGGAAGGAATCACCTTCCCTCTACAAGGTCCGCGAGAAGAGGGGCACCCGAAGAAGAGCTAGGTCCACGGCGGAAGGAAATTTTCTAGCGAACAGGGAGAAGAAAAAGAGCCGCGCGGCGGAACAGGACAAGTGTTGGAACGAATCTTCAAAAGGCATGCACCAAAAAAATAACCGTAAAAAAAAAAGCCAAGGCCGGGGCGGAAGAGGGGACCTTCCGCCTTCACGCTGCGGTACCTGGAACGAGCCCGGAGGATCAAGGAGCATGAGACCGTTTCAGAATATTAAAAACAGCCCGGAAAAAAAAGAGAGGCCCAAGAATTCTACGGCAAAAGGGAGAAGAGATCCACGGCGAGGAAAAGCCAGTCTACCCACGAAGAAACTGTACGCTGCTGAGCAAAGGAACACTTATCTTATTGAACATCGGTGGCGGAAACCGCAGAGAAGGAAAGGGAGGGCCGGAAAATTCGGACTCGGGGGGGACGCCGATCTACCGGCGACCCGGTAGAAAACCGCCGGGGACCGCCCGGAAGACTCTCTCGCGCCCATCGAAAAGACTACGGAATAACCCAGAAGCGGACCAAAGCCAAAGAAGAAGCTCAGGAAGTCAGGGGAAAACGCGGTGGGGAAGACGGGTCCATCCACCAACGGATGTGGCTAACAGTAGATCCCCCTTACGAACATCCACCGCACATTATCGGCAATCGGGGCCGACAAAAGGAGAAAGAAACGCCTCGAGGGCGGCTTTCTTCAGAGAGGGAAGGGGGCAAGAGGAGACCCTGGTCTGAATTCTAGGAAACGGAAGACCGAACCAGCCTCAGAAACAAAGTGGTCCACAATCTCTACAAAAACGGATCTTCATCAAAGGGAGAAAGAGCCGGACCAAAGAAAGACACAAGGAAACGACCCAGCCCGTTGGAGAGAAGGAGGGAGGGGGCGGCAGCATCGGAATAAGAAAGACAGGGGGAGCAGCACTAGCTATCCAGGGGTGTTCTTCGGACTGGCTAAAAGGAGCCGGGCCGAGAAAAAGAGAAAAAGCGGAGCTATCAGCGGAAGGGGGAACAGCCGCCCTACTGTCAAAGTCAGAAATGCGAAAGGAGAACCACTCTAAAAGCCATTTGAAAAGCAAAACACTGGTGATGAAATGTACCGAAAAGAAGGGGAGAGGCTAGTGCCGGAAAAGCTAAGGAGAAGGAAAAATGACGAAAAAGACGATGACGGTAAATCAGGGTAAAACACAGAGTGTGAACCCATTCCGCTAACGCCGTAGTTGTCGTAAACTGACGAAAGGAGATGGGGCGCAATTCTAAAAGGGGTAAAACGTAAGAGACCAGGGAGATCAAAAAGAATCGACTGCTTCACCTAATGGCCGGGAGAGGGGCAAATGGACACACGACGCAGCCTCAAATGGAAGAGTGCAAGGAGAGGAGAAAAAAAGGTAAACGAGGAGTAAAGGACTGAACCCTCCCGAGGGCGGCTAATTGATGCAACAAAGTCATTCCCCGTGAAGTGAAAGGATCTCTACCGGAACTCGGCGATAGAAGGGAGGAAATCCAATAAAATCAAAAAACCTCGATAGGTCAACGGGATAAAGAGTCAACGTCAAAAAAAAAGGATTGCCTTATCAGAGAAGGTTGTCCTCAAAAGAAATCCCGAAACGTGCCCGCTCCCAAAATAGAATGGGGGGAAAGGAACGTTTCTGGCGGTTACAAGCAATCTTATGAATGTAAAGCGCAACACGATGGGAAAAGGAGGACCTTACTGGCTTTCATATTCGTTCCAGCATAACTGTAGAAGAGGTGTTGGAGGTGTGTTACGTCAAGTTCGGAGGGGGGAAGTCCGTAGAAGAAGGAACCCCGCAGGGAAGAAACAGGCGCAAACGAAAGATATCCTGAAGAAGCTCTGATCAGAAAAGAAAAGTGTCTACTACCGTCTTCAAACAGGGAGAGGAGCTGGCTTCCGACCGGAGAGGTTATTCTCCTCCTCCAAAGCAAGGGGGACAGGGCATGCAAAGAATGACGAGGAGTCTCGGATTATTTCATGCACGGACATGCTGAAAAGTGGTGCGCATGCAAAAAAGGTCATAAAAAAAAAAAAAAACCGAAGGAGCAGAGAGAAGTTTCTAATTAAACGGAGGGAAAAATGACGGCCGAGAATCCCATGTTTGACGGGGAAGAGGAGGGTTGATCGGGAGAGGAGAACGTTTACTCGGGACGACTGTGAAACGAGCGAACGCACTGGTTTATCATGCTCAAGTTACAAGAGGGGGGGAAGTCGGAAGCGTGAAAGAACAGATCAAAGAGTCACATCATGAGTAAGGGGGGCTGCGAATTACAGGTAATCTTCTCGCAGAAAAAGGAAAAGATGGGAAGGGAGGCAATCCGACGACTAACGAAGCTCAAGCATAGGGGTTCAACAGTAGCAGAGCGGCTCCCGGAGTCAGGAACTTTTAAACGACTATCCGAGCGATACTTGCAGGAAGACCGAGGGTTAGGACCGCTGATGGGCAAAAGTCATCAGGCGGGTTAACAAGGGGCTAAAGATAAGAAGTCAAGGCTCAGAGGGGGTTCACTTGGTCAATAACAGGAGGCGTTGGAAAAAAAGACATCGCTAAGCAAGGACAGCGCTAGAGTCTTGTTGGCGCGAACAAGAAAGGGCGAGTCCGAGGCACCAAATGTTACCGTCGAAGAGCCCCTTGAAAATGGGCGGGGATACATGAAGAGGCGCCGATCAAGGGGATGCGCAAACTGGGCAACATAACTAACTAGAAGCATCCGTCGAGGAGAGAGTAAAAAGAAACCAAGAATGGTGACCTTAACGAAATTCAAGACTTTCTCGTCGTCAGGGGTTGCAAGAGGGGGAAAATGAAAAAACAAGGGGGGGAAATAAAATTTCCGCACTGATTAGAAGAGGGATTTCTGCACAAGCGGAAAGTGGTGGGAAAAGAAAAGCTCAGGGGGAAAAAACACCATGGTAGTTTCCGGAAGCCTCGTTCCGATCCGAAGAGGCTGAAGTCTGTCAAAACTCCAGGGTTTATCGAACGGGCGGTTTAAAAAAGAAAGAAGCGACGACGAAGGAAGAAGCAAAGGAACCGACCTCAATTCGTCGAGGAGAAGGGGAAAGGGAAAAAAGAAGGTGACGAAAAAAAAAAAATGATTTGGGGGAAAAGAGGCCTTCCGTAGAATGGAATAGGGACGAGCACCAGGCGACGGCGATTTTTCTTTCAGAGCCAGGGGAGGAAAAGAACCGTTCGGGTGCGGAC
>Ga0179593_1563207_pt1 | contig 24788 bp, 25 predicted proteins | sample CZODoug2_1_08_16_FD_185931 | JGI IMG/M metagenome (GOLD analysis project Ga0179593, IMG submission 185931) | Vadose zone soil fungal communities from Angelo Coast Range Reserve, California, USA - CZODoug2_1_08_16fungal (PacBio error correction) | ecosystem: Environmental > Terrestrial > Soil >...
TTTAAAGGGGCGTGATACATCTTGGTTCTTCGAAGGAAGGAACGACCTCGCGCAAGAATTTTGCCACGAGCTTTCGAGAGTATCTTAGAGGTTCATGGGGTCCTTGAAGCTGGAAGGGGAAAAACTGACCGCCGGGGGGGCAAGCGCGCTCAAGCGCGGCAATCTAACCTTGTCAAATGCCACAGAATGCCCCTGCCATCAAGAAAAGCCGACTCGGAAACAACTCAATCTCTTGAAAAAAGTCAGCGCGAAAAGGAAGATGAAGACTAGATTGGGGAGGCGACTGATCTGAGCGGCACCGGTAGACGGGAGCCGAATCTGGACCAAGAGGAAAATCTGAACGAAAATGCAGGGAAAAGCGGGGTGCGGGAGTTCCAGGGGAGCCAAGAGCGCTGTATGTAAGCCGCTCAACGCTCATGGGCCCTTGAACTAGAAGGGAAGGGGGAGGAGTGTTTGGGCCAAGCCTTCACGTACAACGGGAGGCGCTCTGTAGGGCTTCGATAACTTCTGAAAAGAAGACCGAACCCAGTGAGGGACGTAAAGCTCGCTGAAAAAAACCGGCAAAAACCAACCACAGTCATAAAGAAGGAAATTCCTAGCCGACGGGGACCTAAGCCGCGCCGCCGTAGATTCAGGAGGGATCGATAGAAGCATGGTTGGGAAGAAGGGGAACGTTTCCTATAATGCTGGGTTAGATCCGTGCTAAAAAGGCTGGACGAGGAGAAAAAGCCGAAAACCGTAGGATTTAGAAAACGGATTTGTTGAAGGCATACCGCGGCAACGCCTGCAAAAGGTCCAGTAAAGCCGAGAAACATACTGCTTATAACAACAAACCTCAGTTCAAAAAAGAAAGGCCATCCGCTTCCGGGACGAATGCACCAGAGTCTGCATCCAAGCCTCAACCCCGAGAAAGTTACTCGACCAAGAAACCTCCGATCAAGAAGCCGGGGAGCGGGCCGTTGAAGAAAGCCCTGAAAAGAAAGGTCGCTTCCCGGTGGCGAGCTAAAGGCGAATCCCGCGCGCGAGCAGAAAATTCCCAGCTTTTCAGAAAATAGAAAAACAGAAACTCTCCAAGGCGCTCTCTGACGCCTAAGACAGCGGAAAATCAGGGAGGTAAGAACGGTCTGGAGCCAGGCTATGAAAAGGAATCGACGGAAGCTGATCGTAGACAAAGGCCTGCAAAAAACGGCCCACGATTCAAGGAGGCAAGCATATCGAGTGCGCTCGCAGAGTCCCAAAAAACCAAACCCAAAACCAACCATGACGCTCAGCGATGAGTTATGGCTGAATCTTCAACGGAGGAAGCTCTCTGAAGGAGACTTCGGCGAGTGGAAAAGGGTAAAGAGAGGCGTCCAAAGGGCGGCCCGGAGAAAAGGGTTGGGGGGGGAAGGAACGTGTATGTTCCTGAATGACTGCATAAAGCGCGGCAGAAACATCGGAGGAGGGAAAGTGGGAAGCCGGAGACGAAGGAGCACCGGTTCACTAAAAAAGAAGGTTCCTCCCCAAATCGGAGGAATTAAGCTGGCGACCATAACACGTAAGGGAAGCCCCAACGGCCCGGAACAGGAGGACGGTTGCAAAGAGCCTCACAGGGATTGGCGATCCCAAGAAGACGAACAACAGAGGAAAAAAGGCCAATCCCGAACAAAGACGAGAAAGCGAAGGTTCGGGCGGAATCAGAAAGAAGAAAAAAAAAAGCACGCGAAGCACATAGTTCTCAAAGGTCCAGGAAAAAAAAAGGCACGATTTCGCGCAGGAAAACTTACGAGGGGGAAAAAGGCATACCCTTCTTCAAAAAGACAGGATAGAGAGAAACAGTGGGGTAATTGGGGACGATAGAACACGGGACGCACGCTCGAAGAAAAAAGAAGAAAAAAGGATACCGCTAGAAAAGGTAGAGCGAAAGTCTCTAGAAAAAAAAATACGGAGTCTGTGGAGGAGAGTTTTCTCAAAGGGGGGGGGCCTCCAAACTCCATCGGGAAGAGGGGTTTGCAAAAAGGAACCCGAAATCAGTGGGAAGACGAAGGTCAATAAAGGGAAGAGGCCTGCGGGATGAAGGGTTTGAAGTTGCAAAGGGGGGAGAATGGGGTTGCAGAGGGGCGGCCTGAGCGAGTTTATTAATCACACTTCAAAGTAAGAAAGGCGCGTAAGGAGCCGTTCTTTAACCCGGGAAGGGGTCGAGCTTGTCCTTGGACTCGCGGTGGGTCAAGACCTTCGCTGGGTGGAAAAAGAATTAAAACGATCTGGGGGGAAAGAACTAAGGACCTGAAGCATTTTGACTAGGCACAAGTATGTGCAAAGGGGGTTGCTCGAGTGGCAAGGAGAAACCTTCATCCGTTGGCGAGGGGTTCTGAAAGTGAAAAGGGGAGCGGAAAAAAGGACTTAACCAAGGGGGGGGAAGAAGCCAGCGGCAAAGAAAAGCCAAGAACGGGGAAATATCACAAAATGCATAGTCTCGGCTCGGAATAAGGGGAAAATAAAGGAAAAATGCAAAAGAGAATGGGGGGGCGGGAAGCATCGATCGACACTCGAAAGAGGAAGGGGGGAAGAGTGGAAAACGGGAAGACTGTGGAAAAAAAAATTTCGGCAGGACACCTCCAGAAAAGAGAAACGTGATTTCCTAGATAGATAAAATAAGAAATATCTGAAGTGTCCGCGGAAGGGGAAAGGAGCGACAAAACTTTAGAGAGAGGGGGGGTTGCGGGGAAAGAATACTGCCCTGAAAAAAAAGGGAGGAGGAATTCGCGAATGAAAAGGAAATACTCAAATTGATTGGGGGTGGGGGTAGAAGGCCAACAGAAAGGGCTTCAATGAAGAGGAAACTTAAAAAAGAGAGAAAAATCGAAAGGGAGGGAAGTCGTAAGAAAGGGGTCAAACAAAGGAATATGGAGAATCCAAGCGAAACATAAGGGAAGAGAAGTAAAAACTGGAATATCGAGAAAAGGACCTGGGGGCGTCCCGATGGGTTTACAAGGAAGAAAAAAGAAATCCAGGTGAGAGATCTAGGCGGAGATCAGAGATGGTACGCCGCGAACACCAAACTGTTTAAGAAGAAAGTCAAATTCTAAGAGAAACTAGGGGGAGAGAGTCTCGGGACGCTAGGATCGAGGGTCAAGCATGACTGTGGTGGGGGGAAACGTTTTTTGCAAACTGAGAGGGGTTACGTCAGACGGACACGGAAAAAAAGATTCAAAAAAGTTTAATAGAAAGGAAAAATCTCGGAGAAAAAGATAAGGAAGGAAGGGAGGATGCCACTACCACCCCTAGCAAAGGGGTGTCAAGATTAGAGAAGGAACGAAGAAGGTGCAAACAGAGAGACAGTCTTTGGAAAGGGAAGACCGCAAAAAAGGGCAGACAGAGCCAGAGCTGTGGAAGTCTTCGAAAATTCTAACCAAGGGGGTTCCGATCAAGCGGACTCAGATACGACAGTCGAATTGGGAGACAAATTGCACAGATCTGAAGAAAAAAAAAAGGAAACGGCGATTATCGTTTGAAGGACGGTGGGGGTCCAAGAAAGAGGAGAGGGTCACTCGGAGCGAGGCTCTGGATCACAAGGAGGAACTGGAAGAAAAAAAGAAGTCAAGGAGTAGGACTGCCGAGGCCGAAAAAAAGAGGGAGAAAAGTCATTCCGGAAGAAAAAAAAGATTATCAAAAAGGGAAGGAGTTCATAGCTCAAAGAAGAGACCACCACAGAGGAAGTCGAGGGCGGTTTCAAAGGCGAAGGGAGGGGAAGGGTTCTGATCAGATAAAGGAAATCCGAAGATTGGGGGAGATCGTTAAAAAAGAGAGGGAAGAAGGGAGAGGATTTTGAAAGAAGGAGGAATCAGATTTCGGAGAAAAAGTCCTTTGGGTCACATCTCCACGACCTAAAAATTCCATCCGAATAAAAAAGCTTGAAGGAGAAAGAGAGGTACAGGCAGGCCCAATCCGAGTAAGGAAGGAAGGAGAAAAGATTGATCCAGGTGCTGAGAAGTTTAAGAGGAATTTCGTTTGAGAGAAAAGAAAAATCTCAAAAAAGGAGTCTGCACCCCGCGGGGTTTAAGGAGACATGTCAGCCAAGGGAAATTTCGAAATCGAATCTTCAAAAGAGAGAGCCAATCCCATTCAAGGGAAGTTCAAAAAAAGGGGGGTATTGAAACGAGGAAGAAGTCTTAAACCTCTGCCTACGAAGAATCAAGAACGGCGCCACCAGAGCTGAAAAAGCAAAAACAGTAGGGGGAAGAAATACAGGAAAAAAACTTCCAGCTGCGACAGGAACCGCCTACTACCCGAGAAAAGGCCTTGATGCATGTTTCAAGGGGGAAAGAGCACAAGGGAGGGGTGAAAACCGCTGGACTTTCAAAAGAAAAAGAAAAATCTTACTTCAACCTGGAAGGGGAAAAACGAAAAAAGTAAAAACCAGTAGCCCCTGAGGGAATCATTGGGACCAAGGCCGGAGGGTGAGGAATAATAGAGACCTAACTCTAAAAAGGATCTAACAAGCAATCGCATCAAGAAAAAGCAGGAAAGAAAAAAAGAGTTTCCCAACTAGACAGCCGCCGCTCGGGAAAAAGGGAACTCTTGGAAAAAAGGAGAGAGGAGGGGATGTCCAAAAGTAGAGGAGCCCTTGAAAAAAAAGCCGTGCAAGAAGGCAACTTTCGCCCTGGAAAATGGAGGCCTAAAAAAACTGCGGGCAGCTCGCGCAACTCTTAGCCTGAACTAAAAAAATCCTTATATAAGGAGGTTAACGGGCGAGAAATGGGCATTCAGTAACCGAAAAGGAGACTGCCTACGAGAGGGGGGGGCAAGAGAAAGACGCTTTAAAGGGACCAAAAGAATCAACCAGAAGGGGTCGAAGGATCAGGAGGTCAACAAGACCGGAGAAAGGACGTATTTCAGGGGGGATTAAGGACCACAGAGGAAAGAGAGTCTCCTAGGGAAGTGAGGAAGAAACTACGTTTAGAACTCAGGAGGTAAGGGAAAGCCGGCAACAAGTTTTGGAGAAAAGGAAATTGGTAAATCTGAAGAAGAAACGTAAGATAAAGGAGGAAAATAAAGAGAACAGTCCAGGGAATAAGAAAGTGGACTCTCCAAATCACTCTTGGAAACGGGAAGGACATGGAGGACCGTGCACACTAAAGAGTTAAAAAAAGAGAAAAGGAGGGAGAATCTCCAACAAGCATCAGAAGAGCAAAGACAATCCCCGCAAAAACGAACATGGGAACGAAGAAGGGAAGTCTCGGAGGCAAGATAAAAAATCACGCATCAAGGACATATTTTTCAAAGGAAAAAAAAACCAAGGACCGGCCGAAAGTGGACATAACAACCCGTGGAAAGACTCACCGGAGCGTCTGAAAATGGGTAGGTCAATGCGCAGAGCCAAACTGGCGAAACACGGGAGAAGACCTATATGGGGAACCGAGACTGGGACCATTTGGAGGAAAAAATCTCGCAAAAAAAAGGAAGTAGAAGGTTAAGACATGTAAGTCAGAAGGGAGTGTGAGGGGCCTGAATTCACATAAGGGGTTCTAGCGGGAATACCAAGCCGGGTGTAATCGAAAACGTGGGGGGGGTTAATGGGGGAGTAAAAACATAGGGCAGGAGGTGGGTAAGGAAGATCAGGAAAGGTAAAGAGGATAAGCGAAGGAGAGAGAGGAACATTAATTAGGGAGGGTGGTCGGGAGGGGAAGGCGGAGAGGGGGTATCCGAAAGAAGGGTACGTATCGTGGGGGAGGGAGCGAGGAAGGGGGGAGGAGTTGGAGAAAAAGATAGAGGAGGGCAGAACGTGGGCCTGGGGGAAGAAAAGAAAAGGTGAGAAGGAGTATTTGGAGCGTGCCAACGAAGGGCGGGAGATGGCGTAGGATAGTGGGGACGGTGAATTATAGGAGGGAGGGGCAGGGGGGAGGGTTTAGAAGGTCGGTGTTAGATGGGGGAGATCGGGCTGATAGAATGGGGGTAGGAGGGAAGGGAATAGGGGAGGATAGTAAGGACAGGGGCGGGGAGAGATTGGGGGTGAGGGGCGACGACGGGAAAAGATAATCTTGGGATGAACAGGCGTTACATGGGGGAGCCGGGGGTTTTGGATCGCGTAGATAGGGGGTAGGAAGAAGACGTGGGAGTAAAGAGGTCAGGGGGAGCAGGAAAGAGATAGAGGGGCGGAGAGGAAGCGGGAGATAAGGGCGTGGGGGGGTGGGAGGACGATGTGGGGAGGGTAAGGGATGGGTAGCAGGGGGGGGGAGGGTTGGTGGTGGGGTATTAGTGGGGGGTCAGATAGGGGGAGAGACGGAGGGAAAGGAGTTAGAATGTGAGAGAAAGAAAAATGAAAAGGGGGAGGAGGTAAAAGATGCATAGGAACGATAGAGGGAGGGGATACGAATGGGGGGGGAAGGGGGTTGGAGGGTAAGGAAGATGGACCGGAGGGGGAGAAAGTGAGGAGGGTATAGCAGGAGGAGGGTATGAGGGAAGGGAAAAGGATGTGAGTATTGAGAGAAAGAGAGGGAAGGCGGGAGGGTGGGGGTGAGGGGGAGGTGGAGGAAGGAGAGGGAGCGGGTGGAGTCATGAGAAGGGGAGCGAGGGTAGTAACGAGACGGCCGGGGGATAATGATGATGGCGTAGAAAAAGTGCAGTTGGGGGAGCGGAGGAGTGAGGAATAGAGAGGACTGTTGGGAGACGGGGCGGGAGGGACAGTAATAGGAGGGGGGAGGGCTGGGGCGCTAATGGAGACGAGGGAGGGGATGGAAGTGGGCGGGAGTTGGTGTTAAGGGAGTGACGAGGGATGGGGAAAGGGGGGGGAGTGCGGAGAGGAAGGGAGGGAAAGGTCTTCAGGACCGCGAGGATGTCGGATCGTAATCGAAAAGGAAGTTAGGGAAAAGTGAAAGGGGGAAGACCTCCATGAAAGGAAGGGGGGCAGTACCTGGACTTTGGAAAGTTTCAGCGGCAGGTCGGCGGACTGGAGTCGCAAGCCGTCTCGAAAAAAAGAAATACGAGAAGGGAGAGTCGGGAGATAAGACGGCAGCCAAAGAGGTGCGAGGAAAGTATTGAAGGGAAGACTGAAAGTGGCCGGGAAAAGGCCTTAACGGATGTAGGACGACTGGATGGGAGATCTTAAAAAAAAAGAAGTCGAACAAAAGGGGGGGGAAACCGGAAAATCCGTCAAAATCGGGAACTGCCCTCTCAAGGGAATTAGGAAAAGTTGACAAGGTCACTTAAAGGACTATCTGCGGGGAAAAAACTCGAAAGAACTTAATATGTAAGGGGAAACGTTTGAGGAAGGGAAATACGGAAAAAAAAAGAAAGGGAAAGAGTCTCAAGCAGGGGTTTACAACGGCCAAATAACGCGAGCCGGGAGAAAGGGGCTTGGAAAAGGGAAGTAGGAGAAGAAAAGATTCTCGGAAAGAGGAATTCGCGCGGGAGGGAGAATCGACCACAATATTAGCTTGAGGCCTGGAGAGAAAAAAAGCAGGGTGGGAAATTCCTGGGAGACGGAATGTTTAGAGGGGAGGGCTCCGAAAAATTACGTGCCAGCGCGGAAAGGGAATAATGGAAGGAACTGGGGTGGGGCTAAAGCGGGGAAGGCCTAAGTGCGCCACTGTAAGCGTTCGGGAGAAAAACACCTTGAAATTCCCAAAGAAAAAAAGACTTCTATAGAAAAAAAAAGTCTACGGCTGCAAAAAAGGATCGAAGTGCCGTTGAGGGACGTTATAGGACGAGAAGGAGGGGCTTGGTTAAGCAGTAAAAGGTGCGTAAAGGGGATCCTCAAGACACTAAGTGGAACTGGGCTCGCGGAAAGAGAATCAAAAGAAAAGGATTACCGAGGCTGACCAATTAAAGAAAAAAGAAGGTAACAAATCAAAGAAAGAAAAGGGCACAAAGGGTTAAAGGGCGCCCGGTTCCTAAGAAGAGCAGAAAAGACTCACGAGATCCTGAAAAAAGGCCCTGAGGAAATAGGGCGGGGGCATTCTGAGAGGAGCAATGGAGTTCAGTCCGGCCTGAGCCGAGTTGAAGAAGGGGGGGATCTTCGCGAAAAACTTCAAAAGAGAGATTTACTCGGGGGAACACAGAGAAGTGAATCGTTATCAAAGTCAAAACGCCGGCTTCGTCCGGTAAATATCTATATCACACAAGAAGATTCAGGAAAGAATTCGAAAAGAAGAAAAGGTTCTTCGAAGAAGGGGGGGAAAAGAAAAGCAAGGGGGAAAAATATCTGACTCCTTTTTGAAGTCTGCCAAAGACTCAGAGGGGAAAGCGAGCTCGGGGAAAAAAACCATTAAGGGGAACCCCCAAGAATGCAAAAGCTCAATCCGCCGCGTCCAAAAGGAAAGGCGAAGCAATTCAAGGGACTCAGATCGGAAGGTCGAAGAAAAAAAAAGCAAATGGGGTAGAAAGGGGGCATTCAAAAAAACAAGAGGGCGCTTGCAAGGGGGAAAGTGGAAAAAAGACTCTGACGTCAGCCTGGCGTCGCGAGAAATGAAAGCCTTGAAGAATGTAAGGGGGGGGGGGGGGGGCAGTCAAACGCATTGTGCAGCTGAGAAAGAAGGGGAAAGTCGACCGAAAACCTAGCGCGAAAGAGTAAGGGAGACTGTCAACCCCTCCCCGTTCAGAAAAAAAAAAATTCCTGCAAAGAAAAGCCGGCGGAAAACCGCCTAGAAGGGGGGGGGAGATTTAAACGAGTGGCATTGGCAGGGAGGTCCCCAAGATTCTAAAAGTATTAAGAAACGGGATTAAAAGGACAAACTCAAACAACAGTAGCCGGATTCGGGCCCTTTGGCGCAAGAAATGTTTGAGGCAACAGTGTCCTCCGATGGCCAGGAGCCGAAAAAAAACATAACAACGGGAGAGACCATAAGAACCCGATCCTTGGGTAAGCTGGAAGAGGGGAAGCTTCCAAAAAAAAAAAGGATTCAAAATCCCGAGGAGGCAGCTTCGAGAAAATTCCAGGAAGAAACATCTGCGACAGAAAAAAGGAAAGATCTTGAAAAAACTCTACGGTCGCAAAGCTTAAGAAGGAAGCCGGAGGGGACCAGGTCTTCGAAAAACTGTCTGAACGAACCCTGCAATCCTGACCTTCCAGTCTCACTCAAGGCAGGAAATAGTATTTCAAGAGAAAAACTAATCTGGAAAGGGCGCTTTAGCTCAAGAAGTTGAAGAGAATGCCGACATCCAAATTTGGGTTCAACTGGTGAGAACTTTTCAAGGAGGGACGCCATGAAAGCGGAAGAAAAAAGGAAATGGAAAGGGAGAATCCTCAGACAGTCCAAGGCAATAACTAAGAAAAATCATCCGACAAACCAACCGTTCAGGGAAAGAGATAAAAAAAAGGACTTGCAAAGGGGTCAGTCCGAAAAAACTTCGCTAACCACATCGAATCAATCAAAACAAATAAATCCTCCCACGATGGCGAAATAGAAGGAGAAGGGAGGTCAAAGAAAAAAAAAATCCATATTGAACAAGATCCTAACGCTTTATTGGGGAAAAAAGGCCGTCTGTTCCCGAAAAACTTTGGGGGGGGATCTCGCAAGAAGATCGATGATCAAGAAAAAGTCCGGGTTTTGGACCGAAATATTGATAAAAGAGAAAACCAACGTAGGAGTCTGGGGGGGGGAGTAAGTATACCACCCATGGGAGGGGCGTTGGAACGTGAGAGAGGTCGGACAGCGGTGTGCGATGAAAAAGGAAGCAATGGGAAGGGACTTGCGTGTTGTGTATTAGATTATCGGAAAAAAAAGGCCTTTAAAGAAGGGATTTGGGAAGGGGGGAAAAAAGACCGTCAAGGCATTTCAGAGGAGTTTATTGGGAGGGTGCGAGGGGTCTTCGCTTAGCAAAGATTGTGGAACAAGAAAGAGTCAAATTGGCAGTCTGTAAGGAGATTCTCAGTAGAGGGACAGAAGCTTATTGGGCAGAGCTCAGAAGTCTTCGAAGGTTGGAAGGGGGGAGGAGGAATCAATTGGAACCATTCCTTGGAAGAAAAAAAAAATTTGGAAACCTGCCCATCTTACCCCCAAACCGCGAAAAATCTAAGAGAAGAAATCACTCGGGGGATCTCAGGAAAATCGAAGATAAAGTTTTGACAGAAAAAGGGGACCCTCGAAAGGAAGGGAGATCGGGGTGGCCGTGCGCAAAAAAAAAGAGAAGAAGTGAATAAATTCTATCGAGTCTTAACACGCAAATAGCAGCGGAAAAGCTCACCGGGTGGGGGGGGGGGGGGGGGGGGGGGGGGGGGGGGGATTTGGAAGCAAAATCCTGCGGAACGCCAAAAAGGAATTCCGGAAATCAAGTTCGAAGGAAGCTGAGAATCTTAAAACTGAGTGATCGAAAGAGGAAAGGGAAAAGCTCTTAGTTTTGTTAAAGAAAAAAATCAGGGCGCTAAGGGGGATGCAAACTTACAAACATGAAGGGGGTGAGGTCCATCCGCGGGTGGGGGGGGGGTTGTGGGGGGTGGGGGGGGGGGGGAGGAGCTTCCGGATTTTCCGTGTAAGAAATTTAGGGGAGGCCCGGAAAACCTCGGTTAAGACGCATCTCCACCAGAACGTTTCGAGGAGTCTATCGAAGCAGGGAGAATCTTCGAAAATGCGAAGAAAGCGGAAGTTTTGGGGGGGAGCCTTTTGAGGAGAGATCCGGCACAAGTCTCTCGGAGGTTCTCAGGATTCGCAACGCGGGGCCGGCAATAAGGAAAGACCAAAATTAAAAGAGTATTTCGCTGAATTCTTCTAAGCAAACATAAAAATCTATTGAGGAAGCCTCAACGCAAAAGGGGGCAGACCTGAAACTATTTGAAGAAAAAAGAAAAATTAAACTACGGTTGGAGAAGAAAAAATCCGCTCGGAGAGACTCGGCAGAAAACGGATAGCAGTGATCGCTTAATGACTTGAGTTTAAGGGCAGGTCAGTCGGGGAAAAAAATTCTTAAGGGGGGGGGGGGCCAAAAAGAGTTGCCCCGAAATTTTCCGAACTTCAAAAAGCCGAGGACAAGAAGATTGGAGGTGGGGGATCGACGAAGAAAACGAGTCAAACAGGGGAAAAACCAAAGGAGGAGTGATATAACTATCCAAAGGGGGGTTCTTCTGTCGCAGGGGGTTTCGAGTCCAGAGGGCGAATCTCGGTTCTTTGGGACGCGAATAGACCCTGGGGGAGAGAGAACTAAAAGCTGAAAAAAACGCTCAGAAAAAAAGGACATCTGAACCAAGGCAATTGGGAAACGAGTCATTACTAGACAAAGGGCTGGGGGAGAAGGGGAAGCCCACCCACAAAGGGGGGAGACGTGCTTCTTGACAGGGAGGGGAAAGAGACAGGTTTTCAAAAAGAAGGCAGGGTGCCGGTCTTGTCAGAAGGGAGAAAGTACGGACACGAAAAGAAAAGGCGGAGGAAAGTCGATTAACTGGCGAAAAATAGGCCTGAAGAAATCTCCTACGCGAAACACACACAGGTGACAGTTAAGAAGTGACCATAGCCAGTCGAAGGAGCTAGATCAGATCGATAAGACTTGGGAGGACCCGGCGGGGGACAGACCCGGGGCCCCCACCAGGAGACTACGGGAAGGGAAGGAAACAAAAAAAAAACCGCAAAGAGCTAGTCAAAATTCTTATAGGACTGTCGCTTAAGGAAAGTTAAGAAAAGGACTTACGCGATTCATAAAACAACACTTGGACAAAGAACCTCCGCTAAAGGGAGAAGCTTCGTGGCAAGATCGGGGTCCATGAGGGAGGAGTCCTCGGAAGCCAGGAAAAAATCGGAAAAGTCCCGCTTGGAGGAAAAAGAAAAGCCACATAGTAGCTTCAAATCCAAGGAAAATGCACCCGAAGGTCCTGAGAGGGGTTAAGAAAACGCAAAGAAAAGCGATCGGGTCGACTTGGGGATAGTTTGTCAAGGAGAAAAAACACCACAGCGGCAAACCAGGAAGGGTGGAGAGAGATGCCCCCGAACCCATATGTGCGCTTGAGACATTATGGAGGGAACGATGGGGTATCTCAAGGGAGGGAAGGACGGGGGAAATCGGAAGGACGCAACGGGGTGTCTCAAAATTTGAAAAGGCGGAAGATCCAAGCACTCCGAAAAAAACACTCTGGAGAAGAGCGTTTAACAATACGATCCCATTAGTTCACAAGAAAGGGCCATCTCAGAAATTATGCCGGACAGGAGGGAAAAATACATCAAAGATGGAAGAAAAGGTCAACACTGCAGTCTAATAAAAAAAGCTGGGAAAAAAAAATTAAAAAGCAAGATCCCAGTAATACCAATCCTTACATAAAGGATCTCCTGGAGGATTTCGACGGAAAATCACAAAGGCCTGAAAAAAAAAAACAGATGAGAAGAAGAGAAAACTGAGTTGTGCAAAAAAAAAAGAAAATTCAAATCGATGAACGTTTAGTGAGAGGCCCTGGGCGCAGCACGGATCTGGAGGAACCTATGAAAAAATAAAAGAATTTTGTACTCTCAAAAAAAAAGGGGCGGTAGGGGGGTTTTGGACAGAAAAAGGGAGAGAATACCTTTTAAGACTTTGGAAAAACGAAGAAGAGCGGACGATTGAATGAAAGAAAAGGGGAAGACGGGCGTAAGGTTCTTCACGGGGGAAAGAAGTGGCGAGAATCGTGAGGTGAGAAATAGGGAGGGAAAAGAGGGGGGGGGGGCACTGCGACTAAAAAGAAAGAAGCGGGGGAAACGCTAGGCGGCGTTATTTGGGGGGAAAGATGTCTCTGGAAAAAAAACTGCTATGGAGATTAGGGGAGATGATTGGAAGGAATCTTAGGAGGGGTTTCCTCGGGGAGTCGGCCCTTTGCGAAGAAGAGGGGGGGGGGATAAAGAAGGGAAAACTTTATCTTGTTCTAGCTTCACAGTTTTCTGACTCGGGGAGAATAGGGGAGAGAAAAGGAATCCCTTTCAGACCCCAAAAGGAGTCCAATTCGGAAAACCTGGGACAATCTCCAAGCGAATAAGGCGAAATGAGAAAGATTAGAAAGATCTGAGGCGGGAGAGCAGTACACTCAGGGGGGTTTTGAAAACGTGCACACGGGGAGGAAAAAAGGGAAATACTGAAAAGAAGGAAATTGAAGGGCGGGGAAGATGGCAAAAGGTCTTAACCGAGCCGAGGGGGAAGTCTACCGGCAAAAAGGGAAGATGTCGTTGGAACGGAGGCCTTCTGTGAATGCAAGAAGAAACCGATCGGGGCGGATCTCACGTAAGTTAGTTGAGAGGGAATGGCACAATCAGTCATCGGGAGTAGAAAAGGGTCATGAAGAGGTTGAGACTCCAAAGGTGGAAGGGAGATCGTGGGGGGGAGGGATAAAGAAGGACTAGGGGTTGATCAAAGGAGGCAGAGGGGGATGGCCGCCTGCTAAATCAGGGAGAACTAAAGGGGGGGAGGAAGTCTTCAAGTAAACCCGGACGGGAAACAAAAGGGCCCAGCTTCTGCGAAAAAAAAAAAAAAAGGCTTGGAAAGGAGGAAGAAATAGTGGGGTGCAGGTGGGGACGGGGAAGGGATCCTGCAAGGGAGCGCCGAGTCGAAGCGGAAAAAGAAGTCCGTACTGAAAGGGGAAGGGGACCCAGTACCAAATGAAGCAAAGGGGAGTGGAATTCCGGGGGACAAACATCGAAAAAACGGCGGGGGAACTAAAAGGCACCGCAAGAGTTGAAGGGGGGAGAATTCGTGATAACTAATTTCTACCGGAGGAGAAAAACACGAGGACTTAAGACGAACTGCTCGGTAGCGGCATTGGGGTTCGAGGGAAGGAAGTTTAGGGCTAGCGGAAGGGAGTTTCTGTGGCGGGAATAGGGAAAGGGACTTCCAAAAAAGGGAAAGCAAGGGCGCCGGAAAGGAGACGTCAAAGAGAATTCAGGGAGAGAAAGAACACGAATTATGAGCGCCGGAGTCCTAGGGAAAGCTCCAAAAAATAGAGGAGTCTGTAAAATGAATACTCGGGGGGGGAGAAGAAAGAGTAAAGGAAAAAGGGCTCCCGAGGGAAAAGAGAGGAACATCCAGGAATATTCTCGTGGTCTTTTGAAGGGTGGGGACCGGCGACTAGAAAATTTCGGGCAAAAACCTGTGAAATGTAAAGCCCACAGAGAAAAAATCATCAAAGGGACAGAGAAAGGAAGCTCTTAGTAAGTCCGGTCAAAGGTCCTAGGCGATCGAAACATAGTCGTGGGAAAAATACCCACAGCAGGAAGAAGAAAGGCAGCTGAGGGAGGTGGATTGAGTAACAAGCATCAGACTGATGGGATCTCGCAAAGATTCGGGGGGGTAGGGGGGAAAAAGGTACTGAAAAGAGAAGGGGACCGGACGGCGACTCTCTATTAAAACCAGCTCTCTAAAAAGTTCGACGTGACCCTTAAAAACACAAGTAAGGAAAAGAGCGAAAAAAAGAGCTCATTCGGAGGCCTAAGCACCATTGAGGGAATATTTTGAGAGGGTGTTCTTAAAAAAAAAAAGGCTGGGAAATGACCCCGAAAAGACCGTCAGAAAAGGGACCAAAAATTTGAGAGCATCCAAAAGAAACACAACCGCTGGAAAAGTTTCCAAGCAAAGAACGAAAGAGTTTCAGAAGGAATATCGAGAAGCTTCCGCCGAAACACGGAAAATAATGAACTGCAAAGAAGGCGAATGGTTGAAACAGACGGAGAAGAAAAGCCTGTTAAAGAGGACGATAGGGCTCCACACTCCTCACGAACTGGGAGAAAAAACGTAAAGTCAAGAAAAAAAAAATCGGACGAAGACGGAAGGAAAAGTAGCTTCAAGAAGAAAAAAAAGAGCCGTCAAATCCAGGATCGAAAAGCTCTTAAATGACTTCATATGCATCGGGGGCGTTACGACAGGAAAAATGGGAAATGAAGGGGAAAGAACTGATCGGAGGGAATCCACATCCAGGCCTAAAAACACCGTAAAAGTCTTGTCGTCCCAAAAAAAAAGGTGAAATCACGTGAAAAGGGCCATGCTTGACAAAGGGGGGTATTTGAGTCGACTTTTTGGAAGACGGAGGTTTGGAAGTTGGGGGAAAAAGAGCAAGGAGGTTCCCGTAATCCAGAGAGTCCACGAAAACGTGGGCGGGGGGAAAAATAACGGAGGGGAAATCAGTCAACCAAAGTAAAGAGGGAAGAACGCCTCAAGGATACCCTTAGTGAAAGCCCGAAAAAAAAAAAAAAAAAAAAAAGACTGAAGAAAAAAACGAGAATCAGAAACACAGTGCAGGGAAAAAAGCTCGTCAAAAAATCCCCGTACAGAAACTCACGCCTTTAAACGGGTCGGAAAAGGCAAACAGAAGACCAGAGGAGCAAAGGCGCAACCCAGGCACGATTCGCTCCCGAGGAAGAGCCTACCAAAAAATAAAAAAAGACGGACAAACATTGGGGAGGGGAATGGAATATAATAGGGGAAAAAATCAAAAAGAATAAGAAAAACCGCACCCGACCGGGGGCGATGTAAAACTGGACAATTTTTTAAAAGAAATCGAAGACCACTTAGGATTTAAGGGGAACCATGGAAACTCTCGGTAAGGTTGTGAAGTTGAGCAACGAAATTACGAAAGATAGTTCTGCACAGGGGACTAAAGCGCATTTCCATAAAGAGGTCCATCGGAAAAGAGCCGGATGTATGAAAAAAAGTGGCGTCGGAGAAGGGAATGGGGGAGGTATAAGAGGAAGGATGTGGGAGGGGGCACTTCGGGACTACCTCCGCGGAGACGCTTAACAAGAAAAAAAAACTGTGGGGGAGATGCGCAAAAAAAGCTCTCGGGAGCAATGCCGGAATCAGTTGGAAGCGGGCTGGACAGAAGAGCTCGGCCTGGTAGAAAGTGATATGAGAGAGGGTATTGCCGGCTCGCGTTCACACGTAGAGGACCGAGGAAAATTAATTGTTGGACCATTCCAAGCTCCGGAAACATTTAAGACTCTCCAAACTCCGCCGAAACTCGCAGAATGCTCACTAATCGCGGGGGAATTGAAAGGATCTGAAGAGAACTTCGTGGAAGGAGGAAAATCGACACACGGGGATTTAGAGGGAAGAGGGACGAGGAGGCCTGGAAGGACGAGGGGAGGGAAAGAAAGTGCAAAGAAGAAAAGTCCAGGAGAAAATCTCCTGGTGAAGAACTTCTTAACAAGCGGCTGTAAAGAGAAGGAAAGAAAAAAAAGCGAGAACCGACTGGGGAAGGGGGGAAGAAGAACTCGGAGGGGAGTCGCGACAGGAGAGGGAAAAACTTCTCAGAGGGGGGCTGATAGAGAACCTTAAAGAAAAAAAAGAGGAGGAGGGAAGGAGGACCTTTGAGGGTTTGAGGGGAAAAGGGAATGCAAAACTTGTGCAGGTTCTGCCGAGGGGAAAAACACTTAAAAGGGCGACATGTTGATAAAAAGACATAAGCGCAACGGCGTAAGGGGTGGGCTAAAAATCAGGGGGTCCAACGGGAATTTAGTCTGCGAAGTCTGTCAAGAAGACACCGAAATCTAAAGGGACAAAGGATATAAAGAGACTAATGAGAGGGAAGGATGAACGATCGCGCCTGCTAAGTGAAATGGTTGAAGGGGGGGGGTGTTACGTTAGGGTCCTACTGAGAGAGGGGAGAGGAGGTGGGAAGAAAAGGGCCCTAGAGGGGGGAGAGGTCCTGAAAAGGCTACAGGAAAGTCCACTACCAAAACAACGGACAAGCTGACGAAGGGAGCTGATGGGAAACTGAGGTAAAACAAAAAAAAAATTTGGAAAAAACCGCCGCAGGAAGAAAGGGAAACCTAGGTTTAGGGATGGCTATTAAAGTGACCTGCCTGTCAAAAAAAAGAGCAATCGAGGGGGAAAGAGAACTGCCCGGAACAAATTTCAACTGAGGGAAAGGATCTTTGAGAAAAAGGGGACTGGGGGTCTGTGAGTTCTAGGAAAGACGAGAGAGGGCTTCACTTTGGGGAAAGGCGGAAAACTTCCTAAGACTGAAAAAAATACAACGAGAAGATACAGAAGGAGGGGTGACATCTTAAGGGTACGCGCGTCAAGTCAAAAAAAGGAAAAAAGTGACACGGAAAAGAAAACAAAAAACGGGAAAGAGAGAGAGATGAAGAAAGGGAAACAAGCGCTTAGAGAACTCTTGGTTCGGGCACGAAACTCGGAGGGCAAAGAGAGAAGTCATCTGGCTGAGGCCTTTAGGAGGGGGGGAAGAGAAAAAAGTAAAAGGGCAACTCGCAGAGAGAGCACTATCAAATGTCAACCTCGTGCACCACATAGGAAACCGCTCATAAAGAAAAATCTCTTAACGGAAAAAAAACGCGCGGGGATCGATGGGGGAAGGGAGATAAAAGGGGGAAAAAAAAGACTGGTGAGAATCGAAAAATAAAAAAAGGCATTCCGGATCCGCGGGATTCCAGGTAAGATATCGGACGGAAGGGGAAAGAAAGAGCAGAAGGAGAAGTGGAACCGGGTGGCCGGGAGGGAGTAATGGGATTGTACAGAGAAAACTCTACGAGAAGGTAACTAAAACCACGCCTAGAAGCGAAGGAACAAAGCAGAAAGAAAGAAGTCTGGACCGCCACGCAGGAAAGCTCTCAGGAGATTTTGAAAAACATGGTGGGGAACGGGGGTTTGCAGGGGATTCCAAAAAAGGATGGCGAGAAAAAGTCCCGACCCAGGGGAAATCGTGATAAAACAAACGCCGAAAAAGGAACCGCTTATGAAAAAGGGGCTCAAAAAAGCGCGAGTCATGTTTAGTCAGATCAAAAGAAAATCGCGAATGCCGTAGAAAACATCACCAAACGGGCGAAGAAGGGTCGACCACGGAAAAGACATCCGTGGAGATTGCGTCGAGACTAAATCCTCAGCGTAACTTGAGTCGATAGGAAACGCGAAAGACCAGCGGAAAAGGAAAAAAAAAGAAAGCCGAGGGAGAGGAGAGGGAAGAAGGCCTGATAACACTTCCTTCATCTCTCAGTCTGGGAGAGGCTTATTACAAAAAAGACGTAACGATGAGGGGGGGTCAAAGGGGGAAAAAGAAAGAGAAAAACCGATACCCATCGGAAGAAGCCTCAAATACTCCAAAGGGAGCAGAAAATCTAGGGCGATTTCCTTGAAGGGTTTTTGCCCACGAAGATTCGGAAGAACTTAGGAGAGGGCAGTAATGCGAGTAAGATTCTTGGAAGAGCACAATGGGAACTGCGGAGACGTATCCCATGGAGGGGGTCCAGCGGAAAAGAATGAATGAAAGTGGGGAAGCTAAAAAAGTTGGGACAATAACGCGATTGAAACCCAAAGAGAGAGGAAACAGTAGGCCGGAAGACCCTTAAAAGAAAGCCGTATTCGGAGAGGGACTAAGAAAAAAAAGAGAAAAGGCTAATAAGGACTCTTAAACATCAGCATCCTAAGGGAAAACGGGCTCCTGCCCGATGTCGTCGCCTGCAAAAGAGCCGCATGGGGAAAGAAACTCAAAAAATTAAAGGGCTCCCAAAAGGGGAGTGTCAAGACACCAAAATGAAACAGGCTCGATAAGGGTAAATAAGGCAGAAAAAGAAAGCACTTGAGAGGAACGGGAGAACAAGGATCGTAACTTCAAAGGGGGAAAAAAGAAAATCTCGATTTATGGGGATTCGGGAGGGGGCCTGAATTAAGAGGAGGGTTATGAAAGGGAGACGAGAAGAAAGGGCGGAACCATGGGGGATAGTGACAAGACCAGCAAAGCCGGGCAGCCTGGTTGCCGCTGAAGGGGAAAGGAAAATACGGGGGATGGGTTAGAAAAGGGATGAAAGGAGGAAGATTTGACTGGGGTTCACTTCATTGACGTAAGAGGGGATTTTTAAGTTCTCAGGGCTGCTAAAGGATGATATGAAAAAAAAATCTGAGGGGAACGAAATACGGGAAGGCCATAGCATCTTGTGCTTTACTCGGATCGACTTCGTAAGGGATGGAGAGACGCCGCGTAACCTGTTGAAAGGGGGGGCACCGATGAAAAGGAGAAAGTGAGGTTCTGACTATGGAGGGGGCGGAAAAGCGAAGAAAGAGAAACTCCTCTTACAAAGGGTCAAAAAACACTCAAGAAAAAACTTAAAAACACTCGTGACAGGTACTTAAAAAGACACTATCTGAAGAGGGGAATCAGGGCTTTCATATCGATTTGTTGCTCTGATAGTTGCAGGGGGACCTTTCCAAAAAAGCTTTGACAAAAAAAGTCTGGATGATAAAGAATCTTAAACAGAAGAAGAAGAGAGAAGGAACTCGGGATGCAAATTCTCAGAAATGAGAAAAAAGTGGTAATCGGAGGGACTGCGTGTAAGAAGCCTAATCTGAAACCGACTGGATACTAAAAAAGGAAGGCTTGAGTTGGAACCTAAAGGATGACAAGGATCTTTTATCTGCTTCGGGGAAAAATCTAGTCAATTGAGAAAGTTTGTTGCATGGGTCAAGAAGCGGAGGGGATCAGGAAAGAAAAATGACGAAGGAAGTACCTCATCAGTAGTGGCATAAGTTTACCGGTCGTTTGAGCATAAAATCCCAGAAAAGGAAGGGGAGGGAAGCGCCCGAGTAAGAAGGGGCTTAAACCGTCTTCTCCAATGAGGAGAACAAAAGAGATCGAAAAAGGCACGGGCCGCGAGGGGAGAACGGAACGTCCAGCAGACGGTGTTTTGGGAAAGGGGAGAGGTGAGGAGAGGGAGGAATGCTCTCGAAGAGGTAGAAGGATTCTCGAGGAGTCGCGGTGAACCCTCCAAAAAAGATACTACTGCAACGGAGTGTTCTTAAGTTCAAACAGGAAGGATATTAGTCCCAAAGGGAAAAAAAAGCTACTGAGTGGAAAGTTTGCGTCTTTTCTTTTGCGCAACGTACTGTCAACGATAAGAAACAATCGAGGAAGAAATCAGGAAGACAAATTGGACCTAAAGATTGAGCGGTAGCTTACGCGCGGATGGTTATGGCACGACCTGGCGGGGAAAGGAGCGACAAAGCCCGGAATGTCGCGGCAACAAGAAAGGGAACACTAGAGGAGGCAGAACGAAATCTCTGGAAAGTTCGGCCGGTATCGGACGAGCACCAAGAGGAAGTCCAGTGGTAAAAAAAACAACACAGAGTATGAGAAAAAAAAAAACTGGAAAGAAGAAAAAAAAAAGAAAGAAGACTGGGGAAGGAAAAACGGAACTGAACGACCATGTAAGAGCGGACTATTCCAGAGGCTGAGGGAGGGGTTTTGAAAGGGGTCTCGCGAAAAGGATTGGGAACTTGAAAAAAGACGCCTTTGCCAAAAAGATGGGATCCCCGTGAAACATTCCCATGCCAAGGCTTCGAACGCGAACATGGGAGGGGACCGAAAGGCTCTATGGAAGTCCCGGGAAAATGAAAAAGAAATAGAAAAAATGTAAGCTGACAAAGGAAGAGAGGGAGTGAGATTTCCAAGACTGAGGGAAGTGAGTTTTTGAAAAATCGAGCGATGAACTCCAGTGGGAGGGAGGGGGTGTTTGGTAGGCGAAGTACGGGAAAAGAAATCTGCAAATCGATTAATGCGAAAAACAGCCTGAAAGAAACCTCTCCAAGAGTCATGGCTAAGAAGGGAATCGCAAGAAAAAAAAAAGTCAGAAGAGGACGAAAGAAAGAATAGAGAGTCCGGGTAGGAAAGAACTTTTCGTATTCCAGACTTGAGTCAAATACAGAAAAAAGTAGACGGTGGAGGTAAAACAAAAAAAAAGAGGCAAACCTTTCAGCAAGCTTACGAAGAAAAAAAAGACCTAAAAAAAGTTCGGGAGGTTAAAGAACATCCGATACGGGAACCATATCTCATGTGCATACAAAAAAAAGAGAACTCTCAAGAGAAGTCATATAAAGAAGAATGTTGTCAAAGGGGAGGAGGAAGAAAAAACCCCTCGAGAGAAATTAGGAGGAAATCTATAGGGAACCACGAAGCAAGCGAGCAGCGGTGAAGCCCTCGTGTTCCGTTCAAAAAACAATCTTCTAAGATCTTATCCTGCGAAACCTAATCCAAAAATATCTGGGGAAAGGGGAGGCTTGAAGACCAAGGCCTAAGGAGGAAAGAGGGGAAGCTGATCGTTTTGTACAACCAAGGATCACTGACCATACCTGAAAAGCCGCAGAAGCAGCAGGGGGGAAAAAGCCATAGAGTGGATGCGGGTAGGAAGGGTAATTTTCCCGAGGCCAGGAATCCGAGAGAAAGGCGAGGGGGGGCGTCAAAAACGCGAAAGGGGGGCTGAAACAGGGAAGTGAGCGGACAGGGGAGACAGAAAAATTGAGACCATTAAAGAGTCACACAGACGAGTTGCCAAGCAGTCCCCAAAATAAAGCGCGGGTCGACAGCTGCAGGAAAGTTCCATGATGAGGCGTCAAGAGATACCATATTGAACCCTACCGAAAATCCAAAAAAAATCTCAAAAAGGCAAGCGAAGGAAGCGAGAATCCCCGGACAAGAAGAGAACAATTACTAGGAAATGCAGGAAGGAAAGAAAAAAAATAACGAGGGAAAAAAAAGGCCGCACGCCCAAAAAGTTTGTCAGAGAACCAAAAGAGCCCGGGCTCGAGGGGGTGGTAGAAAGGGATCGCAAGCACAAGAACTATGAAATAAAGTCCGAGACTGAAAGGAAAAAATATTGAAAAAAATAAAACGGAGGAAGGAAGATTTTTTAAGGGACAAATCGGGCTACATAGTTGGTGACTTTCAAAAGACCTCTCCTAAACTAGCAGGAAGGGCCACGGTCAAGGAATTGGTAGGAGGGGAATCACGAGAAGGGGGAGGAAAGTTGCGTCCTGTGACAATGAGGGGTATTGGGCTCTGATGGGGGAACATGGCGGAAGATTGGGGAAGGGGCGAGGCTCGCTTGCCGGGGGAGAAAAACGGCTCTTCTGATTGCAATTTACGAAGAAATGTGAGAAGAAGAACGGTTGGGGGAGGGGGTTATTGAAGGGGGGGTCGTCTCAGTTGCACCGCTGACAACAAAGGGTACGAGGGGGGGTCTGAGAAGAACCAGGGAAAGCTAAGACGACAAAAGGGGTGAAGAAAAAGGGGGGGGGAGAAGGGGGGGGGGGGGTGGGGGGGGGGGGGGGGGGGGTGTGGGGGGGGGGATAGGGGGGTTCTCCTTCGTCACAGGTTCCCCCGACGATAGAAATCGCGTGAAGCAGGACTTAAGGATCTGAAAGCAAGGGGACGTCGGGGGGAAGAAATGGAGTTCCATCGAAAAAAGAATTTGTCTGACTGAGAAAAAGGGCAGGCGGAGGGTGAAGCAGAGGGGTGACAAATGAAAAGGGAAGGTGAATATACTGCACGGAGAAGAGGCGGATGGAAAAAGGTGAAGCGGAGGGGGTAGAAGAGTTCATAAGCCTTGCTTTGAAGCTGCAAGGGATTCGAAAAAACTAGCGCCAAAGCTCGCAAAATTTGGAGGAGGAGGAAAAAGGGGCCCGAAAGGGAGGGAGCTGGAGCGGGCAGCACGGAACCGGGGGTCTGAAACAAAAGATTCTCGGGGTGGACCTTAGACGTTCAGGGGTCGTGTGGGACGCGAAACCATCAGGTTGTGAGATAAGCATTAGGGGAGAAGAAGAACTGTACAGGGGTTCTTAAAGGAAAAAGTTTGAAGGGTCACAAAGGAAGGGAAAAGAGAAAAAGTAACCAGAGGGAAAAGAACTCTCAACATGAATCGACAATAGACCATGCTGAATAAATCTACAGGCCGCTCGGAAGATGGGCTCAGAGAAGGGGAGGGTGGCTTCCAGAGTTTACTTCGAATCAGGGGGAGATGATAGAAGTGGTAGAAATCCCCGAAAGAAGGACTCGCTTACGGATGCGGCGGAGGAAACGAACAAAACGAATAAACTGTAGTCAAGGGGATACAAGCAACCATAGGCTGCTGCAAGGAGCGGGACCAGAAGACCTGCGGGAAAGGTTTGGGGAGTTCTATCAGGCTCAAAAACCTTGGGGTGCCAAAAGGGAAAAAAGCGAACAATCTCTAGGAAAGCAGAGATCACAGGGCACGGCGGCAGTCATGGCCTTTCTCTTAATCTTCGGATAGGGGGGCATGAAGTTACAATGGAGGCAAAGTCTCAGTCTGAAGTTCCAAAAGAAAAGGAGGCAGCGTTGGGTACAGACTAGGAACCAGAAAGAAGAAAAAAATAAGATATCGCCGATGAAGAAAAGACTTAGGCTACGTAAGAAAAACTCTTAGGGGTATCTCATACAAGAGAAAAAAAAAAAACGGAGTAGAAAGAGTAGTGAAAGGTTCCCCGGGAAGAAGAAAATTGATCCTCGGTTCTTCTTCCTCAATAACAATAAAAGGTTGTCAAGAAGGTGCTTTAGTTTGAAGTCTGGTGAAAAGTTATTTAGGAAAGCCGTAGCCTCCAAGCCAATAGACCTTGTACAGAGGGTAGCCCTGCAAAGCAATTCATCAGCCGAGGAATAGAGGGAAGTTCAATTTGAACGAAGCAGGTAAAAAAACGACCAAAAAAACACCCCAAACCACCCCCAACCCTTCCCCCCCACCCAACCCCCACCCAACCCCAAAAAAAACACCCAAAAACACCCCCCCCCCCCCGAAGACCACCCCCCCCCCCACCCAACATTTCCAAGAAAGGAGAATATCCCTCAGAAAGGAAGACAACTTCAGCGAGTTGGGTTCCATTATGGGAAAAATGGAATTCAGGGATTTCACCGCTGCAGTCGAGAATTCCATGGGGTGTTGTTATTGGTGGGGAAAGAATTACGGAGGGAAGCTATCGGAAAAGGTCCACCAGCCGCGGGAAAAAAACTTATTTCAGGATTCTCTGACTTCAAAAAAACAACAAACGGAAATTCAAGCGTCTGAGCGAAGGCCGGAGGAAGGGGGAAGAGATATAGAAAAAAAAGATGGAGATGGGCGTTTCAGCCAACTTTTCTTTTGGAGAGATCACTTTCTAAAAAAAACCTCAAAGGGGGAAAGGGTACCAAGGGATGTGGGGCGGAAAAAACAAACGGCAGCCGCGGACAACTACCATGTGCACGTTCGCATTGGCCTCTGAAAGTCTGATGTGCTCGGCCGGGTAATTAAAGAAGCGCGAAACAGGAAAAAAGAGTCAATAAAAAAAGAATCTTTTTCCCGGACGGTCAAAGTCCATTCCGGGGGAAAGGCTCCGAAAGCAAGGGGAAAAGATAAGGGGGCCCGCGCCAAGGGGTCCAATCTTGGTCGCAGAACCCAGGGAACGCCACTCTGCGCCGCTGAGAGGAGATCTGCGAAATTTCCATGACCGTTAAAAGAGAAAAGACAAAGGCGGTACAAAACTGACTAAGGGGGGTCAAAGGCGGCATAAAAGGCAAAAACGGCTCCCACTTCACGCTCACCCTTCCTCAGAAAAAATCGATATTCCCCAGATATGGGAGGCCGTGAAGGAAAGAGGTCCCACGAGACCTCAGCGAGGGGGAGAGTGCGGTTCGAGAGTTCTGGGGACGGCTTGGGCGTCCGGGAAGTTTGGAGGGAGGGAGGGGGGGAATGGTTCCGATCATTCCCTAACAGAGACGGGACCAAATCTTAAGTTGGAAAGGGCCCGGAACTTTCCATACGCAGAGGGGGACTCATAAAAAAAGATGCAGGGGAAAAGAGATGGCAAGCTGAATGAAAGATTTAGTGTCCAAAAATCCAAACTCTTGCAAATCCGTCCAAGAATGATCTGCTGAAAAATCAAGCCAATGGTACTCGGAGGGGGGCAGTCGGAAGGGAAAAAAGGGGGGGAAAGACCACAAGCCCACGCACCATAATGTCCAAAAGGAGACGCCCATTAACGATTGAACGAGAAGGGACTTGATAGGCATACCCGAGTGAACTGGGGGGGGAAATAGAGGGATCAACGGTATCGAGCGGCGGACCTATTCACAATCCCAGGTACCGCCAAGTCCATAA